>ERZ827156.3324-NODE-3324-length-14683-cov-4.219852_pt1 | contig 14683 bp, 23 predicted proteins | sample MGYA00519919_ERZ827156 | MGnify/ENA primary metagenome ERZ827156 (study PRJEB31778, sample SAMEA3449269) | human gut metagenome | biome: human gut; feature: human-associated habitat; material: faeces | place: United Kingdom | collected 2010/2012 ... | reverse complement strand
AACTGGTGCGCACCAGTTTTAGGGCACCCATAAGAGAGCCGAATTTCACCTTTCCATTCGAATGGAAAGGCAGAAAACCGTTTGGATTCGAGATGGAACCGCAATTTCAGGAACAGTTCTGGGGATGCACCGTTTCTTGCCGTGTCGTTGCATAATAGAGTAGGTGGAGGCGAAATCGTCCCACACTGAGAGTTTGGAGCTTTCCGAACTTCACGTTTCGAACGTCTCTCCTTGTCGCAGTCCGTGTCATGCCTAGATTGCTCTGAAGGACCCCAAGGTGAAGAACCCCGTTCTGGTGAAGGTGACTGTGGGAGAGAACTCCTACACCGTCTGCACGCTTTCGAAGGGTTGGATTGTTGCGCGGGTTTGAAGGGTAGACGTCCCTCAGTGCTCCGTGGAGCTGGTCTTCTTCCCCGTGGATGAGGCCGTTTCCTTCGCTGCGGAGGGTGACTCCGATGTGGATATTACCGGCATCATGATCACCGCTTTGGACGAGGACGGTGAGGACGGCGAGGAAGAGGAGGAGGAGATGGAAGAGGAGGAGGGAAGCGAGAAGGAGGAGAGTGAGAAGGAAGAGGAGGAGAGTGAGAAGGAAGAGGAGGAAGAAGAGGAAGAGGAAGAGGAAGAAGAGGAGGAAGAGAAGCCTAAGGCGTCCGGTACCTCCACCCCATTCCTCTAAAGCAATAGAGAAGCGCCAGAGCCCCACCAAGGCTGCGGAAGAGAAGCGCCCGAAGAAGGAGGAGGCGACGTCGGAGATCAAGAAGATCGGCAAGTTCATTTCTTACAAGGACATCACCATCGGCAACGGCAAGTCCCCTCGCAAGGGCAGCAAGTGCACGGTGAAGTACGTGGGCACGCTCCCCAACAAGCACGTATTCGACCAGTCGGGCAAGAAGGGATTCACCTTCAAGATCGGCGTGGGTGAGGTGATCAAGGGCTGGGATGACGGCATTATGAGTAAGCCCTCGAACGGGTGCTGAGACGTAGCCATGAAGGAGGGCGGAAGAAGAAAGCTGGTCATCTACCCCGAGGCGGGCTACGGCAAGGCCGGATCGCCTCCCGAGATTCCCCCCAACTCCAAGCTGGTCTTCGATGTGGAGCTTCTGAAGGTGAACTGTTCTGTTTGTTGAAAAGGGCGAATGTGGCAAGAAACAGGGAATAAGAGATGTACAGTTACGCTTTACTTGGCTCTGGGGTTTCTGGAAATGTTGGCAGTGATCTCGTCAATCGAGGTGGCGCAGCAAGGGCAATCCTCAAGACAGAAGTCAGCCTTGATGGCGTCCACAACCGTCTTCGTCTCGATGGCATCGAGGCCCAAATCACTGGCAAAGTGAGATACGGGAGTCACCTACAGAATGAGCCCCTCCCTGGGAAACGACCTTGCTAGCGTCCACAAAGTCAAACCCCTTGACCACGTTCATCACACGCTCGGACACTTCACTTCTGTCAATGCAAGACTACGCTAAACCAACGGAACCAGCAATCACCTTCACGTTTGTCATGCTGCGGAAAAAAAGCGATCTGCTCAACGGGGAAGCAATACGGGAAACTAACGCGGACATGATACTCTTTGGAATGCGCTTTAGAAACCTGGACAAACAGGGTTGGGATGGATGAAACGCCCGCCTGTGGGGACGGAGTGGCATTATTCATTCTCTAGAGTTGGTTGGGATGTGCTGATGGAGGAGAAGAGGAGGGAGCGATTGGAAGGTGTTCCGTGGGATTACATCGATTGAATGAAATACGCTTCTCCTTCCCACTATATCCTCAAAACTTCATCAATCCTAAGACCAAGTCTCCGCTTGGAGGCTTCGATGAGAAGAAATACACAAAAGAGAGATGCGCAAACGGATTGGATGAACGGAATCGGTAAAACGGGTGCTGCTTCGTCATCTTCATTTTGCTCGCATTCTTCGTGCACGATTCTCTATATGCATTTTCTATTCGCACTTCTCATCATTGTGAGGTTCCGGTCCCTCTACCGCTGCTGAAGCATAGTGTTTTTGCTTCGGAAGAGGACTACTCTCTGGAAAAGAAGCACTACAAGTACTGCGGCGTCGAGCTCTCCTACGCTAGCTTTAAGGAGTACATCGAGTCGCATGGTTCTCGATCCCACCTCCCTCTCAGCAATAGAGCAGGTCATCGTCGAGTTCTACTCGGATACCTGCCCCGCTTGCAAGCGTATGGAGCCCGTGTGGAACCGCATTTCCTGCGAAGCCAAGACCGAGTTCCCTGAGCTGCGCTTTGCGAAGGTGACTTTAAGTTCGTTCGCTGAGGGGTAGATCGAGGGAAACCACAATCTCGACATTGTGAATGCGTACAGCATCACGCACACTCCTACCATTGCCTTTTTCAAGAAGGACATCCGCACTCCCACGCGTTATGATGGAGGCAAGTACTACGAGGCGCTGAAGTACTTCATTCGCGTTGTCTCCACTCCGCGGAGTCACGCATAGGACATGCGTGAAGAGAAGGACCGCGGTTCCCCCGCCATGCTGCTGAAGGACCTCGATCAGGCTTGGATGGTTTCGCTTCCTCTCTCTTTTCACCCATCAGTTCACCTTCTGGCGCGGTGCCACTGATCAGTCGATTCTGCCCAACATTAGCGGCTACTTCGAGACTGTTTCCCTTATCCCCGTCATTCACCTGTAGAAGGACTGCGACGAGTACCGCGAGTTCGTGAAGGCGGCAGTGTCCATGGGCGACAGCATCCGCATTGCGGAGTGCTTCAACATGACGGTGCGCGACGCCTACGAGCTGCCGAAGCAGCGCGCGACGCTGGTGATGTTCCGCGACTTTGACGAGAGTGGGACCGGAATGCTGATGTGAGGCGTAGAGGAGAGCATCTACGACCAGGAGTGGACGGCGGAGTCCATCATCGCGTGGGCGCAGACCTACAGCCAGAAGACGATTGGACGGGCGGAGGCAGACACGATCAAGAACTACTTCAAGGGCTCGGGCGTGATGGTGCAGCTGTTCGTGAACGAGACCTACGTGGGCCTCGAGTGGATGGCCTTCCAGGACTACCTGTGGGAGCAGGTGGCGCAGCCGCTGATCGAGAACAAGGTGTACAAGCGCAACACCTTCTCCATCGTGGTCAGCGACGGCGTGAAGTACGCGCACTGGATGAAGAACGCGGGACTGAAGAGCGTGGACCTGCCCGCCTTCTTCTTGATCGACTTCGTAGTCGTGTCATGGCGCGCTAACCTCTAGTCGTCCGGACTGAAGTACGGCTCGCGCATCACGCCCACCATGGAGACGCTGGACCATGACCTGTATCAGTTCCTCGACGAGTTCACTTTGGGGTTATTGCCTCCTCTTCGGGTGGATGAGGATGAAGCGGAGTTGTCGTCTCTTTGTTCACAAACACCTCAAAAGAATAGACTACAACGCCTCCTCGCTCGAGTCGCTGCTGGAGTCGCTCTCCACCTTGCGCCGCAGCGACTTCTTCAACTCCCTCCCCTGCAATGCGGTCTTTCTTGTCTCCACCTCGCTGTCCGAAGAACTGTCGGAAGAGCTATCGTCGCTCTTCGCCGTCTTTGCAAGCGTCTTTGCGCCCGTCTTCGACAGCGTCTTCACGGTTGTCTTTGGCGTGCTTTCCGTAGCCGTCTTAGCAACACTCTTAGCACCCGTCTCAGGAGCACTCTTAGCACCCGTCTCAACAGTCTCAGGACCCTTCATCGCAACCTCCAGCTCCTTGGTGAGGGCGGCCACCTTCTCCTCCTGCTCCTTCATCTGCTGCTCCATCATCTCCTTCTGCTCCTTCTTGTACGACATCACCTGCTCGTTCTGCTCCTTCTCCTCCTCCGCCTGCGTCAGCTGGCCCTTCAGCGCCTCGTTCTCCTACGCCTCACACGCCCCCACCACGCCCACAGACTGCAGGCGCTTCAGCTGCCCCGCGTCCACCTCCGGCGCCGCCTCCACCGTCACCATCGCGTCCTCCACCGGCAGCGTCGTGTAGTCGCCCAGCGCGAACGCCTCGAACGCCGTGTCCTCCAAGTGCGTCTCCGGCTGCCCACCCTGCTCACCCTGAGTAGCCTGCTCCGCCTGTGCCGACTGCGCGGGAGTGCCATCTCCCATGTCAATGCCGGCGAAGGGGTCCATCATGGGCGAGGCGATGCCCGCGAAGGGGTCCATCATAGAAGTGGCGGAGAAGCCCAGCGAGGGCACGGCGCTGCGCTTCGCGTCCGCCTCCTGCTTCTGTGTCTCCAGACACTTGCGACACGCCTCCTTCAGCCCGTCCAGCTGCTGTTGCACCGCCATCTGCAGCTGCAATACGCGCTTCGCGTAGTCGATCTTCGCCTGCTGCACGCGGCTCGCGTGCGCCTGCTCCAGCGCGTGCTTCTGCGCCGCCAGCTCGCGCGTGCACTGCGCCGCCAGCTGCTCCTTCATCCGCTTCAGGTCGCTCCGCATGTCTTTGTTCGCCGCCGCCAGCGCCGCGTCCTTCTCCGCCTCGAACTGCTTCTTCTCCTTCTCGAACTCGCCGCGCATCTTTGCCTGCTCCTTCTCGTACTGCGCGCGGATCCGCTTCTTCTCCTTCTCCTGCTCCTTCTCCAACGCCTCCTGCTCCTTCACGAAGCCCGTCTGGATTGCCACTGCCTTCGCCTCCAGCGCCTTCTTCTCCGCCGCGAAGCTCGCGCCCTGCGCCTCCTTCTCCTCCTGCACCGCCTCGATCTGGCCCTCACACGTCTCCTCGATGTTCCGCATCTCCTCGCGCACCTCCGCCACCAGCTTCGCCTGCTTCGCCGCCTCCGCCTACCCTTCACACTCATCTCCTCACCCACCTTCAAATCCGTCTCCAGCGTCGTCTGACTCGTCTTCAGCGCCTCCGCCTTCTGGCTGGCCGCCGCAATCTCCTCGCCCTTCTTCGTCATCGCCGCCTCCCACGCCGCCTTCTCCTGCGTCAGCGCCTCCAGCCGCGCCTCCGCGTCCACACGTTGCTGCTTCTCCTCCTCCACCAACTACGCCTCACCCCTCCTTCTTGCTTCCACGCGCTGTTGGTCCGCCTCCTTCTCGCGCAGCACGCGGGACGTCTCCTCCACAGTAGCCAGGCGCTGGCTGAGGCGGCTCATCTCCTCCTGCTTCTCCTGCGTCTCCTTCTGGATCGCGCGCGTCTCCTCGTTCTCGTTGTTCAGGTCGTGGCTCAGCGTCTCCACGCGCTTCGTCAGCTCGTCCTCCGTCGCGTGGAACGCCGCCACCTCCTTCTCCTGCTGCTCCTTCAGCGCCTGCGTCTTCGCCTCCTCCTCCTTCAGCGCCTCCTCCATCAGCGCGATCTGCTCGTTCAGCGACGACACCTCGCCCTCGTACTCCGCCTTCACCGCCGCGATCCGCTTCTCCTCGCCCTCCGACGACACGCTCTCCACCTTCTTCCGCACCTCCGCCACCTCCTTCTCCAGACGCGCCTCCTCCTGCTCCAGCTCCTCCTTCTATGACTCACACATGATAAGGGATGTCACCTTCGCACGGGCCTCCTCCAGCTCCGACCGTGTGTGCTCCAGATCGCTCTTCAGCGAGGCGCTCTGCACCGCCACGCGCGTGTCCATCGTGCGCTGCAGGTCCTGCACCTCCTGGTGCGAGCGGAACAGATCCTGCTCGATCTTCGTCTTCTCCTGGATGACCTCGTTCACGCGCGCCTCCGCCTTCGACAGCGCTTCCTGGCACACTTCCAGCGCGCTCTGCAGCTCCTTCATCTCCGCCGCATCCTCGTCGGACACCTTCACGTCTGTCGGCTGGCTGCGCACCATCTCCTGCAACGCGTGCACCTGCTGCATCGCCTGGTCGGTCTCCGCCTTCGTATCTTCGTGGCAGTGAAGGAAGGGCTATCCGATCCTGGCAAGGATATGAGTTGCTGCAACAGGGTGAGCGCTTCCTTCTTGGACTTGCTCTTTGCTACTGATTTGTTGAGTTTTGCCAGCTCCTTTTCCTTTGCAGCGTTGTCCGCCTCCAGCGAATCCACCTCTAATCGCATGATGGATCACGCAAAAATACAAACGCTCTTGCAGCGAATTCACTTGCTCACGCAGCGACTTCAGTAACTGCTCCATCTGCACGATCACCACTTCCACACAACGATCACCTGCTTCACCTTTGAAATACCGGCTGCGGGCGCTTTCTTGGCAGCCGCAGCTGGAGCCGCCTTCTTTGTTTGCGAATCTTCCTCTTCCTCCTCTTCTTCTCCGTCGTCTGTCACCTCCACCTCTTCCTCCACGTACTCCACCTCTTCTCCGTCCTCGTTCGATTCGCCCTCCTCTTCCACATATTCTACTTCGGGCTCCTTCTGCACCTCTTCCTTCTTTTGTTTGCTTCCGAATTTCCAACCAGCCATTATACTCTTGGATACTTTCTGTCACGGAGTGAGACCGGTCGCAATCCGCACACAGCGCACACCTACCGAACGATTGGCGTGATCCGCGCAATGGATTCTGCAAAATCCGGAACAGAGTTGATTCCAAAAGGAGGGCCAATTTCATCTAAATGTGTGTTTTCGGGGTTTTGCGTCATGGTTTCACCATTTCAATCGTTTTGATACCAACAAGCAGTACTACAACTCCCCTCTTCTTCATCCCATTCGCTTTGATACGCACAAACAGCACAACAATCACTTCTTCTTCATCAATGAAACAAGCTCCTCGATCGTGGGGCTGGTGGCGCCGTTCTCCCCCTCGATGTCCACGAAGAGCAGCTCATGCGGTCGCCACACCTCGATCGCGCCTCCCCCGATCGTGTCAATATCGTCCGAGACGGACAGCACGGTCAGCGGCTCGTAGGGGTTGAAGTGCAGATCATTCACGGGACATCGATGGCCGAGGTGGCGCAGGATCAGGTGCTCCTCCGCGCCCTTCTACGCCTCACCGCCTCTCAACAGCCCCACCGCCAAGATGTCGAACAGGTCGATCTCCCCCGATTCCGTGCCCACGGCGATGTACCGCGGCGCACGGGGACAGAAGTCCATGCACATCACGGCGGAATCCACCTCCAGCGTGATGACGGGCGCCGGCTCTACGCGTCACCGCCGCGCCGCAGCCGCACTCCCCTCCGCGTCGAAGGGCCGTCTCAGGTCCCACACGAGCACCTTCTTGTCCGCGCCGCCCGTCAGCATGTAGCTGTCCAGCTCGCGCGCCGCCGCGGGGTCGTCCGCGTGGCGCGACACGATGTTCATCACACAGTGCACGTCGTCGCCGTGCGCGCCGGACAGCTACGCGTGAGGCGTGAGGCGTGGGCCCACGTTGTGCAGTAGCTGGCCGGTGGCCGCGTTGACGACGAGTACGACGCCGCCCTTGCAGGCCACGCCGACGGTGGTGCCCTCGCGGTCGAAGCCGTCGAGGAAGGCGGCGTCCTCGATGCTGACGCCGGCGGCGAAGGGCGTGAGGTCCAGCGGCACGGAGCGGCGGCCGAGGTGAACAGTCTGCAGCGCGGGGAAGGGCCAGAAGTGGAGGCTCGTCTTGCTGCAGGCGAGGATCACCACCTCGGGCGGCGCCGCGGGGTCGTGGATGCGGTCCACCGTCTCCAGAGGCAGCTCCTCCTTCTCTGTGCCTTTCTGGCCCTCTGACTGCTTGCTGGTTTCTTCGTTGGTGTCGTCCTTGGTTTCTTCTGTTTTCACCTCTTCCTTGTTTTCTTCTTCCTTCACTTCCTCTTTGCTTTCTTCCTTCACCTCCTCCTTCTTCGCTTCTTCTGTTTTCACCTCTTCCTTGTTTTCCTCCTCCTTTACCTCTTCTTCCATTTCTTCCATTTTGTCCTCTTCTTCCTTCACATCCTCTTTGTTCTCTTCCTTCTTGTCCTCGTCTTCCATTTCCTTACTATCCTCCTTCTTACCCTCTTCCTCCTTTACATCCTCTTTCACTTCCACCTCCTTCACTTCTTCCTCCTCCTCCTTCACTTCCACCTCCTTCTCCTCCTCCTTACCCTCTTCTTTCACACCCTCCTTACCCTCCTCCTTCTTCACTTCCACCTCCTTCTTCCCCTTCTTGCTACTCTTCTTCGACCGAGACGAACTCTTCTTCGGACGCGGCGCGCTCGGCTTCGACCGCTTCACAGAACCGCGGGAAACCGGACGATTGGTCAGCTCCATGGGCGAAACCTCTCCGCCCATCGCCTCTGCGCGGCGGTAGATGGAGAGAGGGTAGTCCAGTAGACGCTCCGCGTTCGCCGTCTGGCAACTATGCTCAACACCGCTGAACACACCTACGTCAGGTCCGGCGTGGACGGGTCGCAGCCGTCTCGCACGAAGTGGTTCCGCTGCAGCGGCATGAACCACAGATGCAGCTTGGAGTCGTTCGAGTGGGACACCAGCCAGTTGGACCCGGGGACCAGCCTACTCGTCACAGCGCCGCCATGAGCCCACTTCATCCGTCCCACGCCGCCGGGGTGAACCAGGTGCTTCACACCCACGAAATTGCGGTTCCGCTGGCCGTCATTGTATTTGCCGATAAACCAGGACTGCGTTCCTCTCCGGCGCGTCATCTCCACAGAACCCTCGATGATCGTCTCGGGACTGTTCTCCCAGATCTTTGCAGCGCTGTGGTACACTCCGTCTATGTCTAACACAACGCAGCCGTGATGTACCCGTGTGGGAAGAATAGTAGAACACCTGGGACAGGGGCGAGATGGAGTTCAAACTGTCCTCGTTAATCACGCGTCCCCAGGCGCAGGTCACGCTGGGCCACGAAACATGGTTGTAAAGCAGGAGATCATACAGATACTGCGAGTTCTCCTTCCATATGTCATACGGAGACGCTTCCAGGGAAAGATGCACCTCGGAGCTCGCATCGCTGCTGTCCATGTCGCGATCGCTCTCCGCATCCTTGGGACTTCGGCTGTCTTCCGTATCGCTCATCTCCGCGTCTGTGTGTGAGAATGATTGAGAATCCCAGTCTCTCTATCCTCCTCCCTTTCGACTGTTCCTCGTTTCTTCTGTCTTGAGAGCACTGTTAACAACGGAACAGCGCCATTTCACTCCTTCCACCAAAACACACTCACAACCCTCCCTTTGTTTGTCCTACCTCATCCCCACTCCCTTACACATTCTCGAGGCGTTGTTCCGATGGAGAGCATTCCCGCGGGATATTTCTCTTTCACTTTTCACTCGATCGGTGCAGGGGATCGCCCTCATTTCAAAGTTCCGTCCTCTGCAGACACTGAATTCGTGCTCGGCACAAACATCCATGAGCAGTCCATCTCCCGCGCAGCCAGCGGCTCCCGAGGAAAAGAAGGAGACGCGGCCGTGGAACCCGGAGGAAAAGCAGCTGTTCTACAAGGGATTCAACAAGTACTATAAGAAGTTCCAACAAATCAGCGAGATGGTATGGATTCTGTGTCCTGCACGTTATCTGCGTAGATCCCATCGCGCAGTTTCACACAAGTGCGCCAACTCTACTATCGAGAGACCAAGAAGATTCAGAATCTCCTGGGAGAGGCGCAGAGTCTCGTCGATTGGAGCGACAGAGAGGTAGAAGCGGTTGCTGTGGAGATTAGGGCGTAGCATGTGCTGTGCGTCTTCAACAGTTATGCGAGCATCATCAAAGACCGCAATGACGCAGCAAAGGTCATGAAGAGCAAAAAGTAGTTCTTATGCTTCTCTCTCACGCAGATATATCGACCGGCTAAAGCATTCGCTGGAGCGCATCAACAAGCGGAAGGAACTATCCAAACTGAAAGGTACGGACACTGTTCACGCATTCCTCGTAGAGAAGGAGAAGGAAGAGGCCTTCGCCCATTCCCTCCCGTCATTGCAGCCCTCGTCCCTCACACCTAGCAAAACCAGCCCCCACCCCGTCTTCCCCTCGGACGCCAAGGGCCAGCCCTCCCTGCCGCACTCCCTCAAGCTGGCGAACACGATGGTGGTGCGGCTGATCCCCGCGTCGGAGGCCATGAGCAACGCCCTCAAATCCTACCGCTACTGCCCGCTGCTCGAGGTGCCGCTCGTGCCGCCCGCTCATGCCTAGCTGACCGTGCCGCGCACGCTGCTGGTGCGCTCGCTGATCAGCAACCTGCGCAGCCGCTGGGACCGCTTCTGCGTGAACATCCGTGGCGTGTTCCGCCTCTGCATCGCCTCCTCCTCCAACACCGGCGTCTGGGTGGAGAGTTTTGTCAAGGCGCCCGACGTGGAGGCTGTTGGGCACTCGGGTGTCCCAAGCAGTGGTGTTTCAGGCTATTCGGGTAATACGGACAGTGGTGTTTCAGGCTATTCGGGTAATACGGACAGTGGTGGCACAGGGTATTCAGACGTCTCAGCTATCTCAAGCAGTAGTGCCTCAAGCAATGGCGTCTCAAACAATGGCGGTGCGGGGTCGGTGGTCATTCTGCACTCCTCAGACTCGCTGCTGTCCAACCGCATGTGCATGACGCCCGCGCAGGGAGGCGTGGCGGACGTGGGCGCGGCGGGCGGCGCTGAGGCGTAGCGGTCCTACGGCAACTCGGTGCTGATGACGATGGAGCAGCTGCTGGCCATCTCCGGCGTGGCCGAGCCCCTGAAGCTCTCCTACGAGTGCCGCTGCTGTCGCCGCCTCACTCGTAGCTACTGCATCGTTTCGCACTCGCGACGCATCCGCTCGCTCCTTCTCTCCCAAGACATCCCCTGTAGCCGCTCTTGCCCCCGCTCACGCCTAGCGCAGAGCCCCGCGCTCTACGACGTGCTCGTCGGGCCCGTGCAGTCGCCGCTCTTCCACCAGTACCTCTACGGCGCGCACGCCCCCGACTGCCCGCTCCACGGCGTCGGCGTCTCCGCCGCGGACCTCGCCTCCGAGGCCAAACGCAGGCGCCGCGCCAAGCCCCGTGAGCCAAAGGAGCCCAAGGAGTCCAAGGAAGGGAAGGAAGCAAAAGAGAAGGAGGCGAAGGAGGCGAAGGAGCCAAAGGAGCCAGCACGGCGGCGGCGGAAGAAGGAGGCGGAGAAGGAGTCGCAGCCAGCAGGCGTCGGGTGGGCGTGGGTGGCTCCGCTCACGCGTAGGGTGCGCGGCTCGCTGCTGACGTCCTTCACGGACGCGCTGCCGCTGATCACGTCGAGCAGCGACCACAGCTCGCTCACCGCCGACTCACTGCTGTCGCCCAAGCCCGCCGCGCTGGAGACGACCACGAGCGTGGGCCCCTCCTTCAGCAACTACCTCCAGCTGTTCAACTCCAACGGCTGGCTGGAGACCGACCGTCCCGACCTCGCCGACGGCCCCGACGCCGTTGGCCCTATCAGTGCTGGTGGTGCTGGTGGGGTGAACGCGGATGCGAGCATCGCCTTCCCGTCGTTCACGCGGTCCAACTTCCTGGGCGAGGCGCCCGCCACGCCGTCCTTCAAGCCCCTGCCTCCCAGCGGCAACTCCTTCTTCCAGTCGCCGCCCAAGTTCGACGTGCTGACCAACGAGAAGTCCTCCAGACTGCTCAACACGCCCAAGTTCGACGTGCTGACCAATGAGAAGTCCTCCAGACTGCTCAACACGCCCAAGTTCGACGTGCTGACCAACGAGAAGTCCTCGCGCGATGTCAATTCGCGCGTGAGCAACCTGTTCAACCGCATGACCACGTCGGACGGAAACAGCATCCCGCTCACTTTCTCTCTCAGTCCCATCGTGTTCAACAACAAGGGAAATCCCATCGGGGAGTCGGATCACTCCTTTCAGAAGGATACTTCTCTCTGTTTTCCTATCTCTTTTGATACAAAACCCTGCACTGTTTGTTTTCAACATCGCCAGTGTTTCGTTCATGTTTGCGCGCTCCGCTTCTGCGCATTTGCGCTCCTTCTCTAGAGTCAATTTACGGGTTTCCAGTAGGTTCTGAGCTCCACTCTGTCACTCCATCTAGTCCAGTCCTGCCGCGCGCTCTCCAATCTAGCCTTTACAAAATACGATAATGGAGGAAGCAGAAACGTGCTCTTTCTTCACGGCATCATGGGTGCGTCTTCTTTCTCCTTCTCATTTGTAGGAAACCGTCGCAATTGGGGGAACTTCATGAAGCTGTAGGGATTCTCTCTCCGCGCTCATGTGTAGCATTCAGCCCCAGCATCCCAACGACAATGTATTCTCTCTACACGCCCTCTTCTGTAGTTCATCACAATGGACTTGCGGTGCCACGGCGACTCACCCTTCGTAAACGAGCCTGCGACGATGCGCGACTTTGCTATGGACGTCTACGAGACTCTCGCTGCGCATCACATTCCCATTCACACTGTCGTTGCCCACTCCTTCGGAGGCAAGGTGGCGATGGAGCTGATGAGTCTTTACTCTCTCAACCTTCCCTCTCTGCCAAAGACGGCAATCATTCTGGACATATCCGCATTCTCCATGAATCCCTTCCTTCACCCCACTCCATGATTGGCAGCATCTCCGACGAAGCCACGCTAAGCCACATCGACAGTGTGATTGACGCCATCGACGGCGTGCAGCGGCCCATTCCCAACTACACCTATCTCAAGAAGGAGCTCCTGCGCCAGGGCCTCAAGCCCGCCATTGCCGATTGGCTGACCACAAGTGTGCGGTGGGTGATTCATGCTTCCTTCACCCCAGACGGAACGCTAAGCACGAGTACGAGTTCGTGTTCACCACTTCCCTGATCCGCCAATTCCTCAAGGTGTACAGCGACATGGACTACTGGTCGCTCTTCGCCACGCCGCCGCAGGGGTGTCACATTCGACTGGTGCGGGCAGCGCGGACCGAGAAGTGGACAGAGGACATCGTGGAGCGAATCGGGATTCTGGTCGAGAACAACCCCGTGCAACTGTCGGACCGCGTGGTGTCAAACTCGGGACACTGGCTGCAGGTGGATAATCCTGTGGGATTGCATGAGGCGATTCGGGATTTGCTGTCTTCTGTTTGTTCTACATTCTCTCACTGTGTGTTGCTATCTGTTCTTCATTCGTGTTGTTGTCTGTTCTTCACTCTCTCACTGTGTGTTGCTGTCTGTTCATCCATAAGGGAATTATCCATTTCAATGAACAATGAACAATCAGCGATTCATCTACTTCAACGAACAGAAAAAGGAACTACTTTCAGCAACGCAATCACTACAAAACACAATTCCCTTCCCACGCATGGAGCTACTAGACTCCACAGAACACACAGCATCGTAGCATCACAACTATCATACTAAGCAGTAGATACATTAACCGCCTGTCTACTTTTCTACAGGATCCCTCGATCGCCTTCTTCTATAACACAACGCTGGTACACGCTCATTTAAAATGAGTTGCTCATGGTTATAGATTGAATGGATACAAAACAACGATTCTTCCAAATTGACGAAGGAAATCAAGGATGCACTTTCACAACTCTCCATACAAGACGATTACGACTTGCTCCACTTCAAACTTCCTCAACCTGCAACTCCATGGTTGGAAAACACGCTTAACACCATCCAGCAACTCTCCCTTTTTGAACGCATCCCGTTTAAAGACGAACCGTATACCCCTCACAACCACAGTCAAATATAGAAGCGAGGGGAAACCAATCCAGCTGAAGGGAATGAAACGGAAGAAGATGCACGAGGTACAACAAATATGTCCGTATATCAACGCGGTGTGGAAGGAGAGCGGGATTCACACGATTGTGGACATTGGTGCGGGACAGGGATACATTTCCTGCGTATTTGTCCCATGTACATCTCACCGTATAGTATTTGGCTGCCCAGTATGGATACGATGTGATTGGGGTGGAAACGCGAAAGGAGCTGGTGGAGAAGGTGAACGAAAAGAACAAAAGGCAATCCAACTTCAAAATGATCACCTACAACATCACCAAGGAAATGCAGTCGCGGGAGCTCGAATCGCTCCTCTTCCCCTCCGCTGAACCTTCCGATTACGGGATCATTGGATTGCACTGCTGCGGAGACCTGTCCCCCTCCATGTGCCGACTCTTCATCGAAAGCCAGTCCCACTGCAAGCTGCTGTGCTTTGTGGGATGCTGCTACAACCTGCTGTCTACGAAGGAGGATGCAATCGCCGATCAATTCGGTTATCCTATGAACGATGACATTCCGCACATTGTCATGTCCCATTACTGCAAAAACGCAATCGTGCAAGTATGGAATGGAAAACAGACGTGATGCACAGAATACCCAATTCGATAGCGTGTCTGCATTCGAGTCCACCATCACGCGTCTCTTCTATCGTGCACTGCTGCAGAAGTGGATCTATGTTGAATTCCCGGAGGAGTCGGGATTTCGGAATCGCTTCATCCTAGATCCAATCCCATCCAATTCCCCGTCGGAAGCCTCTCCTTCCACTTCCGGGAAACATCCTTTATGGATTACGTCAAAGAATACTATGAATCGAAGCATCCCGAAAAGACACTTCCCGAAGAGGGTACAATATCATCATAATAGCTCAGAAATAGAGAGAGTGAAGGCATTTTACGAGAATCACCAGCATGAGTTTATTCTCTTCTCCGGCTATTTCGTGCTCCAATGTCTATATCCTTCATATCATCACGTTCTATTTTTAACGGAAACGATTGGGCAGCTCCTGGAGTCCGCCATTATTGCAGATCGTGTGTACTACCTACAGCAGCACGGAGCATCGGTTCAAGTGCACTGCGCATTCGACAGAAGTCAGTCGCCTCGCTGCATGTGCATCACCGCAAGGAAATGAAGTGTTTGTTCAGCAAACAGAGAAGTACATTTGTTCTCGTAGCGCTCATCCTCGCTTAGTCAGAACGACGACCCATGGCTCTCTTCTTGTTCACGTAACCCTTCTTGGCACGGCGGAGAG
>ERZ827156.3320-NODE-3320-length-14705-cov-4.551263_pt1 | contig 14705 bp, 22 predicted proteins | sample MGYA00519919_ERZ827156 | MGnify/ENA primary metagenome ERZ827156 (study PRJEB31778, sample SAMEA3449269) | human gut metagenome | biome: human gut; feature: human-associated habitat; material: faeces | place: United Kingdom | collected 2010/2012 ... | reverse complement strand
AAAAAGACGAAAAAAGATATTCCGCCCGATTTGAAAGCGGTGCAGCTGATTCTGGAAAAACAAGGAGGCGGAGGGGGGATTTCAGCGCTGAGCGACGAGGAGCTGGACGCACTGCTGCCGGGTGGGTACCGCATTGTGACGCCGCCGGAGAGCTACGTGGGCGTGCGGGCGGCGCGTGAGGCGTAGAAGCCGAAGATCCAGCGCGTGCACAACCTGATGGGCACGCCGACGCCGCTGAGCACGCCGGGCTTCAGCCTGGGCGACACGCCGACGCGCGAGGTGTACGGCATGCAGACGCCGGGTAGGGCCGCGACGCGCGCGTGAGGCGTAGTGGTGCAGGAGGTGCCGCTGTACGCGCACGACCAGCAGCAGTTCGCGGACCTGCTGAAGGAGGTGGACGAGACGAAGCTGACGAAGGAGGAGGCGCGCGACCGCAAGATCATGATCCTGCTGCTGAAGGTCAAGAACGGCACGCCGCTGCAGCGCAAGGGCGCGCTGCGCCAGCTGACGGAGGGCGCGGTGTCCTTCGGCGCCGGCCCGCTGTTCAACCGGTGCGTGTGATGCGACGGTGTGAGGCGTAGCATCATCCCGCTGCTGACGTCGACGGAGCTGGAGGACCAGGAGCGGCACCTGCTGATCAAGGTGCTGAACCGCGTGCTGTTCAAGCTGGACTCGCTGGTGCGACCCTACGTGCACAAGATCCTGGTGGTGGTGGAGCCGATGCTGATCGACGAGGACTACTTCGCGCGTGTGGAGGGCCGCGAGGTGATCAGCAACCTGGCCAAGGCGGCGGGCCTGGCCTACATGATCAGCACCATGCGCGAGGACCTCGACTCGCAGGACGAGGACGCGCGCAACACCACGGCGCGTGCCTTCTCGGTGGTGGCGAGCGCGTTGGGCATCCCGGCGATGCTGCCGTTCCTGCGCGCGGTGTGCAAGAGCAAGAAGAACTGGATGGCGCGGCACACGGGCATCAAGATCATCTACCAGATCGCGCAGCTGATGGGCTGCGCCGTGCTGCCGCACCTGCGCCACCTGGTGGAGTGCATCAAGGACGGGCTGAACGACAAGGAGCGCAAGGTGCAGACCATCACGGCGCTGGCCCTGGCGGCTCTGGCGGAGGCCTCCTTCCCGTATGGCATCGAGTCGTTCGACTGCGTGCTGGGCACGCTGTGGGAGTCGGTAAAGACGTTGCGCGGCAAGTCGCTGGCGGCGTACCTGAAGGCGGTGGGCTTCATCATCCCGCTGATGGACGAGACGCGCGCGAGCCTGTACATCAACGACGTGATGCACATCCTGATCCGCGAGTGCAGCTCGCCCGACGAGGAGATGCGCAAGGTGGTGATCAAGGTGGTCAAGCAGTGCGTCCAGACCGATGGCATCTCCGTGGAGGTGAGTCTCGCCCCAATTGCTCACGCGTAGTACATCCGCGACACCATCATGCCCGAGTTCTTCCGCAACATGTGGACGCGGCGCACGGCGGGCAACCGCTACACGGCGAAGATCCTGGTGGAGACAACGAACGAGATCGCGCAGCGCGTGGGCGCGCAGGAGGTGATCCAGCGGCTGGTGCCGTGCATGAAGGACGAGAACGAGTGGTTCCGGTACATGGTGCTGAACAGCATTCGCGACGTGATCGGGCTGCTGGGCACTTCGGACTTGGACACGCGGCTGGAGGAGCAGCTCATCGACGGCCTGCTCTTCGCCTTCCAGGAGCAGGCGGGCGAGGACGCCTCGGCGGTGGTGAACTGCTTCGGCACGGTGCTGAAGATGCTGGGCGTGCGCGCCAAGCCGTACATGAGCGAGATCACCGACAAGATCAAATGGCGCCTGGGTGGGCGCAACGCCAACGTGCGCATGCAGGCGGCGGACCTGATCGCGCGCATCGCGCCGTCGCTGAAGCAGTGCGGCGAGGAGAACGCGCTGAAGAACATGGGCAAGGTGCTGTACGAGTACTTGGGCGAGGAGTACCCCGACGTGCTGGGCAGTATCCTGGGCGCGCTGAAGAGCATCGTGAACGTGATGGGCATGGAGGAGATGGAGCCGCCTATCCGCGACCTGCTGCCGCGCCTCACGCCCATCCTGCGCAACCGCCACGAGAAGGTGCAGGAGAACTGCATCGACCTGGTGGGCCGCATCGCCGACCGCGGCTCGGAGTTCGTGCCGGCGAAGGAGTGGAGCCGCATCTGCTTCGACCTGCTGGATATGCTGAACGCGAAGAAGAAGTCGATTCGCCGCACCACCGTCAACACCTTCGGGTACATCGCCAAGGCGCTGGGCCCGCAGGACGTGATGTACACGCTGCTGAACAACCTGAAGGTGCAGGAGCGCCAGAACCGACTCTGCACCTCCATCGCCATCGCCATCGTGGCGGAGGCGTGCGAGCCGTTCACGGTGCTACCCTCGCTGATGAACGAGTACCGCCTGCCCGAGATGAATGTGCAGAACGGCGTGCTGAAGGCCATGTCCTTCATGTTCGAGTACATCGGCGAGACGGCCTCCAACTACATCTACGCCTGCATCCCCGTGCTCGAGGACGCGCTCATGGACCGCGACCTCATCCACCGCCAGCAGGCCTCCGCCGCCATCAGCCACCTGGCCGTGGGCGTGTACGGCGAGGGCTGCGAGGACGGCATCCAGCACCTCCTCAACTACGTGTTCCCCAACATCTTCGAGGTGTCGCCCCATCTCAACAAGGCCGTGCTGGCCGCCATCGAGAGCTGCCGCCTGGCGCTGGGGCCGCCCGTGGTGCTGATGTACGTGCTGCAGGGCCTGTTCCACCCCGCGAGGCGCGTGCGCGAGGTGTACTGGAAGATCTACAACAACCTCTACATCTACGGCGCCGACGCGCTGACGATGGCCTACCCGCGTCTGGAGGACGACGGCGTGAACACCTACCGCAGGGAGTACATTGAGATGTTCATTTGGTGTGTTTGTTTGCAATCGTGTTGTGTGTTTTGTGGGGTGAAAGGAAAGAATATGGTGTGAATGAGAAGCGAATTGCAACGCCGTGAGTGGAATCCACCCCTGCGATTTGGAATCAGCTGAGGAAGCAGCAAACGAGTGTAGGAACAAACACAAAAGGGGAGAAGGGACTCCTGATTCTTCTTCAGTTTCTTCATGCCGCCTCTCTTCTTCAGGCGCAGGGTCACATACGCCAACAGAGCCACCGCCACAATCACGCCCACGACCGACAGCGAAATGACCAGTGCCCAATTCACGTAGTGGTGCAGCTCCACGCTGTCGATGCTCGCCTCGTACAGCGTGCCGATCTTGGCCGCCACCTTCTCTCCGAAGACGGGTCTCAGGCGCTCGAAGCTTCGCTTGATCAGCTCGCCCAGCAGTGTGTCGATCGTGCAGCGCGCGAACCCCTTCATGGCCGTCTTCTCCTCGTCGAAGGAGAAGTCCTCGTACAGGAACTCGATCTCGCTCACGTGCAGGTAGGTGGTCTCGATCAGCACGTTGACGATGTCCTGCTGCTTCGTCTTCCACGCCTCGCGCGACATCCCCTTGATGGTGAAGGTCCAGTCCACGAACTCCAGGTTCTTCGACGGCATCGTCGTGTAGCACTGCGTTCGGTTCTCCACCCACTGCATGCTCGCGCCGTCGCGCACGCAGGTGAAAGACTCGCGGCCCGTGCGGAAGAGCGGACAGCCGCGATACAGCGTCGTGCCTTGGTGGATGTCCTTGTAGCCGTGCTTCTTGGGGCAGGTGAAGATCGACGAGCCGAACATGCGCAGATCGCACACCGCCATGTCTGCCTTGGGGTTGGTGCTGTTGAAGGCGAAATGATAGGTCTGGAACGGCTGTGTGTGGTCCATGTGCAGCTCCAGCATCGCGAAGCCGTTACTGCTGCTGAGAAGATCGTAGTTGAAGGTGCCCAGCAGGGTGCGGCCCTCCTTGTTCTCGCCGTACACCTGCATCAGGTACCGGTAGTGTGCCTGCAGAGGCTTCATCACCAGGTAGTTCACCACCTGCGGTACGTCGAACGTGAACGTCAGGCGCGCAGGCAGGTACTCCGTCTTCCAGCAAGAAATCTCGTTGTTGTCGAACGCCGCGGACGGCGGGAACTGCGTCTTTGGGTCCTGCTGCACGGCCGACGCCTCGCCCTCCGTCAGCTGGATCTCTGGCGTGTTGGTCAGCACCACCTCCAGCGCGAAGAGAATGACTTGAGAGCCGCCCTTACTCAGACTCACCGCCACCACGTTGTTGCCCTTGACCAGCGTCGAGGAGAGCGCGATGATCTGTGCGGGCATGCCAGCGCCCGGCACGCCCGTGCCCACCTGCGCGCCGTTCACAAGGATATCCGCCGTGCCCTCGCCGCGCACGTTCATCAGAACGTAATTGAACTCCATCGGCTGGGCCACGCTGAAGGTCGCGCGGAAGTAGGCCTTGCCCGCGCTGTCGAAGCAGCCCCACTTGCCCTCCTGCGCGCGGTTCCAGCCCTTCTCCTTGAAGCGCAGCATCGCCCACTCAGGCCCGGGGGTCCCGACGAGGAAGGCGAGCTGCGAGTCGAAGCGCACGGGCATCTGACGCTCCAGAACGAAGTGGTAGTAGTCGATCTTGTCGCTGGAGGGCAGGAACTCGAAGATGGTGTGGCCGTGCTCCGTGAAGCGCAGCGACGTGGTGGAGGAGAGGCGGTGCCCGAAGAACTCCACGGGGATAGAGCCCGCCGGCAGGCAGAAGGACTGCTCGTACTGGTAGCTGATGGGCGTCTCCACGCTGGGCAGTGCGAAGGCGATGTTGTTGGTGCTGGGAGTGGCGATCACGTAGGAAGTGCCTTCGGGGCAGGAGCCAACGTAGAGAGTGAAGACGGAGGTGATGGTGTCCGCGCCGTGGACGGCGGTGATGGTGTAGGTGGTGGTGGTGTGGTTGGTCGCCAGAATAGAGAAGGTGGAGGTTTCAAAATCAACGGGAAGAGTCGGGTTGATGGAGAGGGAATCCACCACGCCATCCGTGGCGATGAAGAACTTCTTCTCGACGCCCCTCAGGGAGGAAACCACGGACGGGAAGGAGATAGAGGGAGGATTCGAGTACTCGTTGCTGAAGGAGCCCTCGTGCGCATTGTAGCGGCCAAAGAATGCGGTGTGGAAGTGGGAGGCTCCGTCATCGGAAGCGGAGAAAACCACGTCATAACTGTCGTAATAAGCATACTGGTAGGTCTGTCGAGGAAGACAGAAGTACTTCGACGTCAGCGTATTATTGTAAATCAGTTCAGAGCCCTGGTAGAGCTGGAAATAGCCCTTCGCGAATCCATTGAGGGTCAGAAGCGTGAAGTTGCCATACTCGCAAGGGTCCACCGAGATATCGAACTCCAGTGTGTAATTCGCCGTGCGGGTAGCAGCACTGATCGTGAAGGTGGTGCGAGGCAGGAGCTTTTCGGTGTGAATATTCAAATATCCGCCATACCGAATTTCCACCTGGTTGTTTCTGGGAAGGATACTCCAGTCCACACTCACTCCCTCGGCATGGCACTGCAGGATTTGAATGTCCTCGTGCTGCGTAATAGAAAAGGAGGTGATTACGCCACCCGTACTGTTCGTCACGTAAATGCCCTCCTCGTTGGGCATAATACCCTGGCCAATACAGCAGGCCAAAAGAAGCAGGATGAAGGGAAGAGTCATCTCTTTCAGTACCAAAACGTGATGAGCATGTTTCCACTTCCCTTAAAAGAGTATGATTGGTTGAACGAATACTCGTTCACAGCGAGAAGGGCAACTTGAGAAAGCCGCTATTTCCCGTGCTTGACTGCATAGATTGCGATGGAATCGATGTAGAATGGGTTTACTGGTATTAAATGCGGTTTGGATGGGAATCATGATGAGTTCCTTCGTGGTGCTTTATCGAGCGGTAAATGAGGTGTGAAAGCCGTGTGCGGTGGGGGAATGACTGGGAATGGAGAATGCGGAGGATGACTATTCAGTTAAGTACTAATGAAAATTGAGAAAAACTGAGGATGGGTCACTATCCCTTCTCGGACGTTCCTCCAAATGAATACACTATTCTGATCACTATTCAATCCTCTGTTTCTTTCCTCACACACCTCTAACCCACACCCACAACCATTTTGCACCTCTCCACAACCCTCAATTCCCGCAAATAACAAAAGCCAAGAGTATCCGTTCACCGCGGAAATCGGTCCCTTTCGCCCAGCTTCCAGGGGGTTTCATCCACCCCTTGAAGCGCCCAATCTTCCAAACCAACCAGCAATGAATCACGACGAAATTGTCATTCTCGATTTCGGCTCCCAGTACAGCCACCTGATTGCTCGTAGAGTGCGTGGTTGTGGTTGTTGGCCAATCGTCACTGCTAGAGTTCAACGTGTACTGCGAACTCTTTTCCTGCCTGGTCGATGCGAAGGTGGTGATGGAGAAGAAGAATCTGAAGGTGGGTTTCGTTTTCGCTGTTCATCCTCCAGGGAATCATCTTTTCCGGTGGTCCCTCTAGCGTCTACGAGAAGGACGCTCCCCACGTGTCTGAGGAGCTGTGGAAGTTCATCGAGGAGAAGAACATTCCCCTGCTCGGCATTTGCTACGGCCTCCAGGAGATTGCTCACCACTACGGTGGCGTCGTGGCTTCTTGCGACCACCGCGAGTACGGACATGCCATGGTCGGCGTTGTGGAGTCTCTCTCGGGTATCCTTCTGTATCACTGCGTTGAGGACTAGAAGAGGAGCACAGGAACGCCATGAGACTGTTCGAGGGTCTGGACAATCCCTTCCAGGTGTGGATGAGCCACGGTGACAAGCTCTCCGCGCTGCCCAAGGGCTTCTACGACATCGGCGCCACGAAGAACGCGGAGCACGCTGCCATTGCTTCCCATGATCATGTGATGTACGGCATCCAGTTCCACCCGGAGGTGACGCACACGCCCCAGGGCCGCATCCTGCTGAAGAACTTCGTGCGCGGCATCTGCCAGGCGAACAACGACTGGGAGATGGGTTCCTTCGTGAACGAGGCCATCGAGGCGATCCGCAAGCAGGTGGGCGAGGACGAGCACGTGATCGGCGCCGTGAGCGGCGGCGTGGACTCCAGCGTGGCGGCGGTGCTGATGAACCGCGCCATCGGCAAGCGCTTCCACGCTGTGCTGGTAGACAACGGCGTGCTGCGCCTGAACGAGGCGAAGGAGGTGATGGAGCGTCTGACGGCGGCGGGCATCGACCTGCACCTGGCGGACGCGTCGGAGCTGTTCCTGTCGAAGCTGGCGGGCGTGTCGGACCCCGAGAAGAAGCGCAAGATCATCGGCGGCACGTTCATCGACGTGTTCGAGGAGGAGGCGAAGAAGATCGAGAAGGAGGTGGGCCACGTGGACTTTTTGCTGCAGGGCACGCTGTACCCCGACGTGATCGAGTCCACGTCCTTCCGCGGCCCCTCCGCCACCATCAAGTCGCACCACAACGTCGGCGGCCTGAAGGAGAACATGAAGCTGAAGCTCGTCGAGCCGCTGCGCGAGCTCTTCAAGGACGAGGTGCGCGCGCTGGGCACGGAGCTGGGCCTGCCCCACGACTGCATCTGGAGACACCCGTTCCCCGGTCCTGGCCTCGCCATCCGCGTGATCGGCGCCGTGGACAAGCAGCAGCTGGACATCCTGCGCCAGGCGGACAAGATCCTGATCGATGAGATCCGCGCCGCGGGCGAGTACGAGAAGATCGGCCAGGCGCTGTGCGTGCTGCTGCCCGTGCGCTCCGTGGGCGTCATGGGAGACGGCCGCACCTACGAGCAGGTGGGCGAGGCGGAAGAGCGTGAGGCGTAGACGTGTGCCATCCGCTGCGTGCAGACGACGGACTACATGACGGCCGACTGGTACAGATTCCCCTACGACCTGCTGGCCAGAATCTCCAGCCGCATCATCAACGAGGTGAAGGGCATCAACCGCTGCGTCTACGACATCTCCTCCAAGCCCCCAGCCACCATCGAGTGGGAGTAAGTCCAGTCTCGCGTGCGATATTCAGTTTACCGGCGTGTTTGTTAACAAACAGGGCGTGGTTAGGATGTCTGGCGCTGAGTTTACCAGTCGTCGTCATCACCACCGAAGAGACCGCCTCCGCTCATGTCCACGTCCTCCTCTTCCTCCTCCTCTTCCTTCTTCTCCTCCTCCTTCTTCTCCTCAGCGGGAGCATCGCCAGCAGCAGCGGCAGCGGCTACGAATCAAGGGCAAACGAGGTTCCCACCAGCGGGGGCAGCAGCACCGCAAGAAGGCTTCATGAGCAGCTCGCAAATATCCTTCTCACCGAGGTACTTGGCGAACAGCATGGGCCAGTAGGGCTCCACGGTGTTGTTGGTGGCCTTGAGGAGCTACGACATTAGAACGCCGTTGGAGCGCCCCACCTTATCAATGTTCTCAGTGTTCACAGTGACGCCAGCGTCAGCAAGAATGAGGCAAGCCAGAGAGCAAACGACTTCGTCGTGTTCAGCAGGAGCGACAAAAGACATCGTAACCAAATGAAATGTGGAGCAGAAAAGAAAGGCGTGGAAGTCGGGACCCGGTCCGCTTTATGCTCCTTTATTCCGTGATTTGGGGACGCTGTTCATCCCTTCAGCAGAGCACGTGAATAAAAGTCGGAAAGGGAGATAAGAACGGGTACAATAAGAATGGAGGAGAAAGAAGGAGAGTGGGGATGATGATGGGATTCCTTCAATACGTTGGCAACTGAAAGTGTAAGGAGTAAAACAAAGGAAAGGAAGGAGGAAAGCACATTATTCCGTTCCGCGAAGGGATGTCTCGACTCCAACAGGGACTATCCGTTCGTGTTGCTGATGGAGAAAAGGATGCAGTGGCTCTACGCATGCAGAAAACAGGTGTGCGATTATGCCTGTCCGAAACGGTGATTGCCACTGGTATTTCCTACTACTACAAATTCAAAGAGTTTGGACCCGTGTCGAGCTTCTCCCCGCTCGAATGCGCTACTGCTTGCCTGTTTCTGGCGACAAAGGTGTGCGACGAGACTCGAAAGATACGGGACATCTTGAACTGCTGGAAGGAAGCGGACGGAGCTTCATTCGACAAGGAGCTCACCAAGGAGTAAACGCTGTGTTTCACACTCTGACCTAGATATTACAAGTTGAAGGAGCGTATTGTTGAGTGCGAGCAGGTGATTCTGCGTACCTTCGTGTTTGAAGTGGGTACGCTCCACCCTTTTGCCTCTTTTTTGAACTACTGTAAATCGCTCGGCGTGCGGACAGAAACCGTGCAGGTGGGGTGGTCGATCATCGTCGATTCCTACGTGTTCGGGGTGCGCAAGAACTACTCCGTGGTGTCGGTCGCGATCGCCGCCCTGTATCTGGCCATCCGGATGGTGAACGACCCCTCTCCCGTGCCAGAGGCGTGGTGGACGCATCTGGACGATGAGTCGTCTTCTCCCTCTCCCGTTACGCGTAGCACGGACGAGCTGATTGCCTGTTGTCACGCTCTCCTATCCATGTACGACTAAGGAGCGTTTGTTGAAAACACGAGACAGGAAGGGGAACAGTATAGTCACAAGCACGATGGCGCAGATAATCACGACCATGAGGATGCAGCACTTTCTCTTCCGGTTCTTCTTGGCCTCCTTGATCGACTCCTCCAGCGCCTTGTTTCCCTCCGCCACGCGCGACGCCGCCTTGGAAATCTACTCCTCGCACCGCCTCCTCGCGCCCACGTTCATCTCGATTCGGTCGATGGACTCGCCCTGCTCGTTCACCAGATAGGCCAGGTCCATGAACATCTGGTTCAGCTGCACCATCGACCGCTGGATGTTCAGCACCGACTGGTACGTCTCCTCCACCTGGCGCACGTTCGTCTTGATGGTGGCGTTGACGTTGCCCATCATGGCCTATGGATCACTGCTGATGGGGACAGGGACGTCGCGGATGGCTTCGATGCTCTGACCCGATTCGATCACCTCGTCCAGCTCCGCGTCGCTCTTGTCCAGCACCGTCTTCAGCACGCCCTTCACACGCGCCTTCACGTTCTTGTCGTACTCCACCTGGGTGGCATTGTAGGCAGCCACCGTGCTGGCAAACTTGCGGACCGCCGTGTCCAGAGCGTTCTGCTCCATTCTACGCGATGAACAGACTCCGGGGAAACCACTTCACATCACTCTCGATCATGGTGCTCTTGTGCGTCGTGATGTGATCCTTTAGCGAATCCATTTTTACCTGTGACTAATGTCTGCATCCAGAGGTTACTTTCAGCGTTTTGATGAGGTTCGATGTGTTTTCGGTGATCTGCTCCACATCTGCCGCTACGGATCACACAAAGTCGACCACTCCGCACAGGGAATGTTGTCCAGAGAAAAGTTTGCCTGGTAGGCGTAGCCGTTGAGTTTCTTCTCAACGTCGCTGATACCGTCATCCCCACTGCCCTATCCTACCTAATGCGCTGGATTCCGCTCTCGAGCGATTTGATTTCGTCCAAAAACTGGGTAACCGTCATCTCCCCCTCCACCGGCTTTTGGCTCATGTCAACCATTCTAACCGTTAGACGTGTTCATCTAATCAAGATTACTCCGTTCCTTCGGCAGCCATCTTTCGCGATTATGAGGAAACACGCCTTTTCTGAAGGAAAACGGCAATGGATGAATGGATGTCACTTTGAATATGGTGTGTGAATGGGCAGCGCCTGCAGAGTGTCTGCGCCAAGGGAGGGAGGAAACGAGAATCGTCACAATCCCTTACTACCGGAGAATGGAACACGACGAATCGTCTGCTACGAACGACATCAAGTCGGTGCGCTTTGAATTGTGCAAAGGATGACAGTACAACAACCAAGTGTCCTATCTGAAGAGTTTTGTCGGCCAACACAACCCTTCTCTTGCGGAGCACTTGGAATTTGCGGAGTACGAGGATACCAGCAAGATGATGGTGCATCTCCGTGATTTCGTTGATACCTAGCTTGCGCTGCGTGTTTTCAGAACCGTCGCGTACTACATTATCATCGCTATGGCGTTTCTCCACTATGTGGTGCATTCTTCGCGCGTTCACTTCTAGGCTACCATCCCGGCGAACATCCCCTTTGCTGCGTTGCTGCTGAAGCTGAAGGCGATGAAGACGCCGATTCTCATCGTGGCGTCGATCCTGTATTACGTCACCCAGTCGTATACGAACGACGGCGCCTTCAACATGTATGTGAACGGTGAACTCGTCTACTCCAAGCAGCTCACGGGGAAGTATCCCACCGATGAGGTGTGTGCAAAGCACGGATGTGACGCGTAGGAGCTGCTGACTCTCCTGAAGTGCAAACCCAAGTCCGACTAATGGTTCTGATCGCCCACCTCCCTTGCCATGACAGATTCTCTGAAAACACGACAGTGCAGAGACTCTCGACTAAAGGGGCGTACTGTTTGATGGCCAACAAACACAGATCAGCGTTTGTTTGTTTCTCATAGACTAATCATCACTGTAGTAGTCATCATCGTCCATGTAGTCTGAATCACAATAGGCGTCGTCACGATAATCGGGGTCGTTGCCATAATACCAATCGTCCTTCTCCTCTTCCTCGTCGTCAATATCCCAATCGTCCTGATAGGCGTCCTCCGACTCGCTCGAGTCAATCATGTGCTTCTCCCAGTAGTCCTCCGCGTTGCTGTCCTCGTCGTCAGACAGCTCCTCGCTCTCCTCCAACTCCCGCTCATCCACGTAATCGTCGCAGCCGAACACCTCCATGTTCTTCATATGCTCCAACTCTGCAAGGGAAATGTAGTCGCCGTTCACCTCGCTCTCCGGCACTTCTCCAACGCACATGTAGTAATCGTAGGTGTCGCCAGTCTGGGCAGACTCCTCTGCACTCTCCTGCTCCTTCTCGCTCTGCTTCTTGATTTCCTGATAGAGCTTATCTGCATCCTCCGAGTACAGCGCATTTCCGTTCGTCAGGTCGTTCCAGAAAATGGACGCAGGAGTGATATGCGGAGCCACTTCCAACTACGCGTGATACAACAGGACTTGGTCCACAAAGCAGTTGGGATGGTAATCAACCAGAAAGTGGTAGGCGTTCTCGTAATCGCGCGTCCGAATGAGAATCGCCAGCAATGAGTAGCCTAGCATGGGACCCGGCTCCTGGCAGCGATAATCCACGTCCAAACCATACTGGAATTGCAGCAGCATTCGTCCCAGCGATTCGGGGTTCAGTTTCCCATTGGAAGCAATGTCGCTCATCCATTTGTCGCAGAATGCCTGCATGTCAGCTCGTCCGAAATGGACCCACCAATGTAGTGCTATCGACGATCTCATTCTCCAGACTCTTGTTGCAGCGACTGATGTGCAAGGAGGAGGAGGGCTTTATCGTTGTGGTGAATGGACTGCGTCTCTTCCACTGCTCGTAATCCGAGTCCTTCGTGGAGTCCATTCGCTTATATTTGTACCTACATCTCATTCAGTGGAGTACGGCAAACATGTGAAGGTCGGGCGATGCGCGTACCGCTCCCCCGGAGAGGGTCATGTTTCCCATGGCAGAATTTAGAGCAGCCATTGTTGCCTGGCGTTTGGAAGGGGTGGACACGATGATGGAGTCCTTTGCCATTTCGTTCATCCCTCTCTTGATGCGGATAATCTTTCCCGACATGTTTGCTCTCCTTGTAACGAAACAGTGATGAATGGAACAATTCCTCTTTCTATATGCAATCGACGTCTCTTTCCACTGTGAAAACATGCATCTATGTCTTGGATGAAACAAAGGGAGTGGGTCTTTTCCTTTTGGCGTCATTCCCAGTTGGTGAAACAGGCACAGGCGTTGGATACGCTAAAGCTCCAGCTCATGCAGGAAGTGTGCGAACTGTCGAAGGGCATCGTGTGGTATCGCGAACCCTTCTTTCTCTATACGGCTGCCATGAAATCAACGAGACCCTTGTCTGCGGGAGAAAAGCTGTTCTATTTGAAGGCAGAAACGAACGTGGGCGATTGTATCGAAGACGAGTGGGCAATCGCGTCCATACTGCGCACTTTATCAGAAAAGCATCCCGAACTAATTGTAGTGATGATATAGTATGGATCACGGGTAGATCCATATCGAGGACGTGGACGGCGATTTCCTGCTCATTGAAGCTGCCAAGGAACTGCCGGACTGGATGGATCCCTCCACGATGGAAAACCGCTTCTTCCTAATGAATGGCCACTTCCACATCATCCCACATCCTCACTTCTCTTCGTACAAGCGACTTCCCGTTCATCCGTCCATCGAGGAGGCCTTAGCCCTCCTCCCCTTTCCCGCGGCTTCTCCGATCGAGCTTGCTATCCAGACCCGACTCCGTCGTACCGAAGAGGAGATTTCCCAAAATATACACCACTTCTACTGCATGCTTCCGCGCAGTTGGTCCAAGATCGCGTCGATTCCCTCACTGATGACGCACTTCAGTCATCTCTTCATCGACAGCACTCCCGTTGAAAGAGAGCAAGCGGAAACCGCACTGCGCAACTTGCCCTCTCAGGACATGGCGGTGTTCGACGTGGCTCTGTCGAAGCTCCTCTTTCTGCAGCTCATTTCCTGTCTGTCGAGGGAGTCCAAGATCGCTGGAAGGGAAGAGTTCCTCGCGGCATCGCCTGAGGAGAGGTGAGGATGGAGGGAAAAGATGACGTGCAGGTGGAGAGCAGTGGGCGAGCTACTTCGCATGGGAGCGTTGCTGTGGAAGTGTCCCGAGGAGAGTAAGGGAGGGAAGCAGAAGCAGATTGACGCGACGGATGTGATGCGCTATCCTGCGTTGAGCAAGGACCTCATGTACTCGCTCATGAACAACTACAAGTACGAGGAGTACGAGCGTCTAAGCGAGAGCCACGTTCCGGAGTGGATGGAAGAGCCGGGACCCCTTCCAGCGCTCGACATGAAGCCTGAAGATTACTCGTGGATGACGGTAACCGAAAAGGACATCGACGACGTCCTACGGGGAGAGGAGGGGAATCTGCGTGATGAGGATATTGACGGCATCATTAACGCCGAGTCTAAAATGAACGACGCTGGAGACACCATTTTGGACTCTTTCAAGGCCTTCCTGTCTTCCACATCCAATGTGGAGGGAATCGATTCGATCCCGGGCGCAAACAACGACGCTCTTCATGTGGACTTTGATGCAGTGTGCGATCTATTGAAGGGTGGAAATGAGTGGACAGTGTCATGCATAGGCTGTGAAACGTCCTCCGATGAAGAAGACGAGGGAGTGGAAGCGTACCCGGAGGGAGACGCGGACTTCGATGCTCTGTCGAACCTCCTCAAGTCCTACTCGCTGCAATCAACAACCGACGGGCCGGTGAGCAGCATGATGACGAGCATGGGGATGCAGCTTCCTCCGACGGAGTATTCGGACAGCGAAGACGGCCCGTAGTTCCTCCTCGATTCCCTGTTTGTAGCAAACGATCGTGGACGGAAAGACGGGATTTGGATTGTCATTCTCCGCAATCGGAGGCAGTTGCGTGAGGAATTGACAGCCAGTTCCACGTTTCTCCGATTTAGACTTTTCCACAATCTCCATTTCATAAACGCATTTCGCTTAGAATGTTCACACGTGGACTTATCGCTTCTTCCTCTAGCGCCTTTACTAACTCTGTATTCCGCGCTCTACGGAGAAGTGATGCGTAGATGCTGAGAATGGCCCCTAAGACTGTGGGTGCCGTCAGAAACCTCAACATTCACGAGTGGCAGAGCAAGCAGCTCATCCAGAAGTGGGTCCGGAGCGTCTGGCGTCACGTTTAGGTACGGAGGCAGAGCTCAGTCTGGAGAAGTTGCCTACTCTCCCGAGAGAT
>ERZ827156.3318-NODE-3318-length-14716-cov-25.144397_pt1 | contig 14716 bp, 10 predicted proteins | sample MGYA00519919_ERZ827156 | MGnify/ENA primary metagenome ERZ827156 (study PRJEB31778, sample SAMEA3449269) | human gut metagenome | biome: human gut; feature: human-associated habitat; material: faeces | place: United Kingdom | collected 2010/2012 ... | reverse complement strand
CGGACTTCGAGTTCCTGTTCCCCTTCGGCTGGGGCGAGCTGTGGGGCGTGGCGGACCGCACCGACTACGACCTGACCCAGCACCAGACCGTGTCCGGCAAGGACCTGACCTACTTTGACCCTGAGACCAACGAGCGCTACATCCCCTATGTGGTGGAGCCGTCCCTGGGCGTGGAGCGCAGCGTGCTGGCCGTGCTGGTGGACGCCTACGACGAGGAGGTCGTGGACGCGGAGAAGAACGACGTCCGCGTGGTGCTGCACCTGCACCCGGCGCTGGCACCCTACAAGGCCGCCATCCTGCCCCTGAGCAAGAAGCTCAGCGAGCCGGCCCGGAAGATCTATGAGGAGCTCAGCAAGGAGTGGATGCTGGACTTCGACGAGACCGGCTCCATCGGCAAGCGCTACCGCCGCGAGGACGAGGTGGGCACTCCCTACTGCATCACCGTGGACTTCGACACCGTGGGCGACGCCGAGCACGCCGGCGACAACTGCGTCACCGTCCGTGAGCGCGACAGCATGGAGCAGGTGCGCATCCCCATCAGTGAGCTGAAGGCCTATCTGGCGGAGAAGCTGGCGTACTGAGAAAGAGCAAAAAAAGAAAGCCCCTTGGGGCTTTCTTTTTTTGCATCATCGTGGCCGACATTTGTCAAGCCACTGGGTATTTTTTTACAGATCCACCAGCTCCAGCTCCTTCTCGTCCACCTTGCGCAGATCCTTCTTGTTCATCATGTCGTACATGCACGGCACCACGAACAGCGTCATCAGCGTGGCGTACAGCAGTCCGCCGATGCAGACCACTGCGATGGGCTGCATCAGCGCCGTGCCAGCGTTTTTGGCCGTGGCGGTGACGATCAGGCCCAGAATGGTGGTCAGGCTGGTCATCAGGATGGGCCGCAGGCGGGTAACGCCGGCGTCGATGATGGCCTCGCGGCGCTCCATGCCCGCCAGCCGCTGCTGGTTGATGTAGTCCACCAGCACGATGCCGTTGTTGACGATGATGCCCACCAGCATCACAAAGCCGATCAGGCTGATGACCGAGACCTCGATCCCCGCGATCAGCAGGGCCAGGAAGCCGCCGGTGAAGGCCAGCGGGATGGTAAACATGACGATGAAGGGGGACTTCAGCGACTGGAACTGCGCCACCATGATCAGGTACACCAGCACCACGCCCAGCAGCAGCATCAGCAGCAGCTGGCTCATGGCCTCCATGATCTGCTCGTTCTCGCCGTTGAACTCCGCGGTGACGCCCTCCGGCAGCGTCAGACCGCTGACGGCCTGCTGCGCCGCGGAGGTCACGTGGGTGACGTTATAGCCGTCGGCAATGGCGGCGGTGACGGTGACGCACCGGCGCTGCTGGTCGCGGGAGATGGTGTTCATGGACACCGTCTCCGTCACGGTGGCCACATCTCCCAGCTTGAAGGTCTTGTCCTCCTCACTGCCGCCGGTCAGCTGCCCCGCGGCGCCGCTGCCGGTCATGCCTGAGGCGCTGCCGGTCATGCCTGAGGCGCTGCTGGTCATGACGGAGGACGCGCTGCTCTCCGCCGACAACTCCAGCTCCAGCAGGTTCTCCCGCTTGAGGACACTGCCCTCCGCCGCGTCCACGGTCAGGTCCATGTCCTCGCTGTCCAGCGTCACATCAGAGACGCTGGCGCTGCTCTGCAGCGCCGCGGCGATCTGCATATACACCTGGGCCACGGTCAGGCCCTTCTCCGCCGCCGCCTTCCGGTCGATGGTCACCTGCAGCGCCGGGGCCGAGGCGTCCAGCCCGTCGCTGACCTCACCGACGCCCTCCACCTGCTCCAGCCGCCGGGCGATGGTCCGGGCGCTGCTCTGCAGGTCCGCCATATCGCTGCCGAACACCTGCAGCGACACGCCGCTGCCGGTCATATAGCTCATCATACCACTCATCACGCCGCTGGCCGTCACCTCACAGGGCAGGTCGGCACACAGCGTCTCGATCTCCTTCCCCGCCACAGAGCCGAAGGTCCCCTCCGGCATGGTGATGTAGCCCTCCACGTCATAGCTGCTGCCGGAGGCGCCGCCCATGGCGGCACCCATGTTCAGGCCGCCCATGGTGCCGCCGCCCATCATAAAGCCGGCGTCCTGCACGTCGTCCACAGTCATCACCCGTTCCAGCACCTCGTCGGCCAGCCGTACCGCCTCCTCGCGGGAGGTGTCCTCCGGCATGGTGATGGTCAGGGACAGGTTGTTCATATCCATCTCCGGCATAAAGGTAAAGCCGCGGCGCAGGCACGCGCCGGCACTGGTCACCAGCAGCACCAGCGACAGCAGCAGCACGCCGGCCTTGTGGTCCAGCGAAAAAGCGATGGCCTTCCGATAGGCGGGATAGACCTTGTCCAGCAGGCCCGGCTTCTGCACCATGGGACGGCGCAGCATACCGCTGGCCATCGCCGGCACCAGTGTCAGCGCCACTAGCAGACTGGCCAACAGTGAGTAGGTGATGGTCAGCGCCAGATCGGTGAACAGCTGGCGGGTCAGGCCCTCCACGAACACGATGGGCGCGAACACGCACACGGTGGTCAGGGTAGAGGCCGTCACCGCGCCCAGCACCTGGCCCGCGCCGGACACCGCCGCCTGAATGATGGTGGCGCCCTTGGCCCGCAGGCGGTAGATGTTCTCGATGACCACCACGGAGTTATCCACCAGCATACCCACCGCCACGGCCAGACCGCTCAGGGAGATCATGTTGATGGTCACGCCGGTGAAGTACATAAGTACGATGGCAAAGATCACGCTGACAGGGATGGACACCAGGGTGATCACCGTGGGCCGCCAATCCCGCAGGAACAGGAACAGCACCACCACGGAGAACAGCGCGCCCCACAGCAGCGACGAGGTGATGGTCTCCACGATCAGGTAGATATAGTCGCCCTGGTCCATCAGCGGCGCGAAGTGCAGCCCCTCATACTGGCCCTCCAGCTCCGCGAACCGTGCGCTGATGTTATTGGACACCTCCGCCGTGGCGTAGTTGGACTGCTTGGTAAAGGTGATGAGAATGCCGTTGTCGCCGTTGACCTTGGTGTACAGCTCTCCGGCGTTGTCCGTGACCACCACCGTAGCGATGTCGCCCAGGGTCACCGGTTCGATGCCGTCCATGCCCAGGTCCAGCAGCACCATGTCCTCCAGTTCCTGCCGGGTGGACACGTTCTCTCCCACAGACACCATGTAGCGCACGCCGTCGTTGTCCTCAATGTACCCGGCGGGCATGGCGAAATTCTGTGCCGTCAGCAGCTGGCTGACGGCGGAGATGGACAGCATCCCGCCCACGTCCGTCTGGTCGGCGATGGACTTGTACGCCTCGTTGATCTGATCCATGCCGGCCTCGATCTGGGTCATGGCCTCATCCAGCTGTATCTGCGCCTGCGTCAGCTGGGTAATACCGTCGATCAGGGAGAGCGTCAGGTCATAGACCTCACTGGTGACCTCCCGCTTCAGCTCGCCGCTTTCCAGATCCCGCATCAGCTTATCCAGCGTCGCGTTCAGCCGTTCCAGCGTCTTTTTCAGCTGTTCCAGTTCCTCCTGCCCGGGCAGGGTGATGGGCGGCTCACCGGGATCCGGATCCGGGTCTGGCTCCGGGATCTGGCCCCGGGCCGCCTTCAGATATTCGTACAGCTTATCCACCGCCGCGCCCGCCTTGGCCGCTGCGCCGGCGGCAATGGCCTTCTTGGCCTCATCCAGCTGTGCCTGCCCCTTTTCCACCTGGTCCTTGGCCTTCTGCAGATCCAGCTTCGTCTTGTTCAGTTCGGTACGCACCGCATCCGCCAGCTTCTCCGACAGGGCGTCCAGCTTGGCCTGGTCCAGGATCACATGGGCCTCCCGGGTCACAGCGCCGCTGACCGAAATGCTGGCCACGCCGGACACGCCCTCCAGCTTGGGGGACAACTCTCCGGTGACGAAATCGCTGAGCGCGTACACGTCCATGTCCTCCCGGGTCACGGCGGCCACCATCACCGGCAGCATGGAGGGATTGATCTTCAGCACATAGGGGGCGGAGACGGTGTCGTCCCAACTGCCCTGCAGCACGGAGATCTTCTGCTGGATGTCCACACTGATGGTGTCCATATTGGCGCCGTCCTCAAACTCCAGCGTGACCATGGACACGCTGTCCTGGCTGGTGGAGGTGACGGTCTTGATCTTGTCCAGCGTGGCCATGGACTGCTCCACCGGCTTGGTAATGTTCTGCTCGATGGACTCCGGACTGGCGCCGGGGTCGGAGGTCACGATGATCACATAGGGGAAATCCATGTTGGGCAGCAGGTCCGGCGTCATTTTGATATACGCCACCACACCCAGCACGATGATACCCAGCACCGCCACAAAGATCGTCAGCGGTTTTTTCACGCTGAAGCCTGCCATACGCTCACTCCTTCCGCCCGGAAGCGCCTGTGCGCCCAGGATAAAACTGCAATGATGGTTCAGTGTACCATCCCCGCCGCCAACTTGCAAGCGAGCGGACGAATAATTCACGAAAGTGTTACAAACAAAGACTTTTCCCGGCAAAATCGTTCGGTGTTCGTATTATTTTTTCACAGCGTCTTTATCCGGAAATGCGAAAAACGCAGACGTGTCACCGTCCGCGTTTTTCGTGTTAAGAGAGAAAAATGGAAGAAAAGTGAAGTCAGCGCGGCCTGTCGCCGCGAATACCGGGAATGCCCGCCGCCCGTTCCGGCAGGGCCCATCCCGCAAAGCTGTTTTCAGGATCTCCATCGGCGAAGGAGCGCTCTCCCTCACCGACGGACATAGTATAGCACAGAGATACTCTGTTGTAAAATTGATTATTCCATGCTATAATATAGGCACAGGCTATAATTTCCACATTTCAGGAGGCTGTGCCATGACCAATCAGGATATTGAGACCTTTTTCGCCGTGCTGGACCACGGCACCATGACCGCTGCGGCCGACGCCCTGTTCATCACTCAGCCCTCCCTATCCGCCCGGCTGCAATCGCTGGAGGCCGAGGTGGGCGCGCCCCTGTTCCGCCGGGGCAAGGGCCAGCGCCGCATCACCCTCACCGACGCCGGGCAGCACTTCCTGCCGCTGGCCCGCCGATGGCAGAATCTGCTGGCGGAGACCAAGACCTTCGCCGCGGCGGAGAAGCGGGAGTTCCTCCACGTCATCGCCGCCTACACCGCCAACCAGTATATCCTGCCGCCGGTGTACCAGCACTTTCTGGAGCGGGAGCTGCCGGTGAACCTGTGGGTGGAGTCCATGCGCACCTACGAGGCGGTGTCCGCCGTGGCCCGGGGCGACGCCGACATGGCCATCGTGGACGGCGGGCTGCACTACGACCTGCAGATCGAGGCCAAGCCCCTGTTCCGGGAGTGCTTCTTCCTGTCCGTGCAGGACAGCATGGCCCTGACGGAGCCGGTGGAGGCCACCGAGCTGCGCGCCCAGGACGAGATCCTGGTCTACGGCCAGCCGGAGATCCTGCAGTGGCACGACTACTGGTTCGGCGTGGACGCCCGCCCCCTGCTGTATACCGACACGCCCCAGATCGCCGAGCGGCTGCCCTTCTGCGGCAAGCGCTGGAGCATCATTCCCGCCGCCGGCGCGGAGTACATCACCCAGGTCTATCCGGCCAAGATCTACCGCCTGGCCCATCCCCCGGCGGAGCGGACCTTCTACCTGGTCACCGCCAAGGGCCGCACCCTGTCCGCCGCCGCCGAAACGCTGCTGTATGACCTGCGCGCCCAGCTGCAGCACACCGAGGGCATCACCTGGTACTGAAATAAGCAAAAAGAGGCACCAAGGGTGCCTCTTTTATATGCGCTGTATCTGTCCCCGGACCAGCCGCGTCACCACGTCCGCCAGCCAGCCGATGGCCGGCAGGCGCTCCATCCCCTGGCCGTAGATGCGCCGCGCGTCCTCCGCCTCCCGGTCGCTGCCGCTGAACAGGCACACCGGGCGCACGCCGTGCAGCCGCAGGGCGGCCACCTCGGCAGCGGTGTCGTCCACGCCGCGCTTGCCGGTGTAGGCATAGCCCCCCAGCCCGTTGGGGATGCGCTGGTCGTCGTTGGGGCTGGCGTCGGACAGCACCAGCAGCAGGCTGTTGTCCCGCTGCCGCTTTTGCAGCAGCCAGCCCATGGCCCGCAGGGCCAGACCGTCCCGGTTCCACCCGGCGGCCACATAGTCCAGGATCCGCTGGTTCTCCTCCGGGTGGTCATAGTCCCGCAGCACCTGCAGCACCGTGCAGCCGCTGACGGAGCAGAAGGCCGTCACCCGCACGGGGATTCCGCACCGCGTCAGGCTCTCCGCGATGAGATACGCCTGGGCGGCCAGCTTCTCCTGCTGCCGGTTCTGGGAGGCGGAGCCGTCCAGCAGCAGGTCCACCGACAGCTCGCCGGGGTCCTGGGGCGCGCGGCGGGCAAAGACCCGTTCCTCCCCCAGCGCCGCCGCCCGCCAGGCCCGGTCGCTGCGCAGCGTGCCGGACCGGGCGCTGCCGCCCTGGTCCTCCTGCCGCAGCAGCAGCGCGTTGTGCAGCTGCTGGGTCAGCCGGGCGATGGCCAGCTTGTTCTCCGTCAGGTGCGCCTGGTAATAGGCCCGGTTTTTCTCCCGCTGGCGGCGGAAATTCTCCGCGTCCCAGGCCGCCTCCGGCGACGGCGCGCGCCCGGTGGCCGCGCCCTTGGTGAAGTGCAGGCGGCAGTTTTTATGCACGCCGGTGCACAGCGTCCGCTCTGCCTCCTCCAGCTGCGCCGGGGTCAGCATGGACGCGCCGAAGCAGTCCTCCACATACCGCCGCAGGATGGGCTCCGGCGTCCGGCCCTGCAGAAAGCCCAGCAGCGTCTGCTTCTGCGCCCCGCCGCTGCCGCCGCCGGCGTCGCGGCTCAGCGCCCGCAGGGCGTTGGGCCGCACAAAGTGCACCCCGCCGCTCTTATCCCGCTTCCGACCCACCCAGGCCGCCCACTGGCGGTCGTCGGCGGCCCGGCGGGAGCGGCGGAAGTAGGTGTACAGCACCTGCTCCGTCCGGTCGATCAGCTGGCGCTCGGTGCTGTCCGCCGGGGCGGACAGCGCATCCAGCAGCGGCGAGAGCGCCGGGTCCTCCCGCTGTCCCAGCACCCGGCAGGCCCAGGCGCGGCGCATGGCGTCGCCGGTAAGGCCCTCGGCGGGCGGCGTCCGCGCCAGCAGCCCGCGAGCATAGTCCCGCCGCAGCGCCGGCAGGATGGGCCGCACCCCAGCCTCCCGGGCGAATACGGCGCTCTCCAGCACCAAAAAGAACACGTCGGTGTACAGCCCCTCCTCCGGCGAGCGATGAAGCTCGTTGAGCAGCGGTCTGAACCGGGCCGCATCGTAATACCGGCCGCCCAGCCCCAGCACCGTGTTGCCGTACAGATCTGCCCGGCCGTCCCCGTCGAAGGTCAGCAGCTCCGACCTCTGCGAATAGTCGCCCCGGCCGTTCCACACCTGGTTTTCCGCCCGGCGCGTCTCGATGTCCTGTCTGTCCATATCAGGCGAACAGCTTGTCCCGGGTGGCGTCCTTGGGCAGCCGCGCCCACACCGCGTCCGCCACCAGCTGGCGCTCGAAGGGCTCGAAGGCCTTGTTGATGATGCCCATCTCCAGCGCCCGACCGGAGGGGATGCCCTTTTCGATCAGGTGCAGCGCCGCCAGCAGGCCCCGCAGGTCCAGCGCCTTGGTGGATATCTCGCCGCTGTCGCACTTGGCCCGCAGGTCGGTGAACAGCTCCGTCAGCTGCCTGTCCCACTCCGGCTTCAGCGTGGGGAAGCTGCGACGCAGCAGCTTCTGCAGATTTTCGTCGGAGATCACCGGCATGTCCACCACCACAAAGCGGCTCACCAGCGCCTCGTTCAGCTCCCGGGTCCCGGCGTAGCCGTAGTTCATGGTGCCGATGAACCGGGCCGCGTCGTCCAGCGTGATGCGCTCGTAGCCCGGCACGTCGATGACCCGCCGGTGGTCCAGCGTGGCGTGCAGCACCGCCAGCGCCTCGTTTTTGGCCATGTTTACCTCGTCCAGCACGCCAAAGCCCCCCAGCCGCGCGCAGGCGCACACCGGGCCCTCCCGGAACACCACCTGGCCGTCCTTCAGCGTGTCCGCGCCGATCAGCGCCGCCGCGTCCACGTTGACATACATGGACACGTCCCACACCGGCCGGCCGAACAGCGCCGCCAGGTCCTCCGCCAGCACGTTCTTGCCGGTGGCCTTGGGGCCGGCCAGCAGCAGGTGCTGGCCGCACAGCAGCGCAGCCGCCGCGCTCTCCCACACCTCTTTGCCGTAATAGAGATACCGGGGCACCGGCACCCGGGCCTGGGCCTCCGGCGTCAGGGGATGCTGCTCCCGGAAACGGCGCACCTCGTCCAGCAGCGCCGCGTCCACGCCCTCGTCCCGCAGTTCCTTCCACATATCCATAGTCGCTCACCTCCGGATGATGCAAGATTATACCCCCGCCATACGCTAAGTGTCTGTTAAGGATATATCTTCCCGCCATTTCAGGCCCCTCCGGCATATTCCCGCCCTGCCGCCCATATAGATAGACCACAACGGTACGGGAGTGTTGCAGCATGCGAGACGATCTGGAGCAGCGGGCCAGAGACCTGGCCCTGTACATGATAGAGAACCGGACCACGGTCCGCGCCGCCGCCAAAAAGTTCGGCGTCAGCAAATCCACCGTCCACAAGGACCTGTCCGAGCGGCTGGCGCTGTGCGACCGGGCGCTGTACGCGCAGGTGAAGGCCATCCTGGACGAGAACCGCGCCCAGCGCCACATCCGCGGCGGACTGGCCACCCGGCGGAAATACAAAGGCCCGCAGGCATAGAAAAGGGGGACGGCGGCGCCGTCCCCCTTTTCGCATATCCTGCCCATATAAACCAAAACGGACATCCTGTCGGATGTCCGTTGCGTTTGGTCATTAGCCAATGTTGTTCAGCTTCAGCGTCAGCGCGCTCTTCTTGTGGGCCGCGTTGTTCTTGTGCAGCAGACCCTTGGCAGCAGCCTTGTCGATCGCCTTGACCGCCACTTTGTAAGTGCCCTCGGCCTCGGTGCGATTGCCTTCAACGGCAGCAGCCTCGAACTTCTTGATAGCAGTCTTCAGTGCGGACTTATTGGCTTTGTTGCGAGCATTTCTCGCCTCTGCCACCAGAACACGCTTCTTAGCAGACTTGATATTCGGCAAACCAAACACCTCCCCGACTTGAATTTTTTGTGCGGCGAAAATATAAACTTCCACGCAGGATGATATTTTAACAGCTTTGCCGGAAAATTGCAAGACTTTTTTGCAATTTCTGCGACAGTTTTTGTATAAATATCTTCGCCGCCGAAAAGCCACAATATTTTGTGTTCTTCGTCCCGCGTTTACCACTATTCTTCGCCCCCACCGCGCCGTCCCGCGCGAAAAGCAGCCGCTTTTCGCGGTCTTTCATCCGCCGGGGCACTTGCAAAATTCTCCCCGGAGAGGTACAATAAACCATCAAAATTCAGAGCGGGAGGTATACCACATGGAATTCAACCCCCAGATACAGCTGGCCGGTCTGCTGGAGTGGATGGCCCAGCAGATGGACGCCTGCCACGGTAGGACCGCCGTGATCGGCATCTCCGGCGGCAAGGACAGCTCCACCGTGGCCGCGCTGGCCGTGGCCGCCTACGGCCGCGAGAACGTCTACGGCGTGCTGATGCCCGACGGTGAGCAGCCGGACATCGACTATTCCCAGGCCCTGGTGGAGCACCTGGACCTGCCCCACACCACCATCAACATCCACAGCGCCGTCTGCGGCGTGCTGGACGAGCTGGAGCGCGCGGGGCTGACGCCCTCCCGCCAGACCACGGTGAACCTGCCCAGCCGCATCCGCATGGCCACCCTGTACGCCGTGGCCCAGTCCCTGCCCGGCGGCATCGTCATCAACACCAGCAACCTCAGCGAGGACTGGGTGGGCTACTGCACCATCTACGGCGACAGCGCCGGGGCCTTCTCCCCCCTGGGCATGTACACCACCGAGGAGGTCATCGCCCTGGGCCGCCAGCTGGGCCTGCCGGAGAAATTCCTGGTCAAGGCGCCCTCCGACGGCCTCACCGGCAAGACCGACGAGGACAACCTGGGCTTCACCTACCACGCCGTCAACGAGTACGTCCGCCGGGGCGTAGTGGACCCGGCCATCAAGGAGCGTATCGACGCCCTGCACCGCGCCAGCCGCTTCAAGTTCCAAACGCTGCCGGTGTACCACAACGGCCTGCCCATGGCCCTGACCGACGAGACGGACTACTACAAATAAGCGCCGCAGCCCCCGGCCATTGGCCGGGGCTTTCCCTTGCCTGTTGAACGCGGCAGAAATACAGTCGGCGGCAAAACTGTCAGCACACACAGAAAGCCCCTGACCTCTTGGTCAGGGGCTTTCTGTGTGTTTGTGTTAGGAGAGAGAGAAAATCACATCAGGAAGTGTTGTTCCTTTGGATGATGCTATATTACCCGGTAATTTTGGCCGAATCTTGAATCTCCCGTGAACAATTTATGAATTTCTCCCCTTCTCACCGGTATTTCCGGCTCTCGGCCACGGCCATCTGGTCGCAGCGGTTGTTTTTCTCGTTCTCCGCGTGGCCCTTGACCCAGTGGCAGCGCACCTGATGGGTGTCCGTCAGCGCCAGCAGCTGCTCCCACAGGTCCGGATTCAGCGCCGGCTTCTTGTCGGCCTTCACCCAGCCGCGCTTCTGCCAGCCTCTGGCCCAGCCCTTTTCCAGCGCGTCGATGACGTACTTGCTGTCGCTGTACAGATCCACGATGCAGGGCTCCTTCAAAAGCCGCAGCGCCTCGATAACGGCGGTCAGCTCCATGCGGTTGTTGGTGGTCTCCGCCGCGCCGCCGGAGAGCTCCTTCTCCGCGCCCTTGTAGCTGAGGATCGCCCCCCAGCCGCCCGGCCCCGGATTGCCGCTGCAAGCGCCGTCGGTGTATATCGTTACTGTTCTCATAGATGTATCATTCCCTGCAAATGCCCTGCTTTTTCCCGCGCCATCTCCCGACGGCGCTTGCTTGCCATCCCCGGGCGGTTGCCGCGTCAGCGGCGAGCCCGTGGGGGCATTTCCAAAGCGGCGAAGCCGGTTTTGCCGTCAGCATAGATGGTTACTGTTCTCATACGTTATCCTACTCCACCCCGACCACCGTCAGCACGCCGTCCCGCACGGTGAACCTCACGTTCTTCCCGCCGTAGGCCATGCCATACACCCGGTCGGGGTCGTCCTGATACCGGGGCCGCGGGTCGGCGGACAACGCGCTGATCAGCCCATGGCGCTGCCCGCTGTCAAACTGCGCCAGCAGCTCCGGCGGAAAGTCCACCGTCAGCATCTCCCCGGCGTCGCCGCCGGTAAAGCCCCCGGCCGCGTCGGGATAGCTGTCGGCATAGGCCAGATACGGCTTGATGTCGAAGATCGGCGTGCCGCTGACCATGTCCGCGCCCCGGACGTACAGCACCGGGCCCTCCGGCCCGTCCGGCTCCACCCGCTCCAGCTCCACGGCGGACAGCCCCAGCCCGTTGGGCCGGAAGGGCGACCGGGTGGCGAACACCCCCATGCGCGCGTTGCCGCCCAGCCGGGGCGGCCGCACGGTGGGCGACCAGCCCTGCCGCAGCGCCCGGTCAAACTGCCAGATCAGCCAGATGTGGGAAAAGCCCTCCAGCCCCCGCACGGCGTCCGGGTCCCGGAACGCCGGCTCAAACACAATGCGCCCGGGGCAGTCGGCAATGCCGCTCTGCCGCGGCACGCCGAACTTCTCCCGAAAGGGCGTCTCTATCCGTGCAATGACCTCCAGACCGGGGCCGCTCACAGCGGGGCCTCCTCCGACGCGGGCTGCTCCTTCTCCTCGGGATCGGCCAGCGCCAGGGAAATGACCCGGTCCCCCTCCTCCTTGAAGCGCATGACGATAACGCCCTGGGTGGCGCGTCCCGCCACGCGGATGTTCTCCACCGGCGTGCGGATGAGGATGCCCGCCGCCGTCACCAGCAGCAGATCCTCCGTGCCATCCACCACCTTCATGCCGATCACCGGCCCGGTCTTGTCCGTGAGCATATAGTTCCGTATACCCATGCCGCCGCGGTTGGTGATGCGGTACTCCTCGATGGGCGTCCGCTTGCCATAGCCCTTCTCGGTGATGGACAGCACGGTCTTTCCCTCGTCGGCCCTCGCCGCGCCGATGACATAGTCGCCCTCCCGCAGCCGGATACCCCGGACGCCCACGGCGGTACGTCCCATGGCGCGCACATCCGTCTCGTCGAAGCACACCGCCTGGCCGTCGTGGGTGGCGATGAGCACCCGGTCGTGTCCCCGGGTCTCCACCACGGAGATCAGCTGGTCGCCCTCGTCCAGCGTCAGAGCTCGGATGCCGTTGTTCCGCAGGTTCTTCAGGGCGCTGACCTCCAGCCGCTTCACCGTGCCGTTGCAGGTGGTCATGAACAGATACAGCTGGTCGTCGCCGGTCTCCCGGAAGTGCAGCATGGCCTGCACCCGCTCGCCGGTCTCCACCTGAATGATATTGACGATATTCACGCCCTTGGCGGCCTTGCCGCTCTCGGGGATCTGATACCCCTTCTTGCGGTACACCTTGCCGGTGTCGGTGAAGAACAGGATATAGTCGTGGGTGGAGGCGGTGAACACATCCACCACGGTGTCCTCCTCCCGGGTGGTGATGCCCTTCTTGCCCATGCCGCCCTTGCTCTGCGCGGCGTACTCGGACACCGGCGTCCGCTTGATATAGCCGTTCTCCGTCAGGGTAAAGACGCACTGCTCCTCCTCGATGAGGTCCTCGATGTCCAGCTCGTCCTCCACGTCCTGGATCTCCGTCTTGCGCTCGTCGCCGAACTTGTCGGCGATGGCGGTCAGCTCCTCCTTCAGGATGGACTTCACCAGCCCCTCGTCGCTGAGGATACGCAGGAAGTAGGCGATCTTCTCCTCCAGCTCCTTGTACTCGGTCTGGAGCTTCTCCCGGTCAAGACCCTGCAGCGCCTTCAGGCGCATATCCAGAATGGCCTGCGCCTGCACGTCGTCCAGCCCGAAGCGCTGTATCAGGTTCTCCTTGGCGTTGTCATAGCTGCTGCGGATGATCTTGATGACCTCGTCGATGTTGTCCTGGGCGATCAGCAGTCCCTCCAGCAGGTGGGCGCGCTCCTGCGCCTTCTTCAGGTCGAAGCGCGTCCTGCGGATGATGATCTCCTCCTGGAATTTCAGATACTCGTCGATGATATGCCGCAGGGACAGTATTTTCGGCTGCCGCTGGTTGTCCACCAGCGCCAGCATGTTGATGGCAAACGTGGTCTGGAGCTGGGTCTGGGCAAACAGGCGGTTCAGCACCACCTGCGCGTTGGCGTCCCGCTTCAGCTCGATGACCATCCGCATGCCGTTGCGGTCGGACTCGTCCCGGATGTCGGAGATACCCTCCAGCCGCTTGTCCTCCACCTGGTCGGCAATGGCCTTGATGAGCATCCGCTTGTTCACCTGATAGGGCAGCTCCGTGAAGACGATCCGCGTCCGGCCGTTGCCGAACTCCTCGAATTCATGCCGTGCCCGCACCATCAGCCGTCCCCGGCCGGTGGCATAGGCGGCGCGGATGCCGCTGCGGCCCATGATGATGCCCCTGGTGGGGAAATCCGGGCCCTTGATGTGCTCCATCAGGTCGCTTAGAGTAGCGTCCGGGTCGTCCAACACACAGATACAGGCACCGATGACCTCCCGCAGGTTGTGGGGCGGGATGTTGGTGGCCATGCCCACGGCGATGCCGCTGGAACCGTTGACCAGCAGGTTGGGGAACCGGCAGGGCAGCACCCGGGGCTCCCTCCGGCTCTCGTCGAAGTTGGGGTCCCAGTCCACGGTGTCCTTGTCGATGTCCCGCAGCATCTCGTTGGAGATCTTGCTGAGCCGCGCCTCGGTGTATCGGTAGGCCGCGGGGGGGTCGCCATCCACGGAACCGAAGTTGCCGTGGCCGTCCACCAGCATATAGCGCATGGAGAAATCCTGCGCCAGACGCACCAGCGCGTCGTACACGGAGGCGTCACCGTGGGGGTGGTACCGGCCCAGCACGTCGCCCACGCAGGTGGCGGACTTCTTGAAGGGCTTGTCGCTGGTCAGGTTGTCCTCGTACATGGCGTACAGGATGCGCCGGTGCACGGGCTTCAATCCGTCCCGCACATCGGGCAGAGCCCGGCCCACGATAACGGACATGGCGTATTCGATATAGGACTGCTCCATCTCCGGCACAAGGGGGCTCTCCACGATGTGCTGGTCAGGAAAACGGATCTCCTCGGGGTCGTATTGGGGCTTTTTGCTCATTTATTCCAGCCCTCCTTAATAATCCAAATTCACAGCGTACTGTGCTTTTTTCTCAATAAATTCCTTCCGCGGCTCCACCTTCTCGCCCATGAGGACGGTGAACGTGGCGTCCGCCTTCACCGCGTCGTCCAGCGTGATGCGCCGCAGCGTCCTGGTGGTGGGGTCCATGGTGGTCTCCCACAGCTCGTGCGCGTCCATCTCGCCCAGACCCTTAAACCGGCTGATGTTGATGGTCACGTTGGGGTTGCCGCCGCGCATCTCCGCGGAGATATGATCCCGCTCCTCGTCGGAGTAGGCCACCCGGGAGGTCTTGCCACGGGTCAGCTTGTAAAGGGGCGGCACGGCGGAGTACACATACCCCTGCTCCACCAGCGGGCGCATATACCGGAAGAAGAAGGTCAGCAGCAGGGTGCGGATATGGGCGCCGTCCACATCGGCAT
>ERZ827156.3311-NODE-3311-length-14734-cov-2.657470_pt1 | contig 14734 bp, 8 predicted proteins | sample MGYA00519919_ERZ827156 | MGnify/ENA primary metagenome ERZ827156 (study PRJEB31778, sample SAMEA3449269) | human gut metagenome | biome: human gut; feature: human-associated habitat; material: faeces | place: United Kingdom | collected 2010/2012 ... | reverse complement strand
TGGCTCTGCCACTCCGGCAAAGGCTGTTTCTGAGCCGAAGCGAAGGTAGCAGTCAGTGCTGCCATCAAGATTAAAAACGTTCGTTTCTTTAATTTCATCATTATTATATTGTTTTTTGGTGACTGGTTATTCAATGATCAGTTCATCGAAACATACTCTTGATTCTTGTCCGGGACGTACATGATTTGCCGGACATTCTCCCGCTCCTTCCGTTGTAACCCGCACATAACGGGCAACGGTTCCTCTCATATCTATCGACAGGTCTTCGATGAAAGTTCCTTCACGGAATATCTCCTCGGGAGTATATTCCAATTCGTTGATATCCCGATAAGTCGCATTATCGTCCGACACGGCTACCCGGATTGATTTCGGTTTGTGCACTCCCATTCCATAGTTAGTGATACAACCGATTGTCAGCGTATTCATTTTCTCCTTTTGCAACAGATCGACGGTGAAGGAAATACGGTCGCTACTTCCCCAACTGCACCATTCAAAGTCCGTTTGCTTCAGACTTCCTCTGACTCCGTTGTTCAGGACGGCTTCATTCACTTTATTACCCAGCAACGGTTTTGCCGTAGCCTTGTTCCAGTGTACCGGAAGCGTCAGTGTTTTCCCCATCTGCTGTCCATCGGCAAACGTTGCGGCATTGACTGTTTGAGCTTCTTTTACCAACAATGGTTGTTCATAGAGCGGTGAAGCGGCGGTCGGCTCGCTTCCATCCATTGTATAACGGATTTCCACATCCGGACGGACACATTCCAGTTTTACTTTCAGTGCTCCGTCTTCCGGTCTCACGGTATGCTGTATATTGTACATCGAACGGGCATACACTATCCCTTTGGCTGCGAGATGTTCATTAAACGAATCCATGCCTTCCAGGAACGAAGTCCAGTCTTTCTTTTCCGGTTGTGTCCATGCCACTTCCGCCAATTCCGCCAGGCGTGGGAATACCAGATAATCCACATCCTCCGGCTTATTACAGAACTCTGTCCACATACAAGCCTGTACGCCCATCAGCAAATCCGCATATTCCGGTTTCCAGTCTTTCTGAACCGGCTCATAGTCATACACATCTTTCAGCGTATTATTGCCGAAATACGTCAGCGGCTCAAACCACTGCGGTCCTTGATAACGAATCAGGTACATGATGCGTGCGGGAGTCATGATGAAGCGATGTCCCTTCTCGGCAGCCTTCAGTGCAGCCTGTCCGTATCCCTGCCAACCCAGAATAATGGCATCGTCCGGCAAAAAGCTACTGTTCGTCAGCTCATCCCAGCCTATCACCTCGCGCCCTTTGCTACGTACATATTCGCTCATCCGATTCATGAAATAACCTTGCAAATCCTCTTCATTGGCAATCTTCTCCTTTTTCATCCGTGCCTGACACAGCGGGCATTTCTCCCAATAAGTTTTACGGGCTTCATCGCCACCGATATGGATATATCGGGAAGGGAACAATTCCAGAATCTCATCCATCACATCCTGAAGAAAGGCATAGACACTGTCATTTCCGGCACAATAGATGATCTCGGAATTTCGTCCTCCCAAACCGGGGAGCACTCCGATATATTCCTTCACTACCGGACAAGCTAAATGAGGATAAGCTGCCAATGCCGAATTACTGTGTGCCGGCATATCGATTTCCGGTACCACTTCAATCTGACGTTCAGCCGCATAAGCCACCATTTCCTTTATTTCTTCCTGTGTGTAGAAACCTCCTACCGGAGTGGGTTCTCCGGGTTCCGGATTCCGCCGGGCAGGAAAAGGCAGGTCCGTACGATCCACTCTCCATGCACCTACTTCCGTTAAACGGGGATATTTCTTGATTTCCACACGCCAGCCGTTATCATCTGTCAGATGAAAGTGAAGCGTGTTTATTTTGAGCATTGCCATACAATCGATAATGCGCAATACATTCTCTTTGGGAATAAAGAAGCGTGACGCATCCAGCAATAACGCACGGTAACCAAAACGCGGTTCGTCCTGAATACTCACTGCCGGAATACTCCATTTTACTTTTTTATCCGACACTTCCTCTTTTTCGATGGATGCCGGAAGCAACTGGCGAATGGTCTGCAAAGCATAAAAGAATCCTTTTGCATCCGATGCTTCGATAATAATTTCTTTCGGAGACACTTGCAGCGTATATGCCTCACTTTTCAAGGTTGCATCCGTCTGGAAACGAACATTTCCCTTTTCCGCATCGCCTACCGTCAACTTCGGAGTAAAGCCTGCCGCACGGGTAAACAAAGCTATAAAGCTGCGTGCCACTTCCGCCTGCTCCTCATTCTCTACGGCAAATACCGTTTTACCGGAGAAAAGGTAGTTCCCGCTGCCCGGCACTATTTGCGCCGGGCGTGGAACCAAGGGTATGTCATGTGTCAAGTTAGTATCGCTACATCCGGCTACTATCGAAGATAGAAAGCCTATCAGTAATATTAAAATCGTTCTTGTCATCGTATTATTCGGGGGTTATTCCTTGTCCCTTTCCGGAGAAAAGCGGACGGGATCATTATATTGTTCCTGTAGTTTCAGCAATTCGTCTTTCAGTTCCTTTACTACCGGTTCATACTCAGCCTCACCGTAGAGGTTGTGCATTTCCGACGGGTCTGCCTGCATATCATACAGTTCCCACCAGTTGATATCATTATAGAAATGAATCAGTTTATAGCGTTCCGTACGTACGCCATAGTGACGTTTCACCATGTGTTCGGCAGGATATTCATAGAAGTGGTAATACAGAGACTTTCTCCAGTCCTTCGGATGCTCACCTTTCAACAGAGGCAGCAGTGATACTCCGTGGATATCTGCGGGAATTTCCGCTCCTGCCAGTTCAAGGAAAGTAGGTGCATAGTCGATGTTCTGTACCATTTCGGTGATATCTCCCCTGCGGTCGAAACCTTTCGGCAGACGCATGATAAGTGGTGTGCGCATAGATTCTTCATACATGAAACGCTTGTCGAACCAACCGTGTTCGCCCATGTAGAAACCCTGATCGGAAGTATAAACTACCAGTGTATTGTCCAGCAACCCTTTTTCCTTCAGATAGTCGAGCACACGTCCTACGTTATCATCAAGAGACTTCACGGTTTTCATGTAGTCGCGCATATAACGCTGGAACTTCCAGTTGGCCAGTTCTTTTCCTGTCAGATTCTGTTTGTAGAAATCATCGATAATCGGAGCATAGAACTTGTCCCATGCGGCACGCTGTCCTTCGTCCATGCGTCCGAGGAATCTTTCATAAAGTGATCTCAGGCGTGATTTCTCATTCGGACGAAGCATCTTCAGGTCGTAAATCATATCCATGTCCTTCACGATACTCATTTCCTGAGCAGCCGCAGCAGGGCGACCTTCATAGTCGTCAAAGAAATTATCCGGCAACGGGAATGTCTTGTCCTCGTAGAGAGCAAGGTTACATGTATCCGCCATCCAGTTACGGTGAATCGCCTTGTGATGAATCAGCAGGCAGAACGGTTTCTCCGGATCTCGCTTGTTTTCCATCCAGTCGATAGCATCATCGGTAATTAGATTCGTGATATATCCGTGTTTCTGGATGGTATCATTATCTTGTGTAATAAAGGCAGGATTATAGTAATCCCCCTGTCCGGGTACTATCTGCCAGTAATTAAATCCGGATGGCAAACTTTCCAGATGCCATTTGCCGACCAGCGCAGTCTGATAACCTACCTTTTGCAGCAGCTTCGGGAATGTCTGTTGAGAACTGTCGAATACGCAAGTCGTATTATCGTAGAATTTATTGGCACAGCTATGCTTACCCGTAATCATACAGGCACGGCTGGGACCGCTTAATGAATTGGCAACAAAGCTTTGAGTAAAACGTACCATCCGCCGCAATGCGGTCAAGATTCGGAGTTTCCATGTAGCGGGTGTCATAGCAGCTCATCATCTGGGCTGTATGGTCGTCTGTCATAATATAGACGATGTTCAGCGGCTTTTGTTCTGTCGTTTTCTGCTTGTTTGTACAAGATGCAAGGGAGGCAACGGCGGCTACTCCTGCCAAAGAATAGAACAAGTTTGATTGCAGGTTTTCCATAATGATTAATTTATTTAGATTACATGGCAAAGATAGGGAAGATATGTAAAAAGTATGTCTACAAATAGCTAATGTATTTACAAAATTCTCTATTTCCACCCGAATTAGCAGTAAATGCCGGAAGTAAATCGCTGTTGCACGATGGCCTTCCGGCATTGAACTTATTTCATACTATTGAAAACGGTTCGTCAATATGACAGATTAATAGAACTGGTAGAACTTACCAGGAATTGAGACTTTATAGTCTCTATTCACAAGTTCATTCGCTTCCCGTTTATAGTTATCATTTACATAGAAACGAATCCAGTCTATTATCATTCTTGGTCCTTCTGTTGCATAATTTGCAGGATTAATTGACTTCAGTTCAGTATCCCAACCTGCCGGAAGTTCAGAAGAAACACTATTACCTTCTCCGAACAAGTCCATTCGCATTACTAAATAAAGACCTTTCGCTCCAACTGATGTTCCTGTAGAAGCTTTGGTAAAAGGCCATGAATCCAACATATCCCTTGTGACTTCCAAGGTTGTAGAACCATTAATACCTAACTTTATTGTATTTTCATCGACTAGTTCGACCCAATAAATATTATAATCTTCTACTTTAGGAATAGCAGATACTACGCTCTTCGCATCACTGACAACCTCTCCCCTCACCGATTGGGTGATTGCAGAGCCGGAAACATTCTTAAGTATACAGATTGATTGCTTAGCTTCTTTACATGTAGTAGCAGTTGCTGGATTCTTCACCTCTATCATCGGTACAAATCCTGTTCTATTACCTCCTAAACGAACTTTCATTTCAATACGCATACCCGGATATATACGTGTAACATTTTGTGCCCACATCTGCCCTAAAGACTTACAGCAATGTATTCCTGCTGTTCCATAATTAGTACCTTCTACACCTACACAAATATTCAATTCACCTTCATCAGTAACTTTTGCGTATTTGATCCAATCAATCTTTAAAACATTTCCTCTATTGGCATCCGTTGCATTACCTAATTTTTGATAATCTCCCGATGTTGAATTTTTATGGAACTCAATAGCATAATCAAACTTCCACTGACTGCCCAATTCGGCATTCGGATGTGCTGTTCCTTCGTCCATCTTAGCTGTTTCTTTACCCGTAAACCAGTCATCATCATAAGAAACAAACATGATGTTCGGATTCTCATATACAGTAGTCATATCATACAAATCAGGATCAGCCATTGATTCCAGGTCTGTCATGGTAATAGTCAATGCAGGAGCAGTCATCGGATTGGAAGAAGAATTACTTTTCAGATTCAATACCAACTGCAAGTCGCCTGTCATTTCATAGTCCTGTTTGATAGTCACAGCAGCACTTTTGACCGAAGTTCTTCCTGCAGGAATAGTTAAAGTAGAAGGTAGATTGTCATACCTGCCCTCTTCCCCTTCCTTCGGAGTAATAGTGACTTCGAGTGGCACAGAACTCGGTTTGTCTACTTTGGCAACCAATACAAACTTACCGCCTTCTGTCACCACATTTTCTGTATTATTTTCCAGAGACATGGATATCCGATAATAATCAGATACCTTGATTCCCTGACTGGAATTAGCCATCTTATAACCACGTGCGAAAGCAACAAACTCCATCGTAGTAGTACCAACTAATCCGGAAGTCTTAACCGGAAAATCCACCTGAATCTGCTTCTCTCCTTTCGGGAAAGTAACAATACTACTAAATGGTTCGAACACATTCGCTACATCTTCCGTTCCGGCTTTTGCCGTAAAGTAAATATCGAAATCTTCGTTAGCTACCACCTCATTACCATCAGCATCTGGTTCCACTTTAATATCTACTTTCAAGTGTTCTCCCATCACAAACGCCTTTTCATTGATGCTCATTGTCAAAGGTACAGCTTCCGGCAGAGGACGATACTTGGTCTCATCCTCACATCCTGTCAAACCGATGGTCAACAAACATACCGGAAGTATTTTATATAATATGTTCTTCATATCTTTATCTATCTAATTATCATAAATGAATCTTGTTCCATTCTCCTATTTCCGTTGCCAGCCCGGATTCTGTTTCAACTCATGATTCAACGATATCTCACTCGGAGGTACCGGCAACAGGTAATCGCGGTTAGCATCAAACTGATAGCCTCTCGGAAGAAGTTCCTTCTGTGGGTCGAGCCAGCCGTCTGTAGTCAGAATCGTTTTCAAGTCCGCTGCGTTTTTAGGATCGAATGCTTTGTACAATACACCGTCTGTACCAAAATAAGCACCGGTTCCACGTTTTCCCTGAATCAGTTTATGAGCTCTCCAACGCATCAAATCATCAAGACGAAAACCTTGCAAAGCTAGTTCTGCACGTCTTTCCCTACGGATTTCCTGCAAATTGGCAGAAATGGTATAACCAAAATCGGTGAAATTAGGATCGATTTCAGACGGGTCTTTGTACGTCACCCCAGCGCGCTCGCGCAATGGTTTTAAAGTTTTTTCCAAAACAGCAGAAGTACATTTTCCCAATTCTTCCGCAGCTTCCGCATAAGCCAGCAGAGCTTCCGCATAACGGATCACCGGAAGAGACGTCTCGCCCTGACCGCTTACATATGTAGTATCGATACTCATACGGATGTGATAACCGGTAGCATTACGCGCAGGACCGCCTTCAGTCAGATAAGGGGGGCGAACTATCTGTTTGTTTTCTTCCGAATATTCCTCTACCAGCATCGCTTTCGATTTTGATTCCGGTGAGGTTGACTTAAACTTACAATTTGAATGCATAACCGTCGCCAGCAAACGTCCGTCACGGCCTTTAAAAGTCAAATTGAAATCTTTAAAAATGCCGTCAGCAGGATTGATAGGTGTTCCGTCAGCATTCAAGTAATTATCAACCAACGACTGAGATAAACCTGCCGGTCCGCTGTTATCTACATAACCCGCTCCCAGATTACTGCTCAGATTATGAATCACACCATCTGCTATCGAATATTTCTTCCAAAATACAACCTCTGTCATATCCGACAGGTCTTTCGAGTTGAATATATGCGCATAAGCATCTTCTATATTCACTGCATTCTTATCGGTAGCTTTTGTGTTCAAAGCAAGTCCCATACCAAACAGTTCATCGCCCAGTGTCAGCACCTGTCCCAGTAAGTCTGCCGATTTATCTTCAGCAGCGGCAAAGTCTGTTCCTTTGTGATATTTCTCCCAGGTACCTTCATAAAGGGCCACTCTCATAGCCATAATAATAGCGGCCTCCTTACACACTCTCAAACCTTTATACTGGCTACGCGAGTGAAGTAATCCCTTAGCTGTATTCAGATCGTCAAGAATAAACTGCGCCACTGCGGAACGGTCACGCGGAGGAATCTGCAAACCGCCGACAGTTGCATTGCCGTCCCAGAATCTATCCATCACAGGAATACTTCCAAATCTGGTCAGCAAATAAAAATGCCAGTATGCACGGAAAAAATAAGCCTCACCTTTCATTGAAAGTACATCTTTCGTCTCTTCTGTTTCCGGCACTTTATAGTATTCAAAGAAATAATTCACATTACGCAGGTTCTGATATCCTTTCTGCCATTCCGTAGTACCTCCTCCGTTTTCCTGCAATTCTCCGTTCAGACGTTTGTCATAAACCTCCGCAACGATATTATCACTGTTCTTCTCTTCTCCACGAACTCCCATATCGTAAGTCCCGAAAGAAGGAAGTGCTATATACAAACCGTTGATATAGTTGTTCACGGCACTTGCATTGGAAAGGAATGTCTCACTATTGGGTGTTGTCAAAGGCTCTCTGTCCAGGAAGTCCGAACATGCCGACATCATGAAACTTGCCCCAACCACTAATAATACATATATTTTTTTCATCGTCATTCTCTAATTAAAAGGTGAAATCAAGTCCGAATACGAAGTTACGGTTCATCGGGTATACCATACCGTTACCATTCTGCTTCATAGGAGAAGTCAGACCCGGAGCCGTATTTTGAGCATCACCGCCAGCCGACATATTCACCTGATTCAGTGTTTCCGGATCAAATTGTTTCGGCAGTTTCGTTACGGTGAATAAGTTATCGCAAGTCACATATACTTTCAGATTGCTGATACCAATATGTTTCAGTTGTTTTTTGTTGAAGGTATAAGCAACCGTCAGATTCTTCATACGCATGTAAGCAGCGTTCAACAGATAACGTGTGGTGTTATATCCGGTATTCACCAAAAAGTCTTTGTCATCCTTCCAGCCGGTCAGACGCGGCAAGTATCCATTCGGATTCTCTGTGCTGAAATAATCGAGATGTTCTTTGAAATTGTAGTTGTTTCCACCAAACATATAGTTACTTCCGGAAATCGGAAAATCTCTCTTAGCCACACCTTGCAACAATGTAGATACTTCAAAACCTTTATATCCCAGATTCAAGTTGATACCGAACGAATATTTGGGAGTCGTATTACCAATAATCTGCAAATCTCCGTGATCAGCCAAAGTACCTTTACCACCGTCTACTCTACCATCCCCATTGGAATCGATATATTTTAAGTCACCGCGACGCCAAAGGTCATTCGACTTGAACGCTGTCAGATTTACATTTCTCAGGTAATCATCAATTTCACGGTTCGACAGGAAAAGATCGTCTGCGCGATATCCCCATATTTCACCAATATCCATACCTTCATAATAACCTTTATTGGCAGCCAGACCTGTATGATTATTGTAAATGATACCTTCAGGATTATTATACTTGGTCACGACAGCCTTGTAGTTAAATACATTGAAACCGACTCCATAGCTAAAACCACATTTCAGTTTATCATTCCAACTTACAGAAAGTTCCCAACCACGGTTACGCAAAGTGGCATTGTTCACTTTAGCACGGTCATCCGAAGCAATGCCACTGATACTTGGGATAGACTCTGCCGGACCAATCATGTCACGCGTCGTACGTTGGTAGAAGTCGGCAGTTATTGACAAGCGGTTTTTTAATAACATTAAGTCAAAACCTAAGTTGGCATTATCCACTTTCTCCCAGGTGATGTATGGGCTGATCATTTTCGGAGTCTTGGCAATTGTTCCTTTGGACGCCGTGGAAGACGAAATTCCGGGCAGCAGCCAAGCGTTGGTCCCTTGTGCATCCAACGGCATTTGAGCAATGTAATCATATAGGCCTGCACCATTCTGATTTCCCAGACGACCATAAGATACACGTACTTTCAACTGAGACACAGGAAGTGCCAATTGCTGGAAATAAGGAGTGCGTGCAATATCATAACCGGCAGAGAATGACGGGAAGAATCCCCAACGGTGGCCTGGAGCAAAACGGGAAGAACCATCATAACGTCCGCTGAACTCCAGAAAATAAATATTATTGTAGTTCCAGTTCAGACGAGTATAGAATCCCATCGTAGCCCAGTGTGAACGGGCTTCACCTGCTATCACATTTCCGCTGGCATTATCAAATGAATAAATATCGTTACTCAACATACCGTCTTTATACATATATTCTTCCGAATACTCCTGCAATTCCATCTGGTAACCCGCCATTGCCTTAAAGAAATGATCTCCCCACTGGTGAGTATAAGAACTTGACAGATTAGGCGACAGATAATAATTAAACATGCTACCACGTGTGTAAGAGCCGAAATACATGTTTTTCCAGCTAATGCCCGGATAAGCAAATCCTTGTCGCTGATTAGTAGCATCGCCCGGTTTGAAAGTGCCTGCAGGAGTTTCGTACTTCTGGTCATCTTTCATTTTCAGGTTATTATTTTCAACATCAAAACGTATTTTCATTTCTCCGGTGATATCCCAACCTTCCAAAGGAGTTACGGTAGCCGAAAACGACAAGGCATCCGAAATACGGTTTCTCTGATAATTGGAATTTTTCAGATACAACATTTCATTCCAGCTAGGTATATTATATTCTGATTCAACTGGTAGTTCAGTCACCTGAGTCGGACGGTGGCTACCGATCTTATTATACAGAATCATCTGATTAGCCATTGGGCGTTTGATCATCTGCAAAGTAATATTGTTATTCAGGTTGAAGCGCAGCCAGTCACTTGTCTTAAACTGTAACTTGGTATTCAGGTTATATTTACTCAGATCATCCTGTACCTTATCCAGCAAACCTTCCTGATAGGTATATCCCATACCAATATAATAGTTTACTTTATCAGAACCTCCCTGCACGCTCAAATTGTGAGAATGGCGGACAGATTTGTCTTTGAAATAATATTCAAACCAGTCTGTATTACCGTATTGATTATAATAAGCACCTGCCCAGTCATCACCGGTGGTATTCGCTTCAATCCCCGGGAACTCAGCCGAATAAGGATTCTGCATAAATCCCTTAATCTTCTCAATTGTCTTATCCGAAATCTTTTGCAAACCGGATGAAGCTCCTCCATTATCATACTGTTGGTTATTATACGCAGCGTATTCCAACGCATTCATCATTTTAGGCATATTGATAGGTGCACTGAAACCTACCGTGCCACGATAAGTAACACTGGCTCTTTCTTTTTTACCGCTCTTCGTTGTTACTAGAACCACACCATAAGCAGCACGCGCACCATATACAGCAGAAGCAGAAGCATCTTTCAGTACACTGATACTGGCAATATCGGCCGGGTTCACATTCTGCATGCTCTGCTCCACTCCATCCACCAATACATAAGGCTCGCCACCGTTAATAGAACCGATACCGCGAATACTGAATTTAATATCGGCACCGATTTCACCACCGACACCACCGCCTACTGCATCCGAAGCAAAGTTCAAACCGGCTATATTACCTTGCAAAGCACTGGTAACATCCGTCACAGGACGATTCACAATCGCGTCATCTTTCAATGTAGCGACAGCTGCCGTAATGGTATTTCTTTTTTGTGTATCCATACCTACCACCACAACTTCATCCAGCACCTTAGCATCTTCCTTCATCACCAGTCTGTTACCTTCCTGTTTAGTGACTTTTACCTGCAATGGGGCATATCCCACATATGTAACAGAAAGAGTGCTTCCTACTTTTCCTTGAATAGAGAAATTACCGTCAATATCTGTAATCGTTCCTCCGGTTACACCTTTTACCATGACTGTAGCACCGATAATAGGTTCTCCCATTTCGTCTACCACCTGTCCCTTTATCAATTTTTGTTGTGCCAACGCACCCAGAGGAAATAATAACAGGAGCATCAGAAACAGAACAAAGCGTTCTTGTTTTCTCACGAACTTCTTTTTTTCCATAATATTATATTTACTAATTAAGATTCTATTTTATTCTACAGTAGGATTGGCATAGTAATCAAGCTCTTCTTTCACTGCTTTCAACAAAGACATCTCATGCGTCACGTCTACGTCTGTAGCCAAGTCCCAGCTCATGATTCCTCCAAAACCATTCTCGCACACATATTGTGTCTTCTGGCGAATCGTATTCTGGCTGTTGAGCGTATAGTTCTTTCCTTCATAACTCCATGTGTCTGCAGAAGTATTAGTCAGGTTACCCTTACCGACAAGATCAAAATAAGCAGCCTGCTCGCCGGCAGTACCCGTAGTCCCGTAGAAAGGTACTCCCATGACCAGTTTATCCTGAGGTATTCCATAATCGACTGCAGCTTTACCATCCGATTTGAAACGTTCCATAGAGAAAAGTTCTACTGAAGGTCCATAGCATTGCAACGAGATAAAATCGACTGCTGCAATAGCTTCCGCACTTATTTTGTAAGAAACAGGATGTAGGGATACGGTCAAAAATACATCTTTCCCCAATACTTCACGCAATTGTACGATGGCTTTACTGTAATTGGATAAATCAGTACCTGAATAAGCCCATTCAAAGTCGAGGTCCGCACCATCCAGATTATATTGCTCGATCACCTTCTTTACGTTATTGGCAAAGTTAGTACGGGCAGTTGCGTTGCCGACCATTTTCAACCATTCGCCGCCAGCAATACCCAAACGTATCTTCCGGTCACCTGCCTGTCCATTCAAGGCAGTACGAATCTGCTCCAGACGAATAGCCCATGTATGCGAGTCCTTACCAGGTTTTGCAGCGTCATCATATTTCCAGTAAGCAAGTGTTTTCGTGTTATTCCAATTATCAAAAGAGATGGGATTTCTTCCTAATGTACCCATCAGCAGACTGTTCACAAATGTTTCATCCAGATAACCTTTTAGGTTCTCTCCCATCACAAAGTCAGCACGGGTATTAGGAACCGAAGCAGGCAGAGAGCCTGTAAAGTCAGTGGCAGTATTGTTCGTATCTATATATAACTTGGCAGCGCCACCATCATAAGTCACCGCTACATAATGCCATGCTCCTGATTTCAATGCGCTATTCGTCACTGTGGCCGTAGCACTTCCGACAGTCAGTTTCAGATTACCTTCCGTTGCTCCCAACTGGAAAGCGATGACAACAGAACCGCCGTCTACCTTTTTAAACAAGCAAGCTCCGTCCACCCACTCGCTGACATATATATAAGTACCGAATGTGAATTTCTTGAATGCTCCGTCCGGTGAATGCAACAGACCGTCGCCGGCGTTCATCTTGCCGGTACCATCCAATTTGAGTACTCCGTTGCGTCCATTATAAGAAGCAGCATACGTTGCTGCCCCTGTAAGTGTTGCATCATTCACGGGTAAGTCAAAAGTCAAATCACCGTCAGCATAAGGACGTGCCGTCAGATAAATCAAATCGTTGCAAGCACCCATACTTGCTCCCGAAATTCGATTCGTTTCAAAAAAATCACCACGGATATAAGAACAGTTGATAAATGTTTTATCTGTAGGATCAGGATCATCGGGTTCTTCAGTTTCGCCCGGTTTTCCCGTAACTGAACCTTCGGGAGGAGTACCGGTAGGAACATCTACCCATTTTGTGTCTTTGCAAGCTGTCAACATTCCAAAAAGGAAGAGACAAAGAAATAGGAATTTGCTTCTCATAAGTTTATTAATTAAGATTACCTTTTATATAAGTAGCGAAGTCTTTCCTGACATTCACTGCCACAAATTTAGGTTATATCTAAGATTTAAGATGTTCGATTTTGGCTATGATTCTTCCAAAAATGTCTAAAATAGTCCATTTTATCGCATTTTTCGAGGTCAACAGACATTATCAGACAACTTTCGAGACAAAAAAAGAAAGGCGGCAATATCCGTTTCCGAATATCTCCGCCTTTCATTAACTCTAATTACCCGAATATACTCATGATACTATATTCTCTCTTAAAAACTCTTCCGCCCGTGCCAACGTCTCCGGCTTGCCGATATCAATCAGTTCCAGCTTTTCCGTAAGATAACCGCAATAATCCGTTTGCCCGCAGGTAGCCAGATAAAAGTCCATAATAGAGAACTTGCCTTCCCAGCACGGCACTTCCATCAACTGGAAGACAGCAGGCGAAAAAACATGGATACCGCTAAAGGCATACTCTCTATACAGCGACTCATCATATAGGAAACCTTCGGGCCTCACCTGTCCCGTATCTTTGTTGATCCATCCGCACAATCTTTGTTCCGCATCAAAAAGCAGATAACGGGAAGTTTTACGCCGGCTGGCGAGCAAGGTGGCTACACTTCCGTTCCGCAAATGAAAGTCATACAGTTCTTTCAGATTCATATCCGAAAGAATATCCACATTATGCACAAGGAAGGGTTCATCGGAATTTTCAAAGAATCGACGGGCTTTTCTGATTCCTCCCCCCGTATCGAGCAGCAGGTCCCGTTCGTCGGAAATATGCAACGTCAGTCCGAAATCATTGTTAGCTTTCAGAAAATCAATAATCTGCTCACCGAAATGATGGATATTAATCACTATTTCGGTAAAACCGGAAGCTTTCAGTTTCAAAATCACATGCTCCAGCATTGGACGTCCGGCCACGGGAACAAGGGCTTTGGGCATCGTATCGGTCAGTGGTTTCAGCCGGCTACCCAACCCGGCTGCAAATATCATTGCTTTCATTACACAGTTGCCTCAAAAGTACGTTCTATATTCTGTTCGCGGTGCACCAGCTCCACTTTCACGCCAAATTTGCGGTTCAGGTGCTCTGCCAGATGCTGCGCCGAATAAACCGAACGATGCTGTCCTCCGGTACAGCCGAAGCAAACGGACAAATTACTGAAGCCACGTTCCATATATCGCTTCACCGAAGCATCTACCAACGCATAGACAGAGTCGAGGAAACGGAGAATTTCACCATCTTCTTCGAGAAAACTGATCACCGGTTCGTCCAGTCCCGTGAAAGGTTTGTAGCGTTCGTACTTACCGGGATTATTCACGGCACGGCAGTCAAAGACATAACCGCCGCCATTACCGGTAGGATCATCGGGAATCCCTTTCTTATAAGCAAAACTCATCACTTTGACGGTAAGCTGCCGTTTCTTGAGATCGTCGGTGAATTGCTTGAGTTCGGTAAGTTCGCGTAGCACATTGCAAAGATACGGGTATTCAGGGTACGCCTCTTTGAGCAAGTCACGCAGGTTCTGGATAGCAAAAGGAACACTCTGGATAAAATGAGGTTTCTTCTCAAAATACCCCCTGAAACCGTAAGCTCCGAGCACTTGCAACGTGCGGAAAAGAACAAAATGACGAAGCTGACTATAGAAATAGGGCTCGTCGATAGGCTGATATTTGCGCAGGGCATCGATATACTCCTTCAGCAATTCCTGACGGAGACTATCGGGATACTTCGCCTTTGCCTGCCACAGGAAAG
>ERZ827156.3306-NODE-3306-length-14768-cov-12.968191_pt1 | contig 14768 bp, 9 predicted proteins | sample MGYA00519919_ERZ827156 | MGnify/ENA primary metagenome ERZ827156 (study PRJEB31778, sample SAMEA3449269) | human gut metagenome | biome: human gut; feature: human-associated habitat; material: faeces | place: United Kingdom | collected 2010/2012 ... | reverse complement strand
AACTGATTACACAAAATAAGAAAGCGTATCATGACTATTTTATAGAAGATACCTATGAAGCCGGCATTGTTCTCCGCGGTACGGAGGTCAAAAGCATACGCGCCGGTCAAGTTAATCTCAAGGATTCTTACTGCTCGGTTAAAGGCGGGGAACTCTTTGCTTACGGTATTCATGTCAGCCCTTATGAAAAAGGTAATATCTTTAATCACGATCCGCTTCGCTCAAGAAAACTTATGCTTCACAAACGTGAAATAATGAAGCTTATCGGACTTACCGATAAACAGGGCTATACCCTTGTTCCGGTTGATATGCATTTTTCCGGTTCTCATGTTAAAGTCACTGTAGCGCTGTGCAGGGGTAAAAAGCTTTATGACAAAAGAGACAGCGCAGCTGCCGCTCAGGCAAACCGCGATATGGAACGTCATATGAAGTCGTACTCAAAGTCAAATTACGACTATTGATTTTTCACATATATATGGGGGCGTAAAGGTTTCGACGGGGATTTTGATTACAGGTAAGCGGGTAGAGACGGTATGACCTCTTTAAAATATACCAGACTTAAATAATAAACGATAACAATAGTTACGCTATTGCTGCCTAAGTGCAGCACGTCCCTCCGTTGAGCACCACGGCTTCGGTCCGGGCGTCATTCAGTGGTAAATGTGAACTGTGAGTTTGCCTTTATAACAGTCACACACAAAACGGCTGCTTTGTTTTGTCTTTTGTCGGTTCAGACTCTATAAAAGCATAAATTAAAATCGACTTCACCCGAAGAAAGCCTGTCGGATGAGTTTTCGGACAGGGGTTCGACTCCCCTCGCCTCCACCAAACAGGTATTGGACGAACACCTATTTCTTCAGCGGCGGCTTCGCCGTGAAGTGTTCGCTCTGATCCACAACAGAAAAGCGCCGTCTTGGAAGTGATCCCGAGACGGTGCTTTTTTGCTATCCGCACATTCGATTTCCGCTAATTCTCCTGCTACAATGGTTGCAGAAAGGAACAGGAGGTTATACGAATGGAGAGATTTGTTACAGATGAACGCACGGGGCTGAAGTATGAGCTGGTTGGAGACTATTATCTGATTGCCGGGGATGATGAGCCGGAGGAAGATCGGCCAATCGGGATATGGGGGCAGCGGCATCTCCGCTATCTCAGGGAGCACCACCGTGTGCGATATGCCAATCTGCTGACCAGCGGCGAATTGAATGCCTATCTTGCGGATATTGACCGGCAGGCAGAGGAACTTTTTCTTCGGCTGGTAAAACAAATGGCAGATGCAGAGGGCATTACGGAAACGCTGAAAGCCAGCGACCAAATGGAATGGGTCAGACGGATGAATAATGTCCGCAGCCGAGCATTTGAAATAGTTGAGGCAGATATTATCTATACATAAGGCATAAGCACAGAGCCGGTAAGAGTATTCTTGCCGGCTCTGTGCTACAATGCAAATGAGTTTACATGCGCTCATCCAAAATTTGTTCTACGAACTCAATTACATACTTTCGTTTAAGCAAATCATGGTATTTCTGATTTTTGTAGCTGCGCAAACACGAATAGCAGGAAGAATCTCCAACCTCTCCTCCGCAAACGCATCCTTTCATCATTTTTAAAGTGTGAGTCAGAATGCTATGAAGCGCATTTTCATTATCAAGTCTCTTGGCGTGACCTGCGCCACCAGGTGTGTTGTCAAAAACGACAATCGAATAATTGGGTCGTCCATCAACGGGTTCATACTGCAAGCAACCGGAAATGTCATTTTCTTCGATATTCAAATAAGAGCAAGCACCTCGAAGAAACCCATACAGAATGGAAAGACCATGCTCCCAATCTTCGATAACATAATTGTCAAATCTAATTCTAACAACATCGGTAAGAAAACGATACCCAAGTGAAAAAAGCCGTAGGTGCTCATTTGAACACGGGTAACCACTGCTTATTTTGTGCTTCTTTTTCTTTATGCCGGTAAATTGATTTTCATCTACCTCAGAATATCCACAGTTCTCACATACATAAAAGGGGCTTTTATTCAAGACAGCCATTTCATCATTTTGGCTTGATCTGACACTTACGATGGCGTTACCAATGCTATAAGTGTTTTCTTGAACACTATTGTTGAATCCAACATAAGAGATTTCGCCTCTGTATGTACGCTCCGGTTTTTTGAGCCCCGGTTTTCGAATCATATTTCCATCTGCAATAAAACCCTGAGCTGGTATCAAAAATACTTTCGGAGATGATGTGAATTTCTTATGACATTGGCAGCATTCCGTTATACCATCCTTTCCCGGTTCATCTTCGGCAAATGGCTTGATATTCAAAGTGCGGCACTCATCACACTGAATATAGCTGTACATTTTCCATCCGATTTTTGGTATCTTTTTGATGTAACGGCTTGTTATCAGGTTGTTATTTGCAACTATTTGGGAACCAGGAGCATACTCTGAAATAGCCATAGACAGGTCACGCTGAAGCTGAAGTCCGTAACCTCTTCCTTTTTTTGCATCGGTAACTGTCATCTCGACCGTATCGACGGGAAAACCGTATTTAGGAAGTACATTTTTTCGCGAAAGGAATGAAAGGATATCCTCCCTTTCATATGCGGCGATTCGCTGAATAATACCGTCCACATAGGTCCCTTTTTCTATGCGTTGCTTCTTTACAGCTTCCAACAAGTCAATTTCATATCGATACATTTGAATTGCCTCAGTTAAAACGCCCTTTTCTCCTATAAGGGACGCTACCCAGCCAAAATGGGCAACATCAAATTTTTCTGTCAGCACCGCAGGCAAAAATGTGGTCAAATAGTCACGAAGGCTACTCGGTTCAGAATATAAATAGTTTTTAAGGCACTCAAAACCGTCTTCTCCCATTTCGTTCTTGCGTAAGAATTGGCCAATCGTCTTGAACAATTCCGGATGAATTTTCCAAAAGAAACTCATAGCAGATGCGTATAGGTGCCGAATTGCGATCTTATCATTTTCAACAACATAATTTGGAGGAGCTATTTTGCCCTTGATCATCTTGGCAGGATCGTGAAAATAGGAGAAATCGTGATTGCTTTTGTTGCAAAATGTCAGGGCGAACGCCGCTGACTGCTTGCTTCGGCCTGCTCGTCCGGCTCTTTGGGCGTAATTAGAAGGCATCGGCGGCACATTACGCATAAAGACTGTTTCCAAGCTACCCACATCAACGCCCATTTCAAAGGTGGTAGAGCAACTCAAAATATCGATTTCCTTCTGCTTGAATTTCTTCTGAAACTCATATGCCATATCCCGGTCAAGCTGGGCAGTGTGTTCCACAATACGAAGGTCTCGGATTTCCAGATCGTTGAACAAGCGGTAGTAATGGTTCTCTTTAAACTCGATTGACGGATCAATTGGTATCAGCTCACCATCGCATTGGTACGTCGGACAAACATCTTCAATATTGTGGCAGGTTAATCGCCTGCATTTTTTGCATATAAACCAAGGCTTGGAATTTGTGATTCTGATTTTTGAGGTGTCCACCTTATATGATGTTCCGCTGTCACGAACCACTATGCCTCTGAGTACAAAAACCTTGTCCCACAACAGCTTCAGGAAGTCCGTTGCATCATCTAAAGAAAGCTCAATACCCTTCTTTTTTGTGATCTTTTGCAGATAATCGACCCGTTTATTAGATAGTCCTGCTTTAGATGGAATAAAGGCCTTCTTCCGTTTTCCGGATTCTGAAACAGTATAAGAATACTCCGCTCCGCCATGCGTAAAATCTTCCAAATCGCTTTCGTTTAACGGAGCATCATATTTTAGAGCTGCATCCGTCATCATGGACGCGGCAAAAATGCTGCAGAGCGAACGGAATTCGTTTTCGTTGATGTGATATTTTTTATAGCTTCCCGAAACATCGGTCTCAATTCCGATAAGGCCAAAATGTGATAAAGAAGTATTTCCATTGCTGTCCACCAGTTCAGCGAGAATCGCTTTCCACGCCTCTTTTTGAATGCCAAAGTCAGAATCCGCCTCAAACGAAGTTCTTCCTTTAATATAGTTTTTTTCAAAAACGGTCTTCAGCAGGTCGGCAAAAGACGGAACCGTCAGACCGCCTGACGCCTCCCGCTTTTTGAGTGCTTCTACAATAAGCCTTTTATAGAGGATGTCATTATACGATATGTTCAGGTAGCTTGCGTAAAAGGCAGCAGCCTGGCGACTATCTGAGAACGCGATGAATTGCTTCGCTGTTTTTTCTTTAATCGTTTCAGAGAAGCCGAAATCGTCACCAAACTCATCATCGGCATCATGCTTCTGAACTGTCACTTTATAGGAGGGTAATTCCTGAAACAACGCCGTGCCAATAACACTTGTCGATGCTTCCTGACCACTAAAAAACATTCTAAGGACTCCGGCAGTATTTACATTTTCGCAATGCAGGCATTTTGTCAATGTATGTCTTTCTGTCGTGAATTTTACACGGTATACCTTTACATAGGATGTTGTGATATGCTCGCAGTGCGTCTTTGCACCATCCTTGTGAATGGATCCGCAGTATGGGCAAATACGATAGGCTTCGGCCTCAATTCCTTCGTCCTCCAATATGTGATCGTTGTCCGTGTCATTAATACTATCCGCAAGAAGGAATAATTCTTTTGTCGATATGTCATCAGACATATTGTATTGCTCCAACTTGCCATTTTCTATTTTTCCAACAAGATAAACAGCAGAGCAGAAAGAACAAGTAGCTGCTTCAAACACCTTAAAGCTTGTGTTCGTAGTTATATCATATCTATTTGTGCTTCGATGAAGCATGACATGACTGTCGGGTGGAAGCGTCACAAACACGCTCTCGGTGGCACGCAAAAACATATGGTATCTGGCATCAAACAGTTTTCCGCCATTTTTCTCTGCCATTGATGCCACGGAAACAAAGTCCGACAATTGTTTCTGTGTCCAGTTCATGCTGTCCGCTATCTGTTTTACTGTTTCCGGAGAGGAAAGCAACGAGCGTATTGTCCAATAATTCCGGTCATGCACGATTAAATCGTACAGCTCGCTTTCAAGTAGCCCTTCTTTGGCCTTGCCGATAATTTCCAAGACTTCCGAATCGGGACAATTCATATCAATTGCATAGGCAATCTTTTCGTAAAACTGAATCGGCAAGGCGGATATATCATGACTTGTTGATGGGATGATTCGATCAGCCCTTACGATGTCACTGCTGTCAAACAGTGCGCTGCAGAGCTTTTCTGCAAATTCTGCAACCTGCTTATTATCCTCTTTTCCACCCAAGGTTGCACTGGTTAGAATGTAAGTGATTTTTTGATTGCCAAGCTTCGCTTTTAGCCTTCTGAAAAGCATGGACACTTCAATTCCCGTTGATCCGCTATATACATGGGCTTCGTCAAAAACAATAAATTTCCAGTGCGTTGCGAATTCTCCGTCAAAAAATACACTGTCTCTTGGACGCACCATTAGATATTCAAGCATCGCATAGTTTGTGATGAGAATGTGTGGAGGACTCGCTATCATTTGATCTCTTGAGATAAGCTCATTCTCACACGGTAGGTTCCCGTTATTTAGTGATTTGTAATCTTCAATTGCATCGGCATCTTTTTGTTTTGTTTGGCCGGTATAAACACCAAATTTGATCTCCGGATAATTAGACAATAAAGAACGCAGTCTTTCCGTCTGATCGTTAGCAAGAGCATTCATCGGATAAATAAGTAATGCACGAACACCCGGGCAAAGCGTTCCTGCCTCGGCCTCCGTTGCAAGCTCCCGCAGTATGGGGATGAGAAAGCTTTCCGTTTTACCAGAACCGGTACCTGTTGAAACGACAAGATTTCTGTTCTCAGTTGCGACCTTTCTTATGGCCTTTTCCTGGTGTAGGTACAGCGGTCTGGTCATGTTCATGTTGATTTTGGAAAAACTTTTAGGGAGAATCCCTTCTTCTATTAGCTCTGCAATACACTTGCCTTTTTTGAAAGCATCTGTAACATCAAGGTATGGCCCTTTTGCAAATGCATCCTGATTTTCAAGCAGAGCTTCGTATTCCTTCTTATAGGGCTCTCCCATTTTGAATGTTGTTTTTAAATATCGATAGTATTTTTCCTTGATATGCTTGGATGCAGTAACAGGTGAAAAGGCCACGACCATACCCCTTTCTCTATTTAATCCGGAAATTGTAATAGTAGCTATCTTCGTAGAGCACCAAATATCTGTTTTTAGCGTCCGATGAGCTGATGCTTTCGTCTTCAGACAGCACCAGGATGCCCGCTATTTTGTCGTACATAAATTCAATGTACTCCTCATCTTCATCACTCCAAAAATATAGTGCACCCACTTTCATATTATCGGGGTTTTCAAAAGTAATTTTGACTTGGAGTGGTGTCAATGTATCACACGAGAGAACACCTGTAAAGCTATCTATCTCATTGGAGGATGCCTGAATACTTGAAACTGTCACATTTTCGTGGAGGACATATTCCGGCGAAGAAAAAATGGATCCTTTCTGCCTACGCTCAGTAACGCTTACAATTTGAATTGTTTTGCCGCTCAAATCTCTTGCGTTTTTATAATTACATTCTTTAGCGTCAAATAGCCTATAATCGGGTGCGCCAAAATCATCTTCCTCGTCCGCTTCAAAATATTCAATTCGGTATTTGCCACTGGTGTATGGAATGCTGAGCTTGAAGCCATTTGATTTTACCTCGACTTTTTCAGCAATCAGGATACCATCTAAATAAACATCTGCTACACAATCGGAAAAACCGATAATACTGCTCCTGAACCACAACTTTCGGTTGGGACGATCTTCAACAATTTCACATTCCGAGTTTGCCAAGAAACAGTGTGTGATAACCCGCAAAAACACGAACGATATCGATTCAAAGTGCAGACTCAAGGGCCTGATAATATCCTCAAATCCAAACCACGATAACATCTTTCGCGTGTCGCAGACAAAAAGATGCTTTTCCTTGTTTTTTTCAACTTTTATGCTGTACTCCGCATCTTCGTTATCATCCGTCATCAGGGGAGGCATATCCACGCAAACGGTATCATCCGGGAACTTCAGATAAATCATCTTGGGAAACTCCGCATGCCATATTTCTTCTGGTCTTTCCGTATGCCAAGCCCCATCGTCAAATTTCCACTTAAAAGCCGGAAGGTACACACGCAGCACCAAATTCTCGTCAGCAGTCTGATAAGTGAAAGGCAAGTAATCAATATCGGGGTCAATTCTAAAAACAAAGCTGTTGTTAGCTATATGCTCAGAGTGCTCATCGCCCAAGATCATTCCAGTGCCGGAGAATGTGATTTTGCCCTCTTTTTTGTAAATAAAGGGGGCATCTTCATACTCGTAGTCAAATTGGTTAATTACTGCAAAAGAATAATCGTTAGCTTTTCTGGAGTTGGGAATATCTATATTCACATGGAAAATACCATCCGTTTTAATATAGTCGGACAGCCTAAGAATATAGCCATATTCATCAGTTTTGTCTTGCGTATTACATTTTATTGCTCGTGCAATATCAAAGCGATATTTTTCCTCATTGATTCTAATCAGTGTTCCTCTCTCTTGAGCAGGTGACATGCGAAAATAGATTGATGGAACGGCGGAAAAAACGGGGTGTTTTACTCCTTCGCGCATGACATATACACCATTTTTCAGGTTGTTTTTCAAAAGGCCGTCTTCCAGTGCGCTCCCCACCGGCAAAGCTCGTCCATCGGGAAGTCGAATAATATCCCCTTTAATCAGTTCCATACTGTACAGATTCAGTCCGTTTAGATATTCACAGTTATAAACAGCGTCAGAATCTGTATACAAAGCATCCTCTGTATGTGTAAATGCAAACGCATCCCCAATCGGCAGAGCGTCTGTATAATGGATCAACTCCCAATTGTTATCAAAGAAACGAATGCACGCTGCTCTGATATTGGTAAACTTATGGATTACCTCTGCGTCATTCTTGATAAGTTCAATTCGGATGCTGTCGAAAATATTATCGGAAGGAATGTAAATATCGGAAACGATTCGCGTTTTGCAACCAGTTACACAGTTTTCCGGTTCGGCTTCAAGAGTTTTTTCAACATTGGAAAAGGCAATTTTCCAGTGTAGGTTTGGCAACTCCTCATTTGTTGCTAAGTGAATATACTGCGGCGGCAAGACAAGCTCAAAACGATTTTGACTTCCATTGTAACGCAAATACGGAGAACTATATCTTTTTTCTCCTCTTTTGGTTAATCCCGCAATAGCTTTCTTTGCTTGATCGAATTTCTTTGATTCGTCAGCCCACTTGCAAAACAGTTGAGCAATCCGATTCTGTGATGTTCTTGGGAACAGTCCATAGAACAGGGCATTATCCATAAACCGCAGAATTTTGCCAACTCGAATTTTACATCCTCTCGTATTGAATGCGACTGCATCAGATGTGTGCTTTTTGATTTTATATGCTCTGGCTGTATTCTCACCGCTCGCCATAGATTGCATCAAATAATCTCGCATTTCCCTACTATTACTCGTAAGGTCACGCTCTAAGTCTATTTGATAATATGCAAAAAGGAAATCAAAGAGGTCGCTCGCATAATAGTTTGTTATAAAGCAGTGCAGAAGAATATTGTTCATCATTTCATTCTCTGCTACTTTGTATTTGTTGTATTTTTCGAGTGTTTTATAGAAGCTGCGTCCAATCCATTTCTGGTATGAACCCGGCAATTCCATGCCAATTTCTCGCTCAACATGGGGCCAAAACCGACCATCATATTTATGAATGCCGATTTGAACCAGCGCAACCGCAAAGATTGGGCTAGTGATATATCTCTCGGATGTGTTCAGATATTTTTTGCAAATACTGTGAAGATATGCCTTGAGAAGGATATATTCGTCCTCACCTATTACAATATCGCCAATATACCGACATGTTTTGAACTGGCGGTTGATCTTTGTATTCAAATGCTTTTGAAGTTTTTTGTCCTGAAGTACTTGAGCGATGTGATTTGTATCCATTTCGACATTCTCTCCTAACAACAAGCTTTGTATTCTTTCCATCGAATCATTCAAATTGCATCCGTATTGCAGCAGTAAAATAGTAATTCTGCTTCTGCATAATCAGATATCGCGCAGGTCTTCCCGCAAGGAATCTTGTTGGGCATTGTTAAGTGGATTTTTTTCGTGTATTAACAGGTTTCGCAAACAACTATAGTCGACAGGCACATATTTGCGCCCGGTTTTACAAACACATTATATCACTTTTTGCCAATTATTCAATTGAATATTGCGTTTTTCATCACTTTGCTGCCGTTTTCGCCGAGAATCACCCAGCAAACGGTAAAGAAAGTGTTAAATGAAGTTCACCATCGGTAAATTAAGGAAAAGCGTCACCTCTGCAGTTTCAAAATGTGGTCCCTCATTTTCTTCAACGCTCTATTATATGTCCGCTCGGAAGCTTTATCGGACTTGCGGCTGGCAGAGTGGGAGATTTCTTCAAAGGTCATGGGCTTTATGGGCTTGTACTCGATTTCACCGTTTATCAGCACTGCTTTCCTGACCGACCAGCAGGTATCGCAGAAGCCCAAATGCTTGGCAACCGTGCGCTGCTCCCGGTAGGTCAGGTTGTCGTATGCCTGATGCAGTGCGTCATATAGTACCGCCCGAAAATACAGCTTATCCGGCTGGGAGGTGGTGTCCACCGAAATGTCTTCGTCTCTTTCCTCTCCGTCCTCATCGTATTGCCGGTAAAAATCTGCTCGGCGTTCGTTCAGTGTACCGATGGCAATGTACCGTCGAACGGTTTTTGTATCCATTCCAGTTTCATCGACGATTCGCTGGATGCTGTCATTGCTGCCATCATCGCCGTCTCGATGATAGATTGCCATAATGCGCCGCAGGACAGGATAGGTATCCGCCGTCATCGTGACGACTCCGCTCTGTGCCGTGCGGATGTAATCATCAATGCCGTCCTGTATATACCGCTTTTGAAAAGCGGCAAACGGTGTCCCGACAGCCGGGTCGTACATTTGAAGGGCGGCCAAGATACCGCACACCGCCGCCTGTTTGATGTCCGCAAAATGCTCCGTCATAGCGTATCGTTCGCAGGCGGCCTGCGCCAGTTTATTAAGCGCAGGTTCCTGATTGTGGAGGTACCAAGAAAGATACTTGTCCTCTTTTTCGGTGAGATAACGGACGATGTATTCTTGGGATGGCAGCTTCGGCGGCGCAGGGTCAAGGCGGTACATCCGGCGCTCCAAAAGATACCGCTGTTGCTCTAAAACTTCATTCTGTTCTTCGGACACCGGATGCACCTCCTGTCATTTCATTCTTTTGTCCGTGTCAGCGTACAGCTTGGCACGCTGCAAATCCGCATAATAACTTGTTTTGGCGTAGGCATCGTCCTCCTCTGCCTGCTCCAAGCGGCGCTTTGCCATTTCCTGCGCCGCCTGCGCAAACTCGGCAGAGATCGTTCCCCGGCTCTTTTCGGAGCGGATCGCCGAGCAGCGGCGGTCATAGGCGGCCTTCAGCGGGTTATCCTTTGCCCGTTCCGCTTTGCCCTGAATGATGGCGTACCGGCGGCAGCTGATCTTTTCACCGTGGTACAATTCCGGTGCCGTACCGTAGGTGCAGTATTTCTGCCGCCGTGCGCTTTGCATCAGGAAATACTTCTTGCAAACCTCGCACTGCTTCGGGTAATGCCCGTGGTGCAGCCCTTCAAAGAAATCCGTCAGCACAAAGCTGTAATAGCTCTCAAAGGCCATTCTTCGGGCGGTGATAAGGATGCGACTGTTTCGCTGTTTCGGCAGTGCAATATATTCCGTGCGCAGCGGAAATGGACTCACCCCGAATATCTCCGTTGCAATGGGCAGCAGGTGGCGTTCATCAAAGCGGTCAGCTTCGTCTACACGAAATACAAACCGTTTAAGCAGCTCAAACGCCTTGCGCATGTCCTCCGGGATAGCATCGTAAAAACGAAGGCTACTCAAAACGGTTGCGCACATCGTTTCAGCATTTTTGAATAGAGCCTTATCATATTCGGGAGGAAACACATCATCGAATTGTGCTATTGCCGCCCGGCGGCGCAGATAATCCGAAATGCCGGCAGCATTGCTTTCTGTGAATAATTCTGCAATTCGCTGTTTCTCCGCTGCAATGTCCAAGGAGGAAAATGGCTTGAGTTTCGGCAGGGTTTGCAGAATCGTAAGGATCTCCTTCCCGGCTTTAATAAAATCTGTTTCGTTCAGATACCCGGCGCATAGCTGCTCCTGTACATTCCAGTTACTTTGCCGGAACACGGCAATCCTCGCCGCCGTGTCATCCTTATAATACTGATTCAAAAGCTGCACCGCAAAGGTACCCGCCGGGTAGCTTTTGCCGCCTATATGTACACGACCATCCCGGTAAACGGCAGTAAGAAAGCCAAGTCCATCGCTCATACGCCCTGCCTCCTTCTATATTTTATCAAGCCAAGTGTCCCACAAACCGGTCTTGCGGTGATGAAAAGCCAAGATGTTTTTTCTCCGAATCGTCAAGCAAAAACATTTGTTCTATGTAATTGTAGCAGAAAAGCGCCTGATATTCAAGACTTTTTCCCGTGTTGCGGACAGCATTTTTACTGTGTTGCTATAAACATACCCTTTTCAGCCGTTTCCCCCATTCAATATACAGAAGGCAGTCATTGAGCCGTCGGGATCACACTCGGCGGCTTTTTTGCTGCCCGAAAAAACGGAAAGGAGGTTTATATTTTGGTACTCAAAATCACACCGAAGCAGCGGACAAAGATCAACGCCCTTGTGCGCAAAACTTGCTGTAATTGCTACAAGGGAAACTGTTTGCTGCTGGACGACGGCGAAGAAACGAAATGCGTGCAGCTTATTTCTCGGTACGGTATCTACTGCAACTATTTTCTGAAAGCGGTATTACCGGCTGAAAAGGAGCTGTACACAGAGATCTTACGGCAAAACGGAATCAATGGATAACTGCCCGAAAAAGAGTTATCCGAAATATTTTGAAATGCGCTATGCGCAGGAAAGGACTTATTATGAAAACAATCAACAACACCAAAATCATCGGTATTGACCACGGTTACGGAAATATGAAAACGGCTAATTACTGTTTTCCGACAGGCATTACTGCCTACGAGCACGAACCGCTGTTTACAGCTGATATGCTGGTTTATGGCGGCAGGTATTATCTCATCGGCGAGGGACACAAGGAGTTTGCGCCGGAGAAGATCAAGGACGAGGACTACTATGTGCTGACCCTTGCGGCCATCGCCAAGGAGCTAAAAGCTGAAAATCTCACCGAGGCGCATATTGTCATTGCCGCCGGTCTGCCGCTGACTTGGACAAGCGGGCAAAAGGCGGACTTCAAGGAATATCTGATGAAAAATGCCGAGGTGGAGTTCACCTACAAAAAGGCAGATTACCACCTCTATATTGACGATGTACGCATCTATCCGCAGGGGTACGCCGCTATTGCCAGCTTTGCAACCACACTGAAAGGTGTCAACCTGATTGCTGACATCGGCAACGGCACGATGAACACTCTGTATATGATCAACGGCAAGCCGCAGCAGGGCAAGATGTTCACCGAGAAATTCGGGACATACCAATGTACCCTTGCCGTTCGTGAGGCGTTTATGCAGAAAACGCAGCGGGAAATCAACGACGCCATCATCGACGAGGTGTTGATCACCGGCACGGCAAATATTGCGCCTGCCGATCTGAAAATCATCAAGAGTGTTGCCGCCGAGTATGTACGGGGTATATTCCGCAGGCTGCGCGAGCACGGCTACGATGAGAATACGATGACCTTGTATGTGACCGGCGGAGGTGGCTGCCTCGTAAAGAACTTCTATAAGTTCAGCACCGACCGTGTGAAATTCGTCGAGGACATCTGCGCCGCTGCAAAGGGATATGAATATCTGGCAGAGGCACAGATGAAAGCTGAGGCAAAGGGATGAGCAAGTATCGGATCAATGTGCGGTTCGATTTGGACAAGCCAAAAGAGGCGAAAGCCGCACAGTATTTACAGGCGCTGGATAAATCCCGCAACGCTTTTATGGTAACGGCGGTCTTAAACGAAATGCAGCGCCAGTCATCCGTAAACGGTTTTTTGCTGGAGGACATTCGGCAGGTCATACGGGAGGAATTGCAGGAGGTGTCGTTTGCTGCGGCACCTCCTGTTTTTGAGCGGGCACAACCGGAGCTGACCGAGGACCAGCAAGCCGAAAACGAAAAGAGTGTGCTGGATGACCTTGAAATGTTCGGCTGAGCCAAAATGCCGAGATGTGGCTCAAATCGCAGCATTTGCAGCAGAAGCAGAGCCATTTTGGCTCAATAACGAGATATACCCCCAAGGGGCAGAGACGCAGTTTTCGATGTTTGACAGCCGCTTCTCTTTTTGCCCTGCGGGGTGCGTCTTACGGTATAGCAAGCAGGGACTTTGTGTGCCACAAAAGTCCCAATCACAGCAGAAATCGGCTGCCTCTTTGGGGGCGCAGCCCCCAATCCCCCAGTGAAAGGAGAGATGTGTATGGAAAAAGATATGCGCATCGCCGTCCGGGTGACGGCAATAGAGAAAGAGAAGATTCAAGCAAAAGCCCGAAAATGCGGGCTGAGTACAACTGAATATGTAAAGCAAAGAGCGTTGGGGTACGAGTCGAGAGCGGTTCCGCCTGACGCTCTTTTTGCTTGTCTTGAAAAGCTGGGCGAGCTTGCGAATAAAGCCAGTTCACCGGAGCTGGACAAAGAAATCTGCACGGTGCTGAAGCAGATCACAGCAGAATTCCTGCTGCCGGGAAAGGGGTGATGCGGTATGGCGGTAACAGGCTTCTGGCCTGTGTTCAAAAACCTGAAGGCCACACTGGACTACGCCGACAATCCCGACAAGACCACTGCCCCGGAATATCTCGATGAGGATCTGTACGCCGCTCTGCGCTATGCAGAGAACGATGATAAAACCGACCGCAAAATGTTCGCGGGAGGTATCAATTGCTCAGCGCAGAACGCCTACGCCGAAATGATCGCCGTACAGCGGCGATTCGGTCTGCGTGGCAAGGTCGTCGGTTACCACGGCATTCAGAGCTTTCGTGAGGGTGAGGTAACGCCGGAGCAGGCGTTTGCCATTGGCAAGGAAACCGCAAGAAGGATGTGGGGCGACCGGTATCAGGTGCTCGTTACCGTCCACCTGAACACCGACAATGTGCATTGCCACTTTGTTGTGAATCCTGTGTCCTTCAAGGACGGTGCAAAGTTCAAGAATAAAATCGGCGACCACAAGGAGCTGCGGAAAATCTCCGATAAGATCTGCCGAGAACACGAGCTGTCCGTCCTTGAAAACAGCGATTTCTACTCCAAGGGCAAGAAGAAGGAGTATTGGGTCCACAAGACCGGCAAGAAAACGCACCGGGACTATCTGCGGGAAGATGTGGAATACTGTCTGTCCTTTGCTACAAACCCAAGAGAATTTGAAAGTCAGCTTTATGCGCTCGGTTTTACGCTCGACCCTGTGCGCTTTTCAGTCAAGGCAAAGCATTGGGAACGAGCCGTGCGGCTGAATAGTATCGGATTTTCAAAGGAGCGTGTCAATGCGCAGCTACGGCAGAATGCCGAAAATCGGTATCGGCTGTTCACATTGGAATACCGACCACCATACAAGCCAAAGAAATTCCCATTGGAGGATGAGTTGCAAAAACTGGACTTTTCCATTGAACACAGCTATGACACCGCCACCGTTTTGGTGGATGCGGTGTTTTATCTTGTCATAACGGTAATCCAAATCGTAGCTGAGCTTGCCGATGT
>ERZ827156.3304-NODE-3304-length-14779-cov-3.602825_pt1 | contig 14779 bp, 15 predicted proteins | sample MGYA00519919_ERZ827156 | MGnify/ENA primary metagenome ERZ827156 (study PRJEB31778, sample SAMEA3449269) | human gut metagenome | biome: human gut; feature: human-associated habitat; material: faeces | place: United Kingdom | collected 2010/2012 ... | reverse complement strand
CTACTATTCTTTCACGTGTTGACGAAGTATCTGTTCTCGAAATCGTGTAAGTTCCGGCAGACGAAATAGTCAAAACACCATTACTATTATCATATGAAAATCCATTACTCGGACCATCTACAGTAAAATGTCCTGTCGTTAAAGACGTCACTGCTATTTCTTCATCTGCGGACTGTACTAATATTTCCTCATCTTCAGAAGAGATATCATTATTTGAATTATCATTTTCTTTGTCATTTTCCACAATTTCTTGTTCATTTGCATTTTCACTACTATTTTCAGTTTCTATCAAATTAGTTTGATTTGCAGAATCATTAATAGTCACATTCGCATCGTCAGAAATTGTGACATTTGAACCATATATATTGTAATTTCCAAAAGATGTTAGCAAGATCAGCATACTTAATAAAAGCGATGTAAATTTCTTCATTTTATTTCTCCTTTCTTAATTTATATACATTACCACAATATACACTATAATACATTGACTGTTTTTATTTAATTATATATATTTTATTTCTAAAATTCAATAGTAAAATTATTAATTTTATATAATAAATAGTTTAAATTGTGATTTGCACTAAAATAATTCTACATCAGTTAAATCAATTATACATTTTTTGTGTTGCGTGTGCAATATATTATTTATTCCACTATCTATTCCATTTATTGGATTTACACTTCTATGACTTGTATACATAAATTTGGTGCATTCATAATTAAGTCTTAATCTCACGCGCATAGCTCGCGGTTTTTGAAGTACGCAAAGCGTACTTCTTTCAGTTAAAACATAATGAAAGAATGCCAGGAAGTGATGAATCATTAATTGTACATTGTACACTTTAAATTATGAGCGACTGAAAGGAGCGAACCATGTGCTTACATCAAATAAATATATAAAATACAGAATTGAAGTAAATGTTAATAGCCAAAGTATCGAAAATAATACGTCAAATATTACAGTAAGAGTATGGTTCTTTAGGACAAATCAGGGATATACTACATTCGGAAGCGGAACTTGTTACTGTGGAATTAACGGTATAAGTTATTCTCAGACTGTTACATCCGGTCAATAAAGTGCCAGAAGGGCAATCTATGTCACAAAACATCAGTAAAAGTAACGCATGGAGCCCTGATTTACATATTCCAATCCATACCAATGCGTTCAATGGTCAGACACTCGGCGGCACTTTAGTTATGGTTTATTCTATGAATGCAGAAAACAAAAAAGCCGGACAAGCAATCCTAGACACCGTTGCACCGATTTCGCCGGGACCGGACTACACTTTAAAGGCAAATTCTTCCCTCGCGGAGCTGAATTCCACAAAAGCCATTGCAGTTTACGTGGAGGTTGAGTTCCACGATACGACCGAAGGTGCAAAATGGATTATAGAAAATACGAAAACTATCGGAGAAGCTATCTGTAAAGGTGTATGCAGTCATTTTGGATTTACATACAAAACCGATTCAAGCGAAACCACAGGGAAACTTTACAGAGTGCAAGTTGGAGCTTTTTCTCAAAAATCTAATGCCGAGAGTTGTCTGCAAAAAACGAGAAATTCTGGTTTTACAGATGCTTTCATCGTGGAGGTGCAAAAATGAGTGAAGATATTTCAAAAATAACAACAACTGCGGTTTTGGTCGAAGGAATTATCACTTATATCAATGAATTTTTTGTATCGGGCATTGTGCCTTGGCAGATGATTTTAAGTTTAACTTTAGGAATAGTCATTGCTGTGGCATATAAGTTTGATTTACCTAAATATCTAAAAATGGAGTCACAAATTCCCTACATTGGCTGTATTTTAACGGGTATCCTCATCTCACGAGGGTCGAATTACGTTTATGAAACACTTAAAGCATTAAACTTAATCCATTAATTTTAGGAGGAGTTTCCACGACGGACAGTCAAAAACAGAAAATTTTATCGTTAAAAAATGAAGGAAAGAGCTGTCGAAAGATAGCTCTTTTGCTTTCTCCATCGGAGAACACTGTAAAATCTTTTTTAAGACGGGGAGTTAATCAGAAGGAAAAAACAGGATTTTTCAAAAACTGAAATAAAAAACTGGAGCTTATCCCAAAGCATCGAGCAAAGATATTCTGCTACGACAATTGCAGGATAACCTACTGGCGAAAAATGAAAAAAGGGCGTGATGTTAATGAAAATATCTCAAGAGCGATTTGAAAGTGAAAAAAATCATGCTGCAATAATGCACATTGCATAAAATTTGTTAAATCAGAAACTAATAACTAAAAAGAATATGAGAAATTTCAAGAACTCTCAGCTAAAAAATATAATCCGATTTTTAGCTGATATTCCTTAAAAATTGCTTGATAACTGGGGTGCACAGAGATAATATACGAATCGAAAGGAGGTTTTTATGGGAAGAATCGTAAGTTTAATAGACAAAGCAATACTACCACTTCCAAAGCTAAAATGAGTGGCGGTCTATGCCAGAGTTTCAAGCGGCAAAGATGAAATGATTCATTCGCTTTCTGCACAAATAAGTTATTATAGTGAGATGATACAAAGCCATCCCGGATTGGAATATGTAGGCGTTTACTCTGACAAAACGTACACAGGGACAAAGAGTGCAAGACCAGATTTTGAAAGACTCTTAAACGACTGCAGAGCGGGAAAAAATTGACATGGTCATAACAAAGTCCATATCGAGATTTACAAGAAATACAGTGGATACGCTGACAACAGTCCGAAATTTGAAGGAAAAAGGCATAGAAGTTTACTTTGAAAAGGAAAATATATAGCACGGCACAAACCCAGTAAAATCAAGAGTTTATTCCGTGCTATAATTATATTTTGTCGCTTGTTTGTCGCTTGAACATATTAAATTTTAAAAGAAATTAAATGAAAATGGTTAATTATAGAACAAAAACCGCCGTATTTAATTGCAACGGTTTTTATTTCTAAATTGCTTCGATAAATTTTAATAGTTTTATACAATCTTTGTAGCCTTGCAAATAAAGCCACTCACTTTCAATACTCTCTGCAAGATACCATTTATCTCTATAACTTTCTAAAAATTCTTTATCCTTACTACTAAGCGTTTTTAATAGTTCCTCAAATTTTCCGGAGCATTTTACACGTGCTGAATTTATACAAAGAATGGAGAAAAAAATAATGGCTAATTTCAAAGAAAATATAAGTTTATTTATTTCGGAAGCAATGAACAGTTGTATGAGGCAATTAAAAGAAGTTGACGACAATTATAGAGACTTAACAGATTTATAAATCTGACGCGCCAGTGTTCCGTCGTTATCGCATAATTTTAAAATTTTTAGAGGATTTTTCAATATTTCATCTATTGCTGCTTTTATTTGCATACCGCAAAGAAGAATGTAATCATATTCTGTCGATTCCACGGCATTTCTTATTGATATTAAAGAGTAAAAATTCTTCATTATGCTGTACTGCTGCGGCAACATAAAACTCTTTTCCTAATAAGCAGTAAAGTTTCAAAGCCATCTCGGTTGTTAGAAATGGTAAAAACTTCTGCAAGAACTTCCCCTTCTGAATTAATTATGAAACAGTCATGCTTATCCTTTGCCACATCAATTCCAACACAAATCATTATAATACCCCCAAAGTATAGTTCGATGCTGCTTAGGGTCCACAGGATACTTTGCTCTCGTAACCCTGTTCTAAATAAACCGTCGGGCGGTATCTAACTGATTAACAATATTTCAAAGAGCTTGGTTGGAACCCATCTCGAATCGTCGTACGATAGCTGGTTTTAATCAATCCACATCATTCTAAACAGTGTAAGCACAGCTCTTGAAGAGGAGCTATAAAAACTACTACTCTATAATACAAGGCTTATTTTTTGCTTATGACTGTTTTCCAAATATGTTGATTTTAAGTACGTTATATGTTAAAATTAAATTGAAGTTATATTAACAAAGGAGTCCAAAAATGAGAATAAAAAATATAATTATGCCTTTTATATGTTGTGGAATGCTTTTAAGCAGTTTTCAATTTGGAAATTGTCGAGCTTTGTCTTTATACGAAGAGTATTCATGTTATTTTGAAGAAAAAGATTCAGAGAATATTGTTATTAGTAAAACAAATGAAAAAGATAAAGAAATATTAAAAAATATGATTGTTGGCGAAGGAAAAGAATTTACTCGTTATTTGGGATACGGAGCAGAGGTAGCTGATATTGATGAACTTTTGACTACAAGTCAAAATGAATTTAGTCTAACGATTAAAAATCCTAGTAATGATGTTGTAGGTCAGATATTGATTGGAAAAAGTAACAACGAGAATCAATTAAGTGTATCTTACTGGATAGGGAAAAATTTTCGAGGAAATGGATATGCACATTTAGCAATATCTAAGGCAATGTCAATTATATGGAAAGCAAATAATAATATATCCTTTGAATTTGAGATAGATGATGAAAATATTTCGTCTATCAAAACAGTGAAAAAAGTTTGCAAAAATTTGAATATTGATTTTAATAATCCAGATTCTCATAGATTTACAAAAAGAGAATCTCATACAGTTGAAATTAAAGCACTAAAAAATGATGGCCAATCGTCGACTTATGACATACAATTTTATGTTGATAATATATTAATTGACAATGTAGTTAAAACAAAACAAGATATTTTAAAAAAATATTCTCAGGACAAATTAGACAGTGGTGTATTGCTTAAAAACTCTTCTTCAATTTATGTAATAAGATATTCAGACTGAATTTAACAATTATACAATTTGAACTTACTTTCTAATTTTTCAAATAAAATAAAAAACGGATTATATTACAGTTTTCAGGCTGTTTTATAGTCCGTTTTATTTGTATTGAGATTAAATTTCCTCAATTTTAACATGATGTTGTTTTTGTTTGCTATCATAAGAAATTCCAACAGCAAACTTTTGCCCTGTGTAATCTTTGAGTGCTAAAGCATAGCGTTTTTCTTTAATTTGCTTGAGTGCTTCATCAGGAGTGGAGTCCTTTTTCAGTTCAATGATGAACGCCGGTTTATTTTTATCGTTTGGATAGAAAATGAAGTCCGCAAATCCGATTCCAGCTGGCATTTCACGCACAATTTTATATTTCGTTCTGGCACTTAAGTACACACAAACGTGATTATACAAGCAAATGAATTTTCATCGTTGTACTTTATAACTGGAATATTAATATTGTGCGCTTCTTTAATTAACTCTTCCATTGTTTTTGTGTCCTTGCGGAGTGTATCTTTCAGAATCTCATTTGATTTCATATTTTCTCTTTTGTATTTTATCCAAATTATAATATAATGTCAACTGAATTTTAATATATTGTACTTTAATTTTTTTATGTTATTGTATAACGAATAGCACAAACTCCTTTTTAAGCTATCGCAAGGCACAATCAGACTCTCATTACTTCTAACAAAAGAGCTTCGATTGAAATTTGATTATACGCTTAAAAATCACTAATTTTATCATAATATTAATAATTATATGGTAATTTAAATTGAAACTATAATTTAAAAATTAATTGTTTTTATAATTATGTAATTGAGATATTGTAACGAATTGATATTGCTCATCTTTTAATTTACTAATTATAGATTTCAATGCATCTAAAGTTGCTTGGTTATTATCATGAAAAACAATAATGTCGCCATCTTTTACATTATTAATTACATTATTATATATATCATTTGAGGAAATTTTTTGCCAATCGTTACTGTCTAATGTCCATAACATGACAGGGTGAGAAATTACGGATTGAATTTCCTCTGTATATCTTCCATAAGGAGGGCGCATATAACTCATAGAGTAATTCGGTAGAATTTTTTTGATCTCTTTTTCCACTTGTGACACTTCTGATTCTATATCATACTTATCTAAATTAGTTAAGTCAGGATGTGAAAAAGTATGATTTTCTATTTCATGTCCACTAGACATCATTTCTTTAATAATCAATTCATTCCCTTTAAAATTTTTCCCTACAATAAAAAATGTAGCATTAATTTGTTCATTATAAAGTAAATCTAAAATCTCAGGCGTATATCTAGGATTTGGTCCATCATCGAAGGTCAATGCTACTACAGGTTTAGATACGTCAATTTGAAATGGTGTTATGTAACGCTTGAGTCGTCGATGGGACTTCACAAACAGTCCCCATGAAATAACTGATATTACAAACAAAACAAAAATCCAAAAAATTAAATTCTTTCTTTTCATTTCCATTGCTCCTTTTTATGCATCAGCCATACTATATAGCCGTGTAATGATGCTGTACTTTGAATAAACTGAAAAAACAACAGAAAAAATATAAAACCTAAAATATCATTTTCAAAATAAGCTCCCGTCCCCTTCTGATATATATAAAAACTAGTAAAAATCAAAAGAAAGTTGATAAGATTTATCAAAGTAAGAAAGCCTGCAAAATAAAAACATCCACAAAAAGCAAGTACAATTCCTGGAATAAATCCGAATAAGAATGCAAAATCAAGATAAAGTACAGATAGATTTGTAAATGTGAAGTATTTAGAATATACAGTTCCCTGTTTCCATGGAGGAGCAAAAAAAAGTCCTTCAAGCATACCAATTGCCCAACGCTTACGTTGATTATAAAAGCTGTTAAGCTCTTCGGGCACTAAAGTATAAGCTATTGCCTGTGATTCATAAGTAGAAGACAAATTTTTTTCAAGTATTTCATATGTAAGAACGATATCTTCTCCCATAAAGTCTTTCCATCCCCCTAATTCTTTAATAGCTTTAGTGTCGTAAGCACTAAAAGACCCTTGGGCTACCAGAGTGGAATTATAACTTCCTTGAAAACGTTTGACTGCCGCAATACTGAGAAGATAATCATAATGTTGCATTTTACACATTAAAGAAGTTTTAGAATTTTTTACGAACAAGTTTCCTGCTGTACAAGCACTATTATGAAATGTAATACTATTCATAATTTTTTGTACTGCTGTTTGAGTTAGGAATGTGTCGGCATCTACTGTCAAAAAATGAGGAGTTTTAACCATCGAAAGTCCTAAATTAAGTGCATTCCATTTGCCAAGTTTATCACATATAACGTATTCTAACGAACATTTTGAAGTGAGAAATTTTTTCATCTTAAATATTTCTTGTTTTGTGTTGTCTGTCGAAACGTTATCAATAATTATAAGGCGTATATTACCTAAATATTTTTGTTGAAGGATACATTCAATTGCTTTTGATATACTTCCTCCCTCGTTTCGAGCACACATAATAATTGTAGTGTCTTCACAAGTGTCGTGATAAGATTTTAGTTTTCCATTTAATAAATTAGAAAAAAACATACAACTCATTAAAAATCCCGGAAGCAAAGCAACTCCTATAATCGTCCACCAAATATAAAATATCGGTAAAAAATAAGAAATTTCCTGAGCCCAACTAATTGCTAAACTTAATGAAATTATTAACCATAATGTACTTAAAAAAATTGAAACAAGAAATTTTGTTTTCATTTAATCACCTCTTTATTAAATAGATTATGCAAATTGAGCATAAAGAGGTACTTCATTATAAGGCATAATTATTATATACATGTCATATTTATATGTAGCTGAACGTGCCACCAAAGATATCAGCATCAAATTTTATGTGATATAAATACATAAAACCATTTTTAAGACTATCCATATTTTCCATTTTACTACTAATTATTTTAATAATGATATATTCCAAATCTACATATGCGAATAAATATCGCTTTACTTTATAAATAATTTTATATAATATATACAGTGTTAATAATTTTAAAAACTGTAGCGATTTAAAAAAATAACGGTTTCAAAAAATTGTAAATTTGAGAAAAATTCATTGCCTTGTAAAAATGATTTAGAAATTGTTAGAGTATAGATTTAACATTTAATAAATTTAAATAAGTCTTTGCAAAAAATAAAAACGGATTATATCACAGCTTACCGGCTGTTTTATAGTCCGTTTAATTCGTATTTAATTATTAATTTTAACATGGTGCTTCATACTATTCCTTAATCACATAATCGGCATTTTGTATTGGATTATATCTGCATACATAATAATGTTCTGTTGGTAAATATCTATTCATATATTTATTCCGTATTTGCTGCTCGTTACCAATATATGTATCACGATTAATTATTCTATTAAGCCTTGTTTCCTCTGTAACATCTAAATATATTATATAATAAAATATTCCCTCTATAACAACAACACTTCCTACAGGAACAATAATTTCTTTGAAATAATAAGAATCACTGTCCTTGTCATACATTTTGACCTCTTTATGAAAGTAACAATTTTTCTTAATAGGGTTAATAATTTCATCTATTAAGTAATCATATCTCCATTGTAAATTATAATAACATTCCCATGGAACAAATTTATTATTATATCGAACTGATTTAGGGAAAATAAAATCATCTATATGCAAAATTATAGTATTTTTTTTAAAATATTTAGTTAATTGATTTGAAATCGTTGTCTTTCCTGAGCCTCCTAATCCATCAATGCCAATTATTAACGTATGAGATTCATCATGTAATTTACAAATTTGTTCAAACAAGTCTGAATTAATTAAATTTCTAAACTTTTTCATAGCAACACTCCGTTAATTAGTTTGACATAAATTATATCAAAAAGCAAATAAAAGGAAAAATAATTAAAATTTAAAAATATAAAAAGATTGCCAAGTTTTAAAAGTATTATTTACTGTTTCTCATATTTATATACAATATTGTCACTAATTAGTAAATTAATCTAAAACAACGTGCAACATAGATATAATAATCAAATCAAAGTTAGAAAGTAAATTTTTTAATAAAATACAATTATATAATAGTTAATTTATAATTTATATTGCAAATTACGATAAATAAGCTTATATTTTCATTAAACTTTCTAAAATTTTCTCTATTGCAAATAAACACTATTTTTGTTATAATTTGCCTTGCAACGTTGTATATTGAATGATTTAAGGAGGGAGTTTATCCATCTATGAATAACAAAATCAAACTATTAGCAACAAAATCTCTATGTGGAATTTTAGCTGCGTCATCTTTTTTGACAATCCCGTCAACTTGTTTTGCAGCTACCAATACCGAAAAGGTAAATTCATTGTTACAGGACATTTACTCTGAAAATCCCGAGCTGAAAAATTACGAGGAAAACATTAAGGCAGAAATAAACTATCGATTAAGAATTGCAAGAGAACGTAAATATTCTGACAAAGTGTGCAGTAATTATACTATGCTCGACAACGCATCAAACAAAGAAGACGTTTTTGAAAAAATTTATGATTCCAACTTCTGGGGAAGCGATGAATCAAAATCTGGTCCGGGTTCTCAAATAGAATCTACAGAAAGTGTTCGTGAAAGCTTACCGAAATTATTTGAAAAATATAATATTAAGTCAGTACTAGACGCTCCTTGCGGAGACTACAATTGGATGAAAACTGTAGAGAAAAACGGTATAAAATATATCGGCGGAGATATCGTCCCTAAAATAGTTAGAGCAAATAACAAAAATTACAAAGATGAAAACACCTCGTTTAAAGTTATTGACATTACTTCAGACGAAATCCCTCAAGTTGATTTGATTATTTGCAGAGATTGCTTACAACATTTATCTCAAAAGAACGCTAAAAAAGCTCTTAAAAACTTTAAAGAAAGTGGTTCTAAATATTTACTCGTAACCAATTATCCTTGGACTTTGGAAAATTACGATATTAAAAATGGAGATTTTTGTCCGCTAAATTTATGCGAAACTCCATTCGGACTTCCTTTAAACCCAACGGAAAAAATTAAAGAATCACATGCTGAAGGGAGGAATTGTTCAGACAAATATTTATATCTGTATAAATTGGACGATATTAATATAGATAAAATGTTCGCTAAACAAAAAGCAACTCACAACGTTCCGATAGCCATGGCTTTAGACGAAAATTACGTTTATCCAACTGTAGTTTCAATTACGTCTGCAATGGAAAATTCAAACTACAAAGCAAATTATGACTTTTATATCATGCATACGCCAAATTTAAGCGAGGAAAGCAAAAAAATCTTAAAGTCTTTGCAAGATAAATATGATAATTGCAGTATAAACTTAATCGACATGCAAGATAAGTTTAGCTCAGCTTACACAGATTCACGTATAACAACATCGTCGTATTACAGATTAATGTTATCCGACCTTTTTCCAAATTTAGATAAAATAATCTGGATTGACGGAGACACTCTTATTCTTAAAGATTTAACCGAAATGATTAACATAGACATGGATGGATACTGCTATAAAGGATTTTTAGACACTATAAATGGAAGAATACATTTAAAAAATTCTTTCAATATAGATGATGACCATTTTATTTGTGATGGAGTAATGCTCGTAAACTTAAAAGAACTTCGCAAGGAAAATTCGGTCGAAAAGTTTAACGACTTCATTTCTAAAAATAATGATAAATTAGAGCAGCATGACCAGACTGTTATAAATGTAGTATTTCATGATAAAATCGGAGTGTTACCTGCTAAATTTGGTGTTTTCAATCAAAACGAAAATTGGCTAAGCTCATTTAGTGAAACTCTCGTGTCCCCTGAAAAATACACTGTTCAAGAGCTATTAAATGCAAGACGTAGTCCTGCAATTTTACATTGTACGCACAAGCCGTGGTTCTCTCCAAATGCAGCCTTAGCAGCTGACAAATGGTGGCAATATGCAGAAAAAACAGATATTTTTGATAAAATTAAGCAAAAATATTTAATTTCTGATGGTGTGTATACAATCGCTTCAGCTCTAAATCCTGACAAAGTGTTAGATATAGATAACGCTAGCAATGAACAAGGCGCTAAACTTCAACTCTGGGATAAGAATAATACTAGCGCTCAAAAATTTAAAGTAACCTATGATAAAAACGGTTATTACATAATTGAGGCTGTATGTTCAGGCAATTTGATTGATATTCCTTACGCTTCAAATGAATTAGGCACACAATTATGGCAATATTCAAACAATGATTCTGTCGCTCAAAAATGGTACATATTGCCTAATAATGACGGAAGTTATCGTATAATTTCAAAATGTAATGGTATGAGTATTGACGTAAAAGGGGCAGAAACCAGTAATGGTACTGAAATTCAGTGTTACCAATCAAACGGAACAAGTGCTCAAAATTTCATATTTACAAAATCAAATTAAATTCGTTTGATTTACAATAAATATTACCGCTTATTTTAATATAAGCGGTAAATTTTTATATATTAAAGTTAGTCATTAACACAGCCATTAAATTTTTCAAGAGTTTTCAAATGTTCATATGCATTTACTACATTTAAATTTTCATTATATGGAACACTTAAATACTCTGTTTTTACAAACACATTCATTGGCTGTTTGCTAGCAAGTTTTAATTTTTCTTCCTCACGTTTTGATTTATTGGTGTAACTTGAAAGCTCTATTATACTCATTTGATTTGTAATGTTATTAACACTTGCCACTCTATGATAATTTACTGTTACTCCATTTTCAAGTACTATTTCTTTAACTAATGCCATTTTTATTCCTCCTAAAATTAATTAATATTTATATCCTATAATAGCTCTTATAGGTACATGGTTTGTATTATCAATTTGAACTGAACCGTCTGCTAAAAGTAGTCCATGAGTAACTCCGTTTCTTGTAATCACATTACTTGATATCGTAACCGACTGAGAAAACCACTCAAAATAATTACTCCCATACCCTCCTATTTTCATAATTCCAACTGGTCTGTTATTTCGATTGTAAACTCTGGTTAAATAAAAGTCCCATAAGATAACATCTAAAAATTCATAATTATCAGCATCGTCATTTAAAGTTATTGTTCCACAATTTTCGGCATCATTACTATATAAAACATATGCTTTCATGACTTCTAAATTAGTTCTTGCGGCAGCTGCCGTTGTTGCACCCGTACCTCCGTGAGTTAACGGTATAGTTCTTCCGCTTAATTCATTAATCGCAGCAACTATTGAAGATTTATCTACAGTATCAAGGTTTGTAATGCTCCCTGCGTTGTTTGACACCTCATTAATTGCAGCAACCAGTGAGGTTTTATTAGATGTATTAAGATTTGTAATGCTCCCAGAATTGGATACCAATTCATTGACTGCACTTACAATTGAGTCTTTATTGGTTGTGCTAAGACCTGATGTATTGCCAATACTACTTACTACCTCATTGACTGCAGATATTATCGAAGATTTATTTGTTGTTTCAAGAGTCGTAATACTGCCAATATTACTTACCAATTCATTAACTGCATCTACAATTGATTCTTTATTGGATGTATTAAGACCTGTAATATTGCCTTCATTACCTTTTAACTCGTTAACTGCAGCAACCAGTGAAGTTTTATTAGCTGTATTAAGATTTGTAATATCACCCTCGTTGCTTACCAATTCATTAATTGCTCCAACTATTGAAGATTTATTTACAGTATTAAGATTTGAAACATCACCTGTATTGTCAGCAAAAGTTTGAGCTTGCTCAATTGATTTTAAAAGTGCGTTGTATTCAGACGTACTTTCAATCGCATAAGAAAAATCTTCTGCACAAAAAACAATTATTTTTAACCCGTTTACTTTCAAAAGTATCTTGCTTCCCTCAAAAATTTGAAATTCACACTCAACAATTCCCTCAGAACTCAAAAATTGAGATGTCAATTTAACTGTTGCAGTATTATCATCTTCGTTTATTGTACATGTGTTAAAAATCTGAGTATTATCCGGCTTTTTAGCATAAATTGTAACCGTTTTTCCAGTAAGGTCTAAGTTATTTAGGTCATTATCTTTAAACGATACTTTTATATATCGTGAATCAACTTCGCCCTGCTGGGCATACAAAGTAACATAATTACTTTCCCAGATTTTTAAATCTATGTTTTTGTATACCATTGTTTATTCCTCCTAAAATTAGTTTTCCATTAGTCATACAAAAAACATAAAAATTTGTCTATTTCAGGGCAAATCTAAAAAATTATAAATATTGAGATTTTTTTCAAAACTCTGCTATAAATAAATTTCATTTGTTGAGTAAAATAAAAAATGGTATTACAGGGTGCTTTTCGCTACCCAATAATACCCAATTTAACGTAATCAAAATTATTATAAGGAAAATTATAGATAGATTCCGTTGACAATTTTATACGAAATACCAACTACCATTTTTAATAACTATTTGATCTTTGGTATCGTAAAATTTTACGACAATATATGTATTACTACCTTCATTTGTGATGGCACGAACAGTAAATTGCTTGGTATTTGAGTCATAATAAGAAACTGCATCATGATGAAGACATTCAGGATCATCTATAACACACATATCTAGTACAACTCTATAATTGCCATCTTTATCTTGAGCTTCTTTGTCGTAGAAAACCTTACTAGAATTGACATCATCCTTAGTAGCTTTTTTAAACTCAAAAATTCCTCCTTTTGTAAGATTAGCTAATTCATCTAGCATCTTTATAAATTTTATAGTTTCAATATTAATCATATTATCTCTCCTAATATTTTTAATTGTCTTCTTTAGAAGATATAGCTTTATCGTTACTATAATCAAAATTATTATTACAGCCAGAAAAAACAAGCAATGATAAAAATAAGATTAATGAAATACAAATTTTATTATTTATACTTTTTATTTGTAACACCGTATCCTTTAAAAAATCACCACACCTACAACATCACTTAAAAAAGCACAAAAACTTTACACTAAAATTTCATTATTCTCACATTATCTTAATCTATGGTCCGAGTGACAGGAGTTGAACCTGCGGCCTCTTGAACCCCATTCAAGCGCGCTACCAAACTGCGCCACACCCGGAAATTTTATTTTATTGTATCACATATTAAAGATTAAGTCAACCAATCAGATTACATATACAACGCTGATTGATACAATAAATATTATGACTTTTATACAAAGTCAGCTTTTGTATTGCGCAATACAATAAAATATGTAAAAAATTATGTTTTAATTCTTATGTAATCAGGCAAAAGCTTTGGAGAAGTTATTTCAGTTTCAATTTTGGCGTTTTTTCTTTCGACATCAAATAAATTTACGTGTTCAAGTGTTAGCCTCCCAAGCTTGACTTTTTTAGCACATTCTGAAGCTGTTTTTCCTGCGCTCCTTCCAAATACTATAATATCAAGAAGGGAATTTCCCATAAGGCGATTTCTTCCGTGAATCCCGCCAACAGCCTCTCCCGCAACAAAAAGATTTTCAACACTTGGCGTCATTCCGTTTACATCAATATCAATTCCACCGTTTTGATAGTGGAGCGTTGGATACACTAAAATTGGTTCTTTCCTTATATCTATTCCATATTTAGAAAACATTCTCATCATCGCCGGAATACGTTTTTCTATAGTACCATCACCATGTATCTTTTCAATCATAGGCGTATCAAGCCACACCGCTCTCCCATTTTCGGTAATCACTCCGTTGTTCTTATCTAAACATTCCCTAATTATCCCTGCCGCAGCAACGTCACGAGTTTCAAGCGGGTGCATAAATACCTCGCCTACATTGTTAACCAACTTTGCTCCGAGGGAACGTACTTTTTCCGTAACAAGCGCTCCAAAAATTTGTTGAGGATATGCCGCTCCAGTTGGATGATATTGAAGCGTGTCGGCATACAAAAGTTTTGCCCCCGCTCTGTAAGCCAAAACAAGACCATCTGCAGTTGCTCCGTAATGATTAGAAGTTGGAAATCCTTGATAATGCATACGTCCTGCCCCACCCGTTGCTATTATTACTGTT
>ERZ827156.3301-NODE-3301-length-14794-cov-3.535654_pt1 | contig 14794 bp, 16 predicted proteins | sample MGYA00519919_ERZ827156 | MGnify/ENA primary metagenome ERZ827156 (study PRJEB31778, sample SAMEA3449269) | human gut metagenome | biome: human gut; feature: human-associated habitat; material: faeces | place: United Kingdom | collected 2010/2012 ... | reverse complement strand
GGTTCCGCTGTACGACGCTATCTACAACAAGAGAGACAGAAGCTACTTCCGTGGTTTGGAGGATCAAGCGGAACGGCTGGCGAAAGAAAACAGCTGTCCCTTCGTGGACAACGAGCTGCCCTACGGCCGGGCAGAGCCTGGGCACCCGGTCATTGTGGATTACTTTTACCATGAGGAAGTGCGTGGCTCGGAAAACACCGGGAAGCGAACTCAAAAAGTATGATCTTAGGGCAGTACGTGGTAATTACTGGCCACAGTGGACCGAAAAACGCCCTTTACTTCATTTTTGATACGGAAAGCCGCAGCTTCTCCAACGCTTTCATCGGCACCCACCTCGTCTGGCAGTACGATGATCTTTCCACCGCCGCCTACGTTGATGGCAGCAACATTCTCTCGATTGATGGGCGCACACTTGCCGAATTGGACCTTGCGGAAAATGAGTACGTCTATGGTCTTTCCTATTCACAGGACGGCACAGTGCTGACCGCGACCATCGTAAGCAGCGAAGAAACGGAACGAATTGTCCGTCTCACTCTCCCCTAATCATATCACACACCGCGTTTCAGGAAAATTTTCTTTTACTTTCTCTGATTTCATGGTATATTTATGTTAGCAAAGGGGTGGTTTTATGGCGCCATACAGCATTGAAGAACTCCGTAATATTGTTTCCCCCATCGCGCGGGCCCACGGTGTGGCAAGCGTATCCCTTTTCGGCTCTTACGCCAAGGGCTTGGCTGATGCTGGCAGCGATGTTGATCTTAAAATCGACAAGGGTGCTCTGCGCTCCCTGTTCCAACTCTGCGGGTTTCGGCTGGCCATTGAGGATGCCTTAAAGCTGCCGGTGGATCTGGTGACAAGCGACTCCTCCGATAAATCATTCTTAGACATGATCCAGAAAGACGAGGTGGTGCTCTATCGAAACGCGTGACCGACTTATTTTGCAAAAAATCGTTCTCTATTGCCAGCGTGTTGCTGACAATTTGGAGCGCTACCATCATGACTTTTCCGCTTTTGAGCAGGACTATCTCTTTCAGGACGCTTGTTGTATGTGCGTTGTCCAAATTGGCGAATTAGTATCGCAGCTTTCCGACGAAACTAAGGCACAAAACAAAGCAATTCCGTGGCGTATCATTAAGGACACCCGGAATTTCTATGTCCACGCTTATGGTGCAATCGACATCCCCTCTGTGTGGGATACACTGATAAATGACATTCCTGCTTTGAAAATTGCCTGTGAAGCGATCCTGACCCAGTTTTGACCCAGAATCCGAAAAAAGCGGGCAGGGCTGGACAGAAACAATGGAAAACTCACCGAACGAATGGCGGTAAAAAGCACAAATCGGAGCCGAAATGACTCCGATTTGCCCTTGAGACTGCCTCATAACCCGGAGGTCGCAGGTTCGAGTCCTGTCTCCGCAACCAGAAAAACACCTGATTTCTTAGGAAATCGGGTGTTTTTATAACTTTTTAGGCCTATTAACAATTTATTCAATTTGCTCTTATGAGTAATCTCTGATGATTACTCTTCCTGTAATCAAATCGTTATACGCTTCTTCCATTACGGGATACATAGTTTATTGCACCTTCCTTCTCTGCATTCATTTGTAATCTCATTTTATAGAACGGATGTACGATTTGTCAATGCCGCATTTGTAACCCTTGATTCCGCCACGCTTTTACATACATACATTTTTTGCGTTGCCAGAAAGTCTTTTCATTGACTTGTAGCGCCCAGAGGCTTCAGAATTGAGGAAATAGTACTCTTTGGCAGGTCCAGCAGATTTGCAATCTCCGACAGGCTCAGACCGCCGGAATGGGTGTCAATCAACTCCAGAATTTTTTGTATATACTTGTAAACTTGGAAGAGATTTCATATAATATTATTTATTCTTTACGATTGAATATAACGGTTATAAAACCGTGAGTTGGATTGACTTAAAATAATACGTTTTAAGTATTGTGTTTCTGCATCCGACTTGCCTCTAATTGCGGTAAAAGCTTCTTACCCGCAATGATCTGAAACGGTGATACCGGGATATGCGATAGAAGCATGGTAGGAAAGGAGACAGGCTATGGGTCTGCTGTGCATGGATGAATATCTGGATGAGAGGATCAGCCCTGTGAAGCTGATCTACTGGCCTGACGAGGCCACCCAGATCCCGGCTCACTGGCACACCAATATGGAGCTGAATTTCATTGCCTCCGGTGCCATGACGCTGCTGGAAAACGGGCGGGAGCTGCGAATGGAAGCCGGTGCCGTCCACTTTATGAACAGCGGTGTAGTCCACCGGATGGAGGTCGGGGATTCCCTGGGCCTGACGCTTGTCTTTTCCAACAAGTTTATTCGGGAACTGTGTCCCGACACCACAGCCCCCCACTTCGACTGGAACGCCTGTCCCCAGCAGCAGGAAGCTCTGCGGGAAGCCGTTCTGCCTATGTACCGTCTGAGCCAGGAGCTGTATCTCAACGGCCAAAAGATCGAGGATGACCCATATACCTATTTGTTGGTAAACAGCTACCTCTACCGGATCGCTTACCTGATGGTCCGCTACTTCCGCGCCGACACGCCGGAGGAAAGCAGCCAAGTTTCCGGCACCAATTACCATATCCAACAGGCGGTGGACTACATCGAAAAGCACTTCAAGGAAGACCTTTCCGCCGCCGATGTTGCCGCCAAAGCGGGCCTTTCCCGGGAGCATTTCTCCCGCATCTTCCGGGAGTATACCGGCGTCACCTTTAAGCAGTTCCTCACAAGCCTGCGCCTGGCGGTTGCCTACCGGCTGCTGGTAGGCACGGAACTGTCCACCATGGACATCGCCCTCAGCGCCGGATTTCCGGACTCTCAGAATTTCTCCCGCCACTTCAAGCAGCATTACGGCTGTCCGCCGGCGGAGTACCGCAGGACCTGTGCCCGGCCCTCCGCCCGCAAATAAACATTTTGCCTATACTTGCCGCGCCCTCTCCTTTGGGAGAGGGCGTTTTTTGTGTTTTTCAATTATTACTGCTTCTATGGGGTATCAGCCACAGAAAAACCGGCAAAAAATATCACAAAATGCCTGTAAACGCCGCAAATTTTCCATCGTGCCCCGGTGGGGCCATCAGGTATAATGCAAGGCAGTTGCTAAAGTCCAACCGCAATGGCGCGGCATAATTGATTTATGCTGCGTTGTTTCTTTTTTTAGGAGGATAGAAAACATGAAACTGCACAGAGTCAAAACCCCTACTCTCAAGCCCGCCTATATCGCGGCGCTGCTGCCCACCGGTGTGGCTATCAACTATGCCGGTTCCCTGCTCCGAAATATGCTGGGTGTGCCCCTGTTCCTGGACTCCGGCGGAACCTTGCTGGTGACTTTCATCGCCGGTCCGTGGATGGGCGTTGTCTGCGCCATCCTGCAGGCCTGCATGGTGGCTCTGACCCTTGGCCCCATTCATATCGTTGAGTTCCTGCCCCCCTCCATCATCGCCATCATCGTGGGTTACGCCGCCCGCTACGGCATCACCCAGACCTGGCCCGGCCTCATTGGCACCATGATCGTCATTCAGCCCCCCGCCTGTCTGGCCAGCGCCTTTATCTATACTTATACCTATGGCGGCTTTGCCGGCAGCGGCCTGGACATCATGCACGCCGTGTTCATGCAGGCATCCCAGAGCATCTTTGCCGCCTCCTTTATCAGCGAACTGGTCACCGGCTTCCTGGACAAGACGGTTCTCGTCATCGTACTGATGCTGGTGTTCCGGGCCCTGCCGGAAAAGTTCCGCGTCTGTACCCCTTTCAAGGGCAAGAAAGATGATGATGCCGATGACGAATAACGCGGCACTGGACGGCGGCCGGGAGACCGTCGTCCAGTTTGACCACCTCCAGCATGTCTACCCCGGCGGCGTGGAGGCCCTCAAGGACATCAACCTTTCCTTCCGCAAGGGGGAGATCGTGGCCATCATCGGCCAGAACGGCAGCGGCAAGACGACACTCTCCAAGCATTTCAACGGCCTGCTGCGCCCCACCTCCGGCACGGTGAAGGTCTGCGGACGGGATATTGGCAAGGTCCGCACCAGTGACCTTGCCAAAACCGTGGGCTATGTATTCCAGAACCCCAACTATCAGATCTTCTGCGCCTCCGTGCGGGATGAGATCAAGTACGGTCTCAAGAACCTGAAACTGCCGGAGAATGAGATCAAGACCCGGACCAAGGAGATCCTGGCCCAATTCGGCCTGACCTCCGTTGCCAAGACACAGCCGGTGAGTCTCAGCGGCGGCACAAAAAAGGTGGTGGCACTGGCCAGCGTCTGTGCTATGGATCCCTCTATTTTGCTGCTGGACGAGCCCACCACCGGTCAGGATCAGCCGGGCAAGCAGCGTCTGGGCCAGTTGATGCTCTCCCTGTCCGCTTCCGGCAAGACCATCATCGTCATCTCCCACGATATGAACTTCGTCGCCCGCTACGCCCAGCGGGTCATCGTCATGGCGGAAGGCCGCGTCATCGGCGACGATACCCCCGCCCGGATCTTTTCCAACGAATCCGTTATGAAACAGGCCCATGTGCAGCCGCCCCAGGTCTACGCGGTGGTCAACGAGCTGCGCCGGGAGGGACAGTCCATCCCGGAGGAAGCCTATACCTGTTCCCAGGCTGCCGGGCTGGTCGCCGCGATGAAAGGAGCCGTGCCATGCAGAGTGTAACGCTTTACTACCCCGGAACCTCCTTTTTCCATCTGTGCGACTGCCGGGTGAAGCTGCTGCTGATGCTGATCTTCACGGTGATTGCCTTCCTGTTCTACAATCCCATCGTACCGGCGGCGTTGTTCATTGCCGCGCTGCTGATGAATCTCAGCGCTATTGGCACCCGCACATTCAAGAATTTTCTTTTCAAGATGATTCTGGTGATGATGGCCTTTCTGCTGGTTCTTCACGGCTTCGCCAACCCCAACGGCTCTGTCCCCGCCCAGTTCTGGGGACACCAGCTGCGTATCCCCTTCTTTGGCTGCTACACCGTGGACGGGTTTTACCTGGGACTGGTGTTCTGGCTGCGTCTCTCATCCATCGTGCTTATCGCCATGCTGTTTGTGACCACCACCTCCTCCGCAGAGATCATGCGGGGACTTCAGAAGCTGGGGGTGCCTTTCCGGTTCTGCTTCATGCTCACTATGTCCTTGCAGCTGATCCCCATCACCGCCCGGGAGGCCGGTATCATCGGCTCCGCCCAGCGGGCCAGAGGCCTGCCGGAGAAGAACTTCATCGACAAGCTCAAGGGTCTGGTGCCCATGTTCGTGCCCATGGTGGTCAGTTCCCTGTCCCGCATGGAGACCATGTCCATGGCGCTGGAGAGCCGGGCTTTCGGCAACACCAAGCATCCCACCGAGATGACGGAGATCCGCGTCCGCCCCGGCGATCTGGCGCTGCTGGCGGCAGGCATCATCCTGATGATCGTTGCTATTGTAATCCGGGTCCGCTTCGGGAGCCTGAACTGGGCATCCCAGGTGGACTGTTGGAGCCGCGTGTTGCTGCCGCAGCTGTGAGGAGGCCCTATGAATCAGCCTGTATTGGAATTTAAAAACGTCACATGGACCTACGAGGACATGGACCATCCCGCCCTGCGGGATGTCAGCTTCACCGTTGACCGGGGAGAACTGGTGGGTATTGTCGGCGTCAATGACGCCGGTAAGAGCACCCTCTGCCGCCTGTGCAACGGTCTGATCCCCAACTCCTTCATCGGCCAGCTTACCGGCGATGTGCTGGTGAACGGCCAGAGCATCCGTGATATGGAGACCGCTGCCCTGGCCCGGTCCGTCGGCTCCGTCTTTTCTGACCCTGAGGCTCAGATGAGCCAGGTAACGGTATTGGACGAGCTGTACTTTGGCCCTGCCAACCTCAACCGGCCCAAGGAGGAAATTCTGGCGGCGGCCCAGTCCGTCATGGAGCTTCTGGACCTCGCCAAATTCCGGGACCGCTCCCCCTTTCAGCTCTCCGGCGGCGAACAGCAGCGGGTGGCCATCGCCTCCGTGCTGACCATGCAGCCGGAGATCCTGGCTCTGGACGAGCCCACGTCCAACCTGGACCCCATCAGCACCGAGCGTATTTTTCAGGTCATCGCCCAGCTGAACCGGGAAACGGGCACCACCGTGCTGCTGGTGGAGCATGAGATCGAGCTGCTGGCCCAGTACGCCACCCGGATTCTGGTGGTGCATGACGGCGCCATTCTCCTGGACGGAACACCCCAGGAGGTCTTCTCCCGCAGGGATATTTTTGACGGCATCGGTCTGGAGGTCCCCCAGGTCACGCAGATTGCCGCCTGCGCCGGTGAGGAATACGGCCTTTGGACCGGCGAACCCCTCCCTATCACAATGGAACAGCTCTGCCGCCGCATCCGCGGAGACGAGAGCGGAAATGAGGATTGAATATGGAACACTCTGTCTTTGCACTGAAGGGCATTCTGGTTCACACCCCCGCTTTTGACAACATTGAGTATCACGAAAACAAGTATGTCGTCTGCAAGGACGGCCGCTGCGTGGGCATCTTCGACACCCTGCCGGAGGAATACAGCAACATCCGCGTCTATGACTACACGGACAAGTTCATCGTTCCCGGCATGGCGGATATGCACGTTCACGCCTCCCAGTACGGCTTCCGGGGCATTGGTATGCTGCTGGACTGCAATTCCGAGTGGGAAACCTGGTTCGACCGCTACTCTTTCCCTGAGGAAAGCCGCTTTGCCGATTTGGACTACGCCGACAAGGCTTATACCCGCTTTGTGGACGATTTGCTGAAAACAACCACCACGACCCGCGCCTCTATTTTCGCCACCATTCACCGTCCTGCCACCGAGCTGCTGATGCGCAAGCTGGCGGACGCCGGTTTCAGCGCCTACGTCGGCAAGCTGAATATGGACCGCAACTCCCGCTTCGGCCTCCAGGAGACCACCGAGGAGTCCCTGGCGGAGACGGAGCGCTGGATTCAGGAGACCCAGACGGGTTACGGCGCGGTGAAGCCCATGATCACTCCCCGCTACACCCCCACCTGCACCGACAAGTGCATGGAGGGCCTGGGTGCCCTGTCCGAAAAATACCAGGTGCCTGTCCAGTCCCACCTTTCCGAGGGTCTGGACGAGATCGAATGGGTCAAGAAGCTGAAGCCCGGCCTGTCCTGCTACGGCGAGGCCTATGATATGTACGGTATGCTGGGCAGCAAGCAGCCCGCCGTCATGGCCCATGTGGTTCACCCCAATGCCGCCGAATATGAGCTGCTGAAGCACCGCAACGTGCTGGTGGCCCACTGCCCCCAGTCCAATACCAACGCCGCAGGCGGCGTGGCCCCCATTCTGGACATGGTGCGGGATGGCATCCAGGTGGGCCTCGGTACTGATATGGCCGGCGGCTACACCCTGAGCCTGCTGCGCACCATCACCGATGCCATTCAGGCCAGCAAGCTCCGCTGGGTCTACACTGAGCGCAACGGCGAGCCCTTTGCCAAGAAGCGCTTCATGACCATCGCAAACGCCTTCTATCTGGCCACCAAGGGCGGCGGCGCTTTCTTCGGCAAGGTGGGCAGCTTTGAGCCGGGCTACGAATTTGACGCCGTGGTGCTGGACGACGCCCCCCTGGCCGATTTTGTGGAGCGTCCCCTGCCGGACCGCCTCCAGCGTATTCTCTGGTGCCACACGCCGGAGACTGTGACCGCCAAATTCATTCAGGGCAAGCAGGTCTACCAGGCTTGACGTCATAGGTGCGAACATACAAAAGTATGTCATTTTGTATGTACACAAATGACATACAGGACGCTGCCGCAAAATAGATTTTCCTGGATTATATCTTTATACTTTAATGGGAGGAACCTCAGATCTATGGGTTCCTCCCAATTTTCCGCGTTCCTGGCAGAAGCGTATTAACGTTTCTCAAAGCGCTACACTGTAAACAGGCAGACTACCTGCTTTGTCAAGAAAATAGTTTGAGGGTGGAGTGTTTGGGCAACGGCTCGGTTTTGACCCACGTTCTGACCCGCGGGCGGAAGATCCGGGGCGGAGATAACGGAGCCGATGATGATTCTGGATAACAAAATTCCTGGTAAAAGGCGTAAATGGGTTCTAAATGCCGCAAAGATCATGACCATTGGATATTCACACGCATGAGGCCACTGGTTCGAGTCCAGTAGTCTCCACCAAAAACCACCGGAATCAAGCGGTTCATGTTCATAGGTACACAATGTGACCTATGGGGCAAACCGGACGGTACAGGGCAACAAAGAAGCAAGGTAAGAACTTATAGTTTTTACCTTGCTTCTTTGTATTGTTACCATTATAGGCTTTCGGCATCTTATCCGAAAAAGCATACCGGATTCTATCAAGAATTGAACTACAATACTTGAACGCTGTGTACCGATTGCCCGACGTATTCCAATTTCCCGCGTTCGTTCAGTTACGGTCACAAGCATAATATTCATAATGCCAATACCGCCGACAAGTAAGGAAATTGCTGCAATCCCGCCAGGCACACGGCCGATCATGGTCAAGGATTCGTTCTGATATTTTTGCCAAGAATCTGCTGCCTGTACTTGTGTATAACCAATGTTCTCCGGAATCACCCTCTTTAAACAGGGGCCAACGGAAGATACCGTCTTATTCATGGAATCAGCGTCCCGTGCCTTGATGATATAATTGCTCGGCGCGGTATCCTCCAATGTTCGGCTTGCAGTATATGCATAAAATGGCACAGTTTTTCCGAGTCTCTGTAGGATATTTGATGGGATATGAAACCAGCCCATACACTGGACTTACAAAAGAAAACATGAACACTTCGACAAAGAAAATGAAGATGAACATTTCAAAAGGTTAGAACAGCAAAATCAAAATCTCGATGAATATGGCATGGAACAAGTAGAAAAAAACAACATGGAAACAATCTTAGATTTCGATGAATGGAGAAATACAGACCAAGCAACATACTTTGAATTTTTCCAATTAAACAAGCTGGGGGACTATCTAACCAAAGAACAGCGACAAAGGATTCTTGATATAGCAAAAGTCATGTTCCCAAATGCAGAAAAGGGACTATATACGGAAGAAATTGCACAAAATTCAAAAGATTAACCGTAAAAACGCACTGGGGCCCTACGGACAAAGAAACAGCCGTATTCCCGGTACGCTGGTGGCAACGCTCAGGCCTGCGGCACAACGGCCGGCCACTCGGCGCCAGCTCCGGGGGTCAACCTGGATGCAGGATCTGTCGCAGGCTCCAGATCAGCAGTCAGGTTTCCTACCCCATCGCTGGACGTGGCCTGTCATGCCTTGGCTCACCAGCTGCACTGGGAAAGGCTGTTTCTAATGTCCTGCCCAGCACGTTTTCACGGCAATTCAGGCATAAAAAAACGCCCTGTGCTTCTACAGCACAAGGCGTTTTTTCATAACTTTTTGAGCATTTTCGGGTAAATTGTAAAAATGACTTTCCGGCAAAATAACGAAAAACCCTGAAACCGTGTGGTTTCAAGGCTTTTCCTGTTTGGTGGACGGTACAGGACTCGAACCTGTGACCCCCTGCACGTCAAGCAGGTGCTCTAGCCAGCTGAGCTAACCGTCCGTAGCGGAATGTGTATATATTACATGATATCCGTCTGTTTGTCAAGTGGTTTCTCGCATTTTTTGCAGAATTTCAGATATTCATTTTTGACACTCCCTTCGCCGCATACGGCTTTTCGTATCTCGTCCCGGAATCTCCGTCCGCCGATGCAGAACTCCCGCCCCGTTTCTCCTGTTAAGAAGTCGGAAAAATTCTGCGGATCGACTGGGTAAGTTCCCGATCTTATGATAAAATGTTACAAAACGCACACTGCATGACAAGGAGGCGGTGCCTTTGCTGGAAAAAATTCAAGGAAGCTGGCGGAAGCGAATCGGCCAGACAAAAACCGTATTGGGTGAAAAAGTGCGGGAAGCACTGACCTCTGTGCTGCCGATCACATTGATCGTTCTGATTCTCTGCTTCACCATCGCCCCGGTGCCGTCAGATGTGTTGCTGGCCTTTCTGGTAGGCGCTGTCCTGCTGATCGTAGGAATGGGACTTTTTACGCTGGGTGCTGACACCGCCATGCTGCCTATCGGCGAGCGGGTAGGCGCACAGATGACCAAGTCCCGGAAGCTGTGGGTGGTGATTCTGGTCAGCTTCCTGATCGGCATGATCGTCACGATCTCCGAGCCGGATCTTCAGGTGCTGGCAGGGCAGGTACCCGGCATCCCCAACGCCGTGCTGATCGGCGCTGTGGCGGCAGGTGTGGGAACCTTTCTGGTGGTGGCGCTGCTGCGGATCCTGTTTCAGATTCCTTTGAACGGCCTGCTGATCGTCTCCTATCTGGTAATTTTCACCCTGACCGCCTTTGCTCCTGAAGATTTTCTGGCGGTGGCATTTGATTCCGGCGGCGTCACCACCGGCCCCATGACCGTCCCCTTTATTATGGCTCTGGGCATGGGCGTCTCCTCCACCCGAAGCGACGGCAAGGCCGGTGAGGACAGCTTCGGTCTGGTGGCGCTGTGTTCCGTAGGGCCGGTGCTGGCGGTGTTGATCCTGTCGCTGCTGTATCCGGCAGCCGGAAGCTACGTCCCCGCTGTTGTGCCGGAGGCTGGAAACAGCCGGGAGCTGTGGGGACTGTTTGCCTACGGACTTCCTGTATATGCAAAGGAAATGGGGGCGGCACTGGCGCCTATTGCGGCTTTTTTTGCCATATTCCAGATGGTTTCCCTGCATCTTCCCCGAAAAAGTGTATTGAAAATCGTAGTAGGTCTCCTGTATACTTACATTGGATTGATTCTGTTCATGACCGGCGTCAACGTGGGCTTCCTGCCGGCCGGCACCTATCTGGGACAGCAGATCGCCGCGCTGGATCAGCGCTGGGTGCTGATCCCCATCGGGATGCTGATGGGCTGGTTCATCGTGCAGGCAGAGCCTGCGGTACACGTTCTGAACCGGCAGGTGGAGGAACTGACCTCCGGGGCGATCCCCGGCAAGGCCATGAGTACCAGCCTGTCCATCGGCGTAGCGGTATCCATCGGCCTCGCCATGCTGCGGGTGCTGACGGGGATTTCCATCTTTGTGCTGCTGGTGCCAGGCTACCTCTGCGCCATAACGCTGTCCTTTATCGTGCCGAAGATTTTCACCGCCATCGCCTTTGACTCCGGCGGCGTGGCTTCCGGCCCCATGACGGCAACCTTTCTGCTGCCCTTCGCCATGGGCGCCTGCGAAATGCTGGGCGGCAATGTCGTAACGGATGCGTTCGGTGTGGTGGCCATGGTGGCCATGACGCCCCTGATTACCATTCAGCTGCTTGGGCTTGTGTACAAGCGGAAGCTGCGGAAAACGGCGGCATCCACCGCGCCTGCACCGGCGATCCCGGCAGCGGACGACGAGATCATCGACCTGTAAAGGGGGAATACCCATGGCAGCGGATTTTATCATTACCATTACTGACCGCAGCCGCAGCGGCGAGTTTGCGGCATGGTTCCAGCAGCAGGGAGCCACGTTGGTGCTGACGGCTCTGGGCCGCGGGACTGCCACCATGGAAATTTTGGATTATCTGGGGCTGGAAGCCTCGGAGAAGGCGGTTTTGCTGTGTATGCTGCCCAGCCGGAGCGGCCTGCTCCGAAAGGCGGCCAGAGAGCTTTGGCTGGACGTCCCCGGCCGGGGCGTCATGATGGCTGTGCCGGTGTTCAGCATCGGCGGCGCATCCGCGAAAGCGTATTTATTGCAGGGGGAGGCAGAGAACCGCATGGAAAAGGAAGGAACTCACGAGCTGATTATCGTCATTGCCAATCAGGGCTTCACCGACAAGGTCATGGACGCGGCGCGGGCCGCCGGAGCCACCGGCGGAACGTCGGTTCACGCCAAGGGGACCGGCACGGAATTGGCCAAAAAGTTCTTTGGGGTGTCTCTGGCTGCGGAAAAGGAGCTGATCTTCATTCTCTCTGCAGCGGAGACCCGGAAGCCTATCATGAAAGCCATTATGGAAAAGGCAGGGATGCAGACAGACGCGCAGGCGCTGGCATTCTCCCTGCCGGTCACGGATCTTGCGGGGCTGCGGCAGCTGGGGGAATAGCGCTTTCCGCATAAAAAAGGGCCGCCCTATGGGCGGCTCAAGAGGTGGGATATTGGAAAGCTTCCTCGATGATCGTAGCACGAACTGTCCTGATTGTAAAGGGAAGCTTCTGTCGGATCCCGTCCGAATTTGTCATCTTGGAATTTTTTGTGAATTTTTACTATTTCCTCTGGTCAAACGGAAACTTCTATGCTATACTATCCACAACAGGAGGGTTCCCCATTTCCCTCCCTCACGAAAGGAGCGAGCTTTATGAAGTATACTTACACCTGCAAGAAAGTCCCCCTGAACGACTCCATCAAGGAATACGCCGAGAAGCGTCTTGAGAAGCTGGAGAAGTATTTCCACCGGGAGGACGCGACTGCCTTCGTGACGTTTACCGTAGAAAAGGACAAGCTGTGTACCGTGGAGATCACCATCCGGGATGGCGCGACGCTCCTCCGGGCGCAGACTACGGAGCCGGATGGGGATATGCGGGGCGCGATTGATGCCGCTGTCGGCTATATTGAGCGTCAGATCCTGAAAAACAAGACCCGTCTTGCCAAGCGCCTGCGGTCGGAGGGCTTCCCTGCCGTCCCGGCGGATGATTTCTCCGTGGCGGAGGAGTCTGAGTTCCACATCGTCCGCACCAAGCGGTTCTCCGTGAAGCCCATGAGCCCGGAGGAGGCTATTTTGCAGATGAACCTGCTGGATCATGACTTCTACGTATTCCGCAACAGCGACGACGATAGCATTTCCATCGTCTACCACCGCAAAAACGGCGGCTACGGCCTGATCGTCACGGACGAAGAGGAATGAATAGCACACCGGCGGGGCGCTTCGGCGTCCCGCCTTTTTTGCGGACGCTCGGTGGGGCGTCCGCATTTTTCCTTTTCAAACGGCGGGATTTTGTGTATACTGGTGAAAAAAGAACCGAGGTAAACCTGTATGCCGATTTTTGATACCCACGCCCACTATGACGACAGCCGCTTTGACGGCGACCGGGACGCGGTGCTGGCCGCGCTGCCGGAAGCCGGGGTGGAGCTGGTGCTGGATCCGGGCTGCGACCTGCCCTCCTCCCGCGCCGCGGCGGCGCTGGCAGAGCGGTACGGCCATGTGTACGCCGCCGCAGGCATCCACCCGGAGAACTGCGCGGGCTTTCAGGACGCCGATCTGGCGGCGCTGCGGCAGCTGCTGGCGCAGCCGAAGGTGGCGGCCATCGGCGAGATCGGGCTGGACTACTACTGGGCGGAAAATCCCCCCAGAGACTTCCAGCAGATGGTATTCCGCAAGCAGCTGGCGCTGGCGGAGGAGCTGGATCTGCCGGTGATCGTCCACGACCGGGAGGCCCACGGGGACAGCCTGTCCATCATCCGGGAATTTCCCGCCGTCACCGGCGTGTTCCACTGCTTTTCCGGCTCCCCGGAAATGGCGGAGGAGCTTTTGAAGCGGGGCTGGTATCTGGGGTTTGACGGCCCCATTACCTACAAGAACGCCCGGCGCGCACCGGAGGTGGCGGCCATCACGCCGTTGGAACGCATGGTGGTGGAGACGGATGCGCCCTACCTGTCGCCGGTGCCGGTGCGGGGCAGGCGGAACGACAGCCGGTATCTGCCCCACGTCATTGCAAAGCTGGCGGAGTGGAAGGGCGTCACGCCGGAGGAAATGACCCGCATCACCTGTGAGAACGGCAAGCGGCTGTTCCGGCTGGGGTGAGTGCAGAAGCGCGGCAGACGGAGATCCGTCTGCCGCTTTTTATGCGCTGAAATAGGGCAAAAAGGAAGCACCCTTGCGGGTGCTTCCCTTTTTAAGTCGGTTTGATCGTTACAGCGATCAGAAGATCTTAGTAGTTGTACTCGTAAACGAACACAACGTCCAGATCGCCCTTGTCCAGAGTGTAGGCAACCTTGTCGCCCTTGCTGATCTTGCCGCCCTCGGAAACCGTGACGGTGTCAACAGTATAGTCGTCAGGATTGAACACCTCGTCCTTGGCCAGATTCACGTTCTTGTACTCCAGAGTGATGGTGTAAGTGGTCTCATCACCTAAGTTGTACTGCTTGCCATTGAACGTGACATAGTCCTTGTTGGCAGCGGTAGCTTCCTGAACAAAGACAGTCGCGTTGTCATCGATCTCAGCATACTTGGTGCCCATCTTGTAAGCAATGACATCGCCATCATTGTACTTGGCATCCAGCTCGTTCTCGAAGGTCAGAGTGGTCTCTTCGCCCTCGATCACAACGTCATAAGTGTAGACGGTATCATCGCCGTTCTTCTCCTCGGCAGCATCGGTGTCGAGAATGACAGCATACTTAGAGGCAGAGGTGTACTCGTTGTCCTCATTGCCAGTCACGAACATGAACAGGACATCCTCGTCCTCATCGTTGGTAAGGCAGTTACAAGGCGCAAAACGCACGCCGTTCAGTGACACGCGGCGCTTCCCATCGTATCAGACGCATGAGGAAAAATCAATCTTGCAACCCCGCAGGAAAATCCGATCCCAGCTGGGGGATACTCTGTCCGGCAGCAGGCAAACCGTCCGCAATCCGCCTCACCCAATCAGGCAGAAAGCCCCTGAAATCGTTCGGGTAATGTTCATAGGGACACAAGTTGACACCGTGTCTTGCAAGGGGGCGGACAGCGTTTGCTGTCCGCTTTCCTGCATTTTTCTCTGTTTTTATTATGCGGGAAGCTGGTGAAATACCTCGCTCAAGGGCGGCGCAATGCGCGGCTGCGCCTCGCCCTGCTCCATCG
>ERZ827156.3297-NODE-3297-length-14803-cov-3.168091_pt1 | contig 14803 bp, 10 predicted proteins | sample MGYA00519919_ERZ827156 | MGnify/ENA primary metagenome ERZ827156 (study PRJEB31778, sample SAMEA3449269) | human gut metagenome | biome: human gut; feature: human-associated habitat; material: faeces | place: United Kingdom | collected 2010/2012 ... | reverse complement strand
TTCGGTCGAGCAAAATGTCAGCGGGTATGCGAAATGGTCGTACCTGAAAGCTTCGTATGCGGGATCGGGCGCTTTCGTTTCGTCGGCCGCTCCTTCCGATTACAACGGCGCTTCCGGCGGAAATTACCTGTTGTTCAAGACGTCCGGCGCCTATTTTACGGTTTCGGGCCTGAATACGTCGATGGCGGCGAACGATCTGGTGCTGTCGTTCGGATGCTGTAGTTTTTCGCAGGCTTACGATGTGAATAACCTGACGGTCAGCGTGAGTCAGGATGAAGGGGCTAATTTTACGCAGCTTCCGATCGCGTCCGATGCTCGTCCGGCGAATAAAAAATGGGCTCAGGTCTCCGTTACGGAGGGAATCCCGAAGACCAAAAATCTGGTGATTCGTTTCGATTGTCTCGGAACGAATTACGGAATCGACGACATCCGATTGAAAACGCTGTAAAAAGCAGCGAAAACAACGGGCGTTCCTCCCACAGGAGGAACGCCCGTTTCATGCCGGATATCGTTCCGGACGATTATCTCCAACGGGTCGTATAATTTTTCAGTTCCTGTCTCAATTGCGGATGTTTACCGCCGGTCAGCCGGTCGAGAAGCTGGTGAAATTCGGCCCCGTGGTTTTTATGTAGCGTGTGGCAGAGTTCGTGAACGATGACGTAGTCGATCAGGTGGTCGGGCAATTTCATCAGATGGATGCTCAGCGACAGGTTGTTTTCCGACGAGCAACTGCCCCAGCGCGACCGGGTATTGCGGATCGTCACGGTTCCGCAACGGAATCCGAATGTTTTACAAAGTGCGTCGACCCGTTGCGGCAGGTAGGCTTTCGCTTCGATACGCCATGCTTCCTCGATTCCCTGCTGGATGATCCGCTGAACCTCCGGAGCGTCGTATCGCAGGGCGGCGGGATAACTGACCCGGATGATTCCGTTTCCGATCCGAGCCGAAGGGCTCAAGCAGGGACAGGGGTTCAACTGCAATACGTGACTGCGCGTAGCGTAGGGCAGTTCGATCGTTTCGTGCGGGTAGCGCCTGGCGAGCCGTTCCCGGGTACGGACGGCCCATTGTTCCTTTTCGTTCAGAAATTGGATCGCCTGCCGGTCGCTGACCCCCGAAGGGATCGACAGGCGTATTTCACCCGTTGCCCGGATGCTGATGCCGAGCCTGCGTAACCGCGACGAGCGGACGACCGTGATCGCACCGAGCGACGGATGGTGATATTCCGCCATGAACTTTGCTTATTTAACCAGTTCCGTTTCGGCCCGGTCGACCCGGTCGAAATGGAACTTATCGAGCGTTTGCTGCATCAGGGCCGAAATTTCGTCGGTACACAGGTTGCCGATACTCCCTTCGTGGGTGTGGTGTACGGTTTTTTCTGCTTTAAAATTCCCGTTTTCGATGTCGATCCCTACTTTTTTGTAGGCTTCCCGGAATGGAACTCCGTTGAGCACCATGTTGTTGACCACTTCGACACTGAACAGGTAATCGTATTTCGGATCGTCCAGAATGTGCTCTTTAACCTGCAGGTTTTCGAGCATGTAAACTGCCATATGAATGCAGCTCCGCAGTTCGGCGATGGCCGGGAAAAGCACTTCTTTGAGCAACTGCAGGTCGCGGTTGTATCCGCACGGCAGGTTGGTCGTCATCATTGCGATCTGGTTCGGAAGTCCTTGGATCAGGTTGCATTTGCCCCGGATCAGTTCCCATACGTCCGGATTTTTCTTGTGCGGCATGATGCTCGATCCGGTGGTCAACTCGGCCGGATAGGAGATGAATCCGAAGTTCTGGTTCAGGAACAGCGTGTTGTCCATCGCCAGCCGCGCCAGCGTAGCGGCGACCGACGACATGGCCTGCGCCATGATCCGTTCGCTCTTTCCGCGCCCCATCTGGGCATATACGACGTTGTAACTCAGCGTGTCGAAACCGAGCAACTGCGTGGTCATCGTACGGTTCAGCGGGAACGACGAGCCGTATCCGGCGGCCGATCCGAGCGGATTCTTGTTGCAGATGCGGTAGGCGGCGTGCAGCATTTCGGTATCGTCCACCAGGCTTTCCGCATAGGCTCCGAGCCACAGCCCGAACGAGGACGGCATTGCGATCTGCAGGTGGGTGTATCCCGGCATCAGCACCTCTTTGTACTTTTCCGAAAGTTGTTGCAGCCGGTGGAACAACTGCTCCACGTCCGCTACGATCTCCCGGATCTGCCGCCGCAGGAAGATCCGCAGGTCGACCAGCACCTGGTCATTGCGCGAACGGCCGCTGTGGATCTTTTTGCCGGCGTCGCCGATGCGCTGCGTCAGCAGGAATTCGACCTGCGAGTGCACGTCTTCGACGCCCTCTTCGATCGTAAATTTTCCGGCCGTGATGTCCCGGTAAATGTTTTTGAGTTCGCGCTGCACGTTCGCGAGGTCTTCGCTGCCGAGCAGTCCGATGGATTCGAGCATGCGCGTGTGCGCCAGCGATCCCAGGACATCGGCTTCGGCAAGAAAGAGGTCCATCTCGCGGTCGCGCCCGACGGTGAACTGTTCCACCGCCTTATTCACGTCGTTGGTTTTTTGCCACAACTTCATCTGTCTGTCGTTTTTGGGTTTTAAACAGGGAGCGTACGGGCATTTGCGGGTACGCCCCGTAATTCTATTCTTGTTTGGCGATTCCGTTCATCACTACTTCCACCCGGTTCGGCGAATCGGAAATCTTCTTTGCGAGCCGGGCGATGTCTTCCGGGGTGATCGCGTTCAGCGTTTTCAGGTATTCGGTGTGCGAGTCGGTTCCGTAGCGGTAGAAAGAAGTGAGCTGCCCCAGCCAATAGCCGTTTTCCTTGATCGACTGCGCATAGCTTTTCTGTAAGAACTCTTTCACTTTGTCGAAAGCGGCTGCGGTCGGGCCTTCGTCGCCCACTTTTTTCAGTTCGGCCAGCGCCCGGTCGGCCAAAGCTTCCGATTTCTCGTTGCTCGTATCGAAACTGATCGTGAACGCATACCGGTTGTACGGTTCGCGTAGCAGCGAAGCCTGCGTGCTGACCCCATAGGTACCTCCCTCCTCGGCGCGGATCGTTTCGACATAGACGATGTCCATGATCTGTTTGAGAAAGGTCATTTCGAGTTGGTCTTTCAACGAATAGCGTTCGTCGCCGCTGATCGTGACGACGACCGTCGCTTTCGGTGTGGATACTTCTTTGTCGAAGCGGGATTCGCGGTTTCCCGGCACGATGAATTCGATGTGCCGAGCCGTTTCTTTCTGCGCTGAACCCGGCAGCGAGGCGATATACCGTTCGATGTCGGGACGTATGCTCTGCGGATCGACGTTACCGACGAAGATGAACGTGAAATCCGCCGCATTGGCGAAACGCTGTCTGTAAAGTTCCAGAATCCGGTCGTACGAGTAGCCGTCGAGACGCTGCGGCGTCAAGCGGCGGTAGCGCGGGTTGTTCCCGTATATCGCCCGGTTTAACGTATCCTGCATCGTTATCGAAGGATTGGCTTCCTGGTTGGCCAGGACGGTGCGCGTCTGGTTTTTCCAGGCCGAGAACAGGACGGTGTCTTCGCGCGGTTCGGTGAACAGCAGGTGGGTGAGTTGCATCAATTCCGAAAAATCTTTCGGCGAACAACTGCCCGAAACGCCTTCCGACGTGCTGCCGATATAGGGTTGGTAGGAGATCCGTTTGCCGGCGAGTTTCTTTTGCAAGTCGGTCGGCCGGAATTTGCCCAATCCGCCGACGAGCGCCGTACCGGTCGGGAAATTCATGTACAACGAATCGCCGTCTCCGTAGGCGGAAGTTCCTCCGAGGCTGATCGCTTCGAATAGGATTTCGTCGCTCTTGAAATCGGTCGGCTTGAATACGACGCGCGCTCCGTTGCTCAGCGTCCACACTGTCGTGCCGAATACCGGGTCGGTCTGCTCGGAAACGACGGTTCCCGCCTGCGGTTCGCGGTCGAGAAATCCGCCTTCGTCCAGTTTCTCCTCGTACGGGGTCACCGGGGCTTCGTACGCTTTGCGGTAGGCTGAGACGAATTCTTTTTCGGTCGGGAAGTTCAGCGAGTCTTTGGACGGGGCCATCATCATCAGCGCGATGTTGTGATCCGGGAACATCGTCCTGAAGATATCGTTGATGCTGTCCAGTGTGATCTCCGGAGCGCGTTTCAGATAGTAATGATACAGGTATTCGGCGCTCGCAAGCGGTTCGTTTTCGAGGAAATTATCGAGGCTCTCCTGCACGTAGGTATCGTTTTTGACCTTGTTCCGTTCGTTGTATTTATTCTCGAAGTAGCTGGCCAGTTTCGCCTGCGCCCGCTGGTATTCGGGTGCGGTGAAGCCGTATTCGCGGGCCCGCTTCAGTTCGCCGATCCCGGCGTCGAGCGCCCGCTGCCAAGCGTCGTCCCGGAAGGCCACGTAAAGCTGATAAGCGCCCTTGGTTTTGGCCAGGAAATAATCGTCGTCGCCGAATCCCGCATACAGGTACGGAGGGTCGGCCTGTTGGGTCAGTTCGGCCAGTCGCGCGTTCAGCATGATCGAAAACGTAGACTGAATATAATCGTTGTCGAGCGCTTCGGTCGTTTTCATTCGTTCGGGCGTCAGCTTGTCGTGTTTGTAGAAAACGGCCAGCGACGAAGAGGTCGCTTCCGGATCGGTGGCGATGGCTGCGATCGGTTCCGCATTGTCTTCTACCGGGAAATATTTCCGTTCGGCGGCGCGCTTGTGGCGCGGGATATCCTGCCACATTGTTTTGATCCGCGCCTCGACGCTGTCCACGTCGATGTCGCCCACGACGACGATCGCCTGCAAATCCGGACGGTACCATTTTCTGTAATAATTTCTCAGCACTTCGTACGGAAAATTGTCGACCACTTCCATCAATCCGATCGGCATTCGGCTCGCATAACGATTGCCGTTCGGGTAGAGTTTCGGCAGCAGGCTGTCGTACATCCGGAGCGTCGCGTTGCTGCGCGTGCGCCACTCTTCGTGGATCACTTTGCGCTCGCGGTCGATCGCGTCGTCTTCGAGCAGGATGAATCCCGACCAGTCGTGCAGGATCAGCAGGCAGGAGTCCACCAGTCCCGGCTTTACGGTCGGCACGTCGGTAATGTTGTAGACCGTTTCGTCGACCGAAGTGTAGGCGTTCAGATTCGCGCCGAACTTGATGCCGTTCTGTTCGAGGTAACCGGTGAGTTTCCCGTCCGGGAAGTTTTTGGTTCCCGCGAAAGCCATGTGTTCGAGGAAGTGCGCCAGTCCGCGCTGATTCTCCTCTTCGAGAATCGATCCGACCCGCTGGGCGATGTAAAAGTTGGCCCGTTCTTTCGGCAGGTCGTTGTGCCGGATGTAATAGGTCAGACCGTTCGGCAGTTTTCCGACGCGCACCGCCGTATCGACCGGAACGGGCTGGTATTTCGGTGCGCGGTGGCCGTACATACTCGCAGCGGCGAGCACGACGGCGGCAGTCAGAATCAGTTTTTTCATACGTCCGAATTTTAGGTTTGTCCGATCCGTTTCGTCGGCGTGGTCGGATTCGTTACAATATCGCGGATAACATCTTTATATACAGTTCGATCCCTTCGCGGATTTCGCTCAAATGGACGAATTCGTCGGCGCTGTGCGACCGGGCGCTGTCCCCGACGCCGAGCTTCAGCGACGGGATGTCGAGCAGCGCCTGATCCGACGTCGTCGGCGATCCGTAAGTCGTGCGTCCGAGCGCCAGGCCCGCTTGTACGATCGGATGATCCGGCCGGATGCTCGACGGTCGCAGGCGCGTGGAACGCGCTTTCACTTCGCAGCTCACATGCTCCTTAATAATCTCTAAAACCTCCTCGTGTAACGGTCGGTGACGCGGATATCCACCGTGAAGCGGCATTCGGCCGGAACCACGTTGTGTTGCGTTCCGGCCGAGATGATCGTCACGCTCATCTTGACCGCACCGAACAGGTCGGACACCTTCGGGAAACGGTACGTGCGGAACCACTCGATGTCCTGCATCGCCTTGTAGATCGCGTTGTCCCCCTCCTCGCGCGCCGCGTGTCCGGCTTTGCCGTGCGCCGTACAGTCGATGACCATCAGTCCGCGTTCGGCGATGGCCAGTTGCATCAGCGTCGGTTCGCCGACGATCGCGAATTCCAGCGGCCCCAATTCCGGGATCACGCATTCGAGTCCGTCGTGCCCGCTGTTCTCCTCCTCGGCCGTGATCGCTACGCATAAGTTATACTTCAGGTCTTTCCGGTCGTAAAAATGCAAAAAGGCTGCCAACAACGATACCCCGCTGGCCCCGGCGTCGTTGCTGCCGAGCCCGTACAGCCGGTCGCCCTCGACGGTCGCTGCGAACGGGTCGCGCGTGTAGGCGCCGTTCGGTTTGACGGTGTCGTGGTGCGAGTTCAGCAGAATGGTCGGTTTGGCCGGGTTGTAGTGGCGGTTGAACGCCCCGACGTTATTCTTTTTCCGGTGTACTTCCACGCCGCGTTCTTGCAGGAATTCGGCCAGCAGCCCGGCGGTTCCGGCTTCTTCTTTGCTGAACGAAGGGGTTTGGATCATCTGTCGCAACAGAGCGACCGCATTTTCGTATAATTGTTCCGTTTCCATAGCGTTATCGATTGTTTATCCGTTGCCGCGCCGTTTCGAACAGCATGACGGCGGCGGCGGCCGAAACGTTCAGCGACTCGATGCTGCCGACGATCGGGATCGCCAATTGGAGATCGCACATCTTGAGCACCTCTTTCGAAATGCCTACGTCCTCGCTGCCCATTACCAGCGCGGTCGGCTTGGTCAGGTCGGCCTCGAACAGCAGCGTGTTGCTCTTTTCGGTGGCCGCTACGATCTGCAGTCCTTCGCTTTGCAGTATTTTCAGCGTGTTGCGGACGCTGCCGACCCGACTGACGGGAATGACGCTCAGCGCTCCGGCCGAACTTTTCATCGACTCGGCGTTGACCGGCGCGGAGTTCTTGACCGGCATGATCAGCCCGTGCGCTCCGGCGCATTCGGCGCTGCGGGCGATCGCCCCGAAGTTGCGCACGTCGGTCACCCCGTCGAAAACGACGACCAGCGGCGTTTCGTCCTCCGGAATCCCGGCCAGCATGTCGTACACGTCGACATATTCGATCGCCGCCGTCAGCGCGACGGCTCCCTGGTGGTTGCCGTTGCGGGTCAGGTAATTCAGTTTTTCGATCGGAACCCACTGCACGTGGATGCGCTTGCTGCGGCACAGTTCGGCCAACTCGTTCAGCAACACGCCGTCGGCGCCCTTTTTCAGGTACACTTTTTCGAGCTGTTTGCCCGCCTCGATCGCCTCGATGATCGGGCGTAGCCCGAATATCATGTTTTTCTTTTCCATCGTTTTTCTTTTTTCGGGCTTTGGTCGCCCCGGCGTTGCCGCCGGGTCTACGAGGCCAGCGTTTCTTTCAGGTTTTCCAGCGTGATGCTGAGTTCTTCCCAGCGGTACGTCAGTTTATTGAGTTTGTCTTTCAGTTCGTTGTAATGCGCGTAGAAGCTGCCGTCCGCCAGGTCGATGCCGTGTGCGGCGGGGTCGGCCAACTGCCGGTCTTTTTCGGCGATCTCCTTTTCGAGCGCCATGATCTCCTGTTCGGCCTTTTCGACGTCGCGTTCCGCTTTGCGGAGCTGTTTTTCGGCCTCCCGTTTCTGTTCGTACTGCGCCTTGCCGGACGGCCCTTTGGGCTTTTGTTCGGCTGTAACGACGGGAGCTTTCTGTTCGATTTCGCGCATCGACTCGATTTGCCGGTCGCGTAGGAAATCGTAAATGCCGCCCAGGTGCTCCTTGACCCGTCCGTCGCGGAATTCGTATACCCGTTCGACCAGCCCGTCGAGGAACTCACGGTCGTGCGAAATGACGATTACCGTGCCGTCGTATTTTCTGACGGCGTCTTTGAGGATGTCCTTCGAACGCATATCCATGTGGTTGGTCGGCTCGTCGAGTACCAGCAGGTTGTACGGTTCGAGCATCAGCCGGGCCATAGCCAACCGCGCCCGTTCTCCTCCGGACAGTACGCGCACCTTCTTGTCGATGTCCTCGCCGCGGAACAGAAATGCCCCCAGGATATCGCGCAGTCGCGTTCGAATGTCGCCGACGGCCACCCGGTCGAGCGTGTCGAATACCGTGAAATCGCCGTTCATCAGGTCGTCCTGATTTTGTGCGTAGTAGCCGATGCGGACGTTGTGTCCGATGCGGACGCTGCCTTCGGTCGGCGTCAGTTCGCCGATCGCCATGCGGGCGAACGTCGTCTTGCCTTCCCCGTTGCGGCCGACCAGCGCCACTTTCTGTCCCCGTTCGATCGTGAACGTCGCGCCCGAGAAGACGTGCTTCGCTCCGAAGCTCATGCCCGCGTCCTTCGCCTCGACGACGATCTGTCCCGAGCGCGGAGCGGGCGGGAACTTGATGTTCAGCGCGCTCGTGTCTTCCTCGTCGATCTCGATGCGCTCGATCTTCTCGAGTTGCTTGATGCGCGACTGGACCTGATTCGACTTGGTGGGCTTGTAGCGGAAGCGCTCGATGAACTCCTCGGTCTGCTCGATCATCTTCTGCTGGTTCAGGTAGGCCGCCATCTGCTGCTCGCGCCGTTCTCGCCTCAGCTCGACATACCGGCTGTACGGGACCTTGTAGTCGTACGCCTTGCCGAGCGACAGCTCGATCGTGCGCGTGGTGACGTTGTCCAAAAAGGCCCTGTCGTGCGAGATCAGCACGACGGCCCCGTTGTATTCCTTGAGGTAGCCCTCCAGCCACTGGATGCTCTCGATATCGAGGTGATTCGTCGGCTCGTCGAGCAGGAAGACCGACGGGCGGCGCAACAGCAGCTTGGCCAGCTCGATGCGCATGCGCCAGCCGCCCGAGAATTCGGAGGTCTGGCGCGTGAAGTCGCTCCGTTCGAAGCCCAGCCCCAGCAGAATGCGCTCCACGTCTTCCTGGTAGTTGGTGAGGTCCACGGCATAGAACTTCTCGGAGATGGCCGTGACCTCCTCGATCAGCCGCATGTACGACTCGCTTTCGTAGTCGGTGCGGGTCGTGAGCTGCTCGTTGAGCGCCGCGATCCGCCGCTCGATTTCGAACAGGTGTTCGAAGGCCCGCGACGCCTCCTCGACGAGCGTGCGCCCGTCCTCCACCTGAAGGTGCTGGGGCAGATACCCCACTTTCCCGCCTTCGCCCACGGTCACGCGCCCCCGCGTGGCCGAACGCACTCCGGCGATGATCTTCAGCAGGGTCGATTTGCCCGCTCCGTTTTTGCCCATCAGGGCGATCCGGTCCTTGTCGCCGATCGTGAAGGAGATGTCTTTGAAAAGCGTCGTGCCGCTGAACTCTACGGTGAGGCCGTCTATTGAAATCATAAGTTGTCGCAAATTGAGCCGCAAAGGTACGAATAAGCGATGGCAATGTCAAATTTACTTGAACATTGCCGAGCGGGAGTATCCAAAGGTACGCTCCGTCGGGCGCAGAAGCGAACGCCGGTTTGCTTCCGCCCCGACGGAGCGGTCCCGGAATCCGGACTGCGGGGAGGGACTTTCCGGGCGATGAAAATGCCGTCACGGCGCAGAAAAAACCGCTTCGCAGGGCGAAGCGGCATGAATCGGACCCGAAACGGGGCGTCTTATTCGGTCCAGCGGCTGCGGATCAGCTCCAGGAACCATTCCGGACAGCGGCACGGACGCCGCGAATCGCTGTGGATGAAGCCCAGCTGGGTCATGCCCGTATTGAGCAGGTCGCCCCGCTCGTTGTAGATTTCGTAGAAGAAATTGATGCGTGTCGAGGGCATTTCCCGGAGGATGATGCGCACGGTCAGCAGTTCGTCGAAATAGGCCGGCTTGCGGTATTTCGACTGCACTTCGAGGATCGGCATCATAATGCCCCGCCGTTCGACCTCGGCGAACGACATGCCCAGCGCGCGCAGGAACTCGCTGCGGGCGGCTTCGTAGTAGCAGATGTAATTCGAATGGTGGCAAATGGCCATCTGGTCGGTGTGCTTGTACCACACGCGTATCTGACAATCGTGACTTAACATGTTTCCTTTATTTTTCGGTTTGCAGGGAATATCCAAGTAACAATTCGGCCTCTGCGGTTTTCCCCTCATCCAGCAGCCGGCGGATCACGGTCGAACTGACATGCTCGCCGTCGACCCTGCACGGACCCACCTTCACGACGCGGAGCCGTCCCGACGCCGCGAGCGTGTCGCAGTCGATCCGGTCGTGGCCGAAGCGGTGGTTGTAGCCCGCGACGAGCGTTTCGGCGCCGACCTTTCCGATCAGGTAATCGTCCGCGAACTCCTCTCCGGACAAGGCGCTGAACGCCCTGTCGAAGGGAATGACGATCACGTTATCCACCCCCAGCTCTTCCAGCAGGGCCGTTTTCTCGTCGAGCGTCGTCAGCAGCCGCAGCCCTTCGGCCTTTCCCAACGTGATGCGCGGGTGCGGCTCGAAGGTCAGCACGATGCTTTCGCCGCCGTTGGCGCGGGCCTCGGCGATCAGCCGCCCGATCAGGGCGCGGTGGCCCAGGTGCACGCCGTCGTACGACCCGACGGTGACCGCCGGGCGGACGAAGTGCGGAAGTGCGTCGAAACCGTGAAATACCCTCATCTCTCTCCCTCTCTCCGGCACACGGTTACGAATTGCTTCCGTCGCTCTCCTTGACGAAGTAGGCGACTTTTTCGAGCAGCGTGGTGATGTCGTAATTCTCGACGATGATCCCCTGCGGGAAGTTCAGCGGCGTGGAGGTGAAATTCAGCACCCCCCGTATGCCGGCATTGATGATCGGCAGCACGAGATTCGGAGCCACCTTCGTCGGCGAGGAGACGATGACGATCGAGATGTCCTTGTCCTCGACCACCTCCTCGAAAGAGTCCATATGGTAGCACGGGATGCCGTCGATCGTCTTGCCGACCTTTTCGGGGTCGACGTCGAACGCCGCGGTGATCTTCAGCTTGAGCCCCTTGCCGTTGAAATATTTGGTGATGGCCTGGCCCAGATGGCCCATGCCCAGCACGGCGATGTTCATGGGCGAGGGGCTGTCGAGGATGCGGCTGATGTACTCGATCAGCACCTGCACGTCATAGCCCTTCTTCGTGTCGCTCGAGAAGCCGATCAGCATCAGGTCGCGGCGCACCTGCACGGCCGTGATGCCGTGGATGCCGGCCAGTACGTGCGAAAAGATATGCGTGATGCCCTGCCGATGGCTGGCGAGCAGCGTGCGGCGGTACTCGCTCAATCGCTCGATGGTTTTCTCGGGAATCGTATTCGTCAAAGTTGCCATGGCTCTGTCATTCGATGGTTATGGTGAAGTCGCTGTTGTAGTTGACCCGCGTCCAGTTGCGGTTGACGTGGTTCTCGCGGCCTTCGTTCTGCCCGAACCGATAGGTCGTCTGCAACGGCGTGTAGCGGCGGTCTTCGAGGTCGTACTCGATGTCGCCGTACATGGCCGGGGCGAAGATCATCGCCGTGTCGTAGCCCCGGTAGGAAAAGAGGGTCGGCAGCGCGCCGAACGAACGGATGTAGGCGTCGTCGAACGCCCGCACGGTCTCCGAGTCGCGTTTGGCGTGGTAGGTCGAGAAGAAGATCACGCGGTTCTTGAAGAACATCGCGCGGTCGACGGTGTTGTAGCGGTTCCAGCGGGTGTTGCCCAGCACCACGAAGCGGGGCGCCGTGCGGCCGCGGCTCGTAAGGCTCGTATCGGCCGAGGCCAGAGCCGCGAGAATGCGGTCGATGTCCACCTCGTTGTCGGAGAGGATGATGAAAACGTTGTCGTCCGTATTCTCCAGCAGCGGCGTGAGGTCGCTCGGGCTGTCGGCCGAGCGGGCCGTGGGATGCTCGTATTTATAGGTATAGCGGCGGTACTCCGAATCGCCTAGCAGCGCGAGCATCTCGCGCTCGAACTCCTTGTCGGCAGACTCGGTGCAGATCAGCGTCACGCGCTTGTCGCCGTTCACCAGATCGCCTGCCTTCTCGTACTTGCGCGAAGGGTCGGGCGCGAGCTGGAACAGTACGTCGCTGTTCATCCCCTCGATATTGGCCAGCGGCGACACCACGGGAATCTTTTTCTCCTCGGCGAAGCGGATCACCGGATACAGCCCCTCCTCGTAGACGGGGCCGACGATCAGGTCGGCTTTCCGGAAGGCGTCGCTTTCGACGATTTCGCGGATGCGCGCCGTGTCGCGGGCCGTGTTGTAGAGGTCCACGTTCACCGAACGTCCGTATTTGAGCTTCACGCTGTCCAGCCCCAGCAGAAAACCCTGATAGAACTCCAGGTAGTTGCCGTTAGGCTCGCCGCCCGTGGCGAGGGGCAGCAGCAGCGCCACGTCGAGCGGGTCGCCGGCCCGGAGCGCCCGGAAGTCGATCTGCACGACCTGCTGCCCGGTCTCCGGCACGCTGTCCTGCCGTTGGAGGCTGTCGGCGCCTTCCGGGACCTGTCCGGCCTCGGGCGCGGGAATCTTGACCATGGCCCCGGCCTTGAGGTCCGCGGGTTTCAGTCCGCCGTTGAGCGCGCTGAACTCCGCCTCGGTGATCCCGAAGCGGCGCGAGAGCGAATAGAACGTCTCGCCCGGATGGACGATGTGGTAGGCCGTGCCTTCCTCGGCCACGCTGTTCAGCGACTGCCGGTACTCCTCCCACTGCTCCTTCGTGCCGGCCTCGTCCTCCGAGCCGATCTGTTTCCTGCGGATCAGGATGCGTTCGCCGAGGCGCATGTGCAGCGGGTCGAGGTTCGGATTGTCCTCCAGAAGGGTTTTCACCGGAATCTCGTACTGCCGCGAAATGGCGTAGAGCGTCTCGCCCTTCGACACGAAATGGAAGTCGAAGGTCTTGCGCAGCTTCTTGTCCGACTTGGGTTCGGGAACGTCGGCCACGAAGGGGATCTTGATGTTCTCGGCGGTTTTCAGGCCGCGGGCGATCGAGGGGTTGTTTTCGAGAATCACCTTCTCGCCCACCCCGTAGGTTTTCGAAAGCCCGTAGAGCGTCTCGCCCGCCTGCACCGTGTGGATGTAGTATTTCGCACCGTTGATGTAGACGATCGTTGCGGACTTCCCCGCCGCAACGGCGCAGAAAGCCCACACGATCATCAGAGCTGCGGCACAGAGTCGTTTCATCGTCATTTCATTTTATCGCGCATCCGGATTTCGGTGATGACCTTCTTGGTGTAGAGCGGGAAATCGCCGTTCATCATCCAGGCGTAGTAGCTCGGCTCGATGCGGAACACCTCGGCCACCGAACGGCCCTTGTACTTGCCGAACCCGAAGACCTCCTCGCCCTTCTCGTTGTAGAGGATGCGCCCGGCGTAGTCGGCCGATTCGGCGCGGCACGAGTATTCGGCCAGCTTGTCGATGTCGTTCTCCAGATCGTCGTAACGGTCCAGCTGGGCCTTCAGCACCTCGTAGGTGGCCTTCGTGTCGGCCTCGGCCGAGTGGGCCTCCTCCAGGTCCTTGTCGCAGTAGAACTTGTAGGCCGCGACCAGCGTGCGCTGCTCCTTCTTGTGGAAGATGTTCTGCACGTCGATGAACTTGCGGCGCTTGAAGTCCACGTCCACGCCGGCGCGCAGGAACTCCTCGACCAGCACCGGCAGGTCGAAGCGGTTCGAGTTGAAACCGCCGAAGTCGCAGCCGCGGATGAACTGTTCGAGCGACCGCGCGACCTGCGCGAACGTCGGGCAGTCCCTCACGTCGTCGTCCGTGATGCCGTGTATGGCCGAGGCCTCCTCGGGGATATGCATCCCGGGATTGAGCCGCCGGGTTTTGGTGATCTCCTCGCCGTCGGGCATGACCTTGACCATCGAGATCTCCACGATGCGGTCCCGGGCGGTGTCCACGCCGGTGGTTTCGAGGTCGAAGAAGATGATCGGTCGTTTGAGGTTCAGCTTCATCTGACGGCCGTTATGCGTTGATCATCATCGGCATCAGCAGCATCAGCGTGTCGGTGGCCGGCGCTTCGTCGTAAATGGGTTTGAACACTCCGGCGCGGGTCGAGTCAGCCAGCTCCAGCACGACGTTTTGCGTATCGATATTCGCCAGAATCTCGACGAGGAAAGTCGATTTGAAACCGATCGAGATAGCCTCTCCTTCGTACTCGCAGGCCAGCGATTCTTGGGCCGATACCGAAAAGTCCAGGTCCTGCGCCGTCAGGTTGATCGTGCTCGATTCGATGTCCATCTTGATCAGGTTCGTAGATTGGTTCGAGCAGACGGCCACGCGGCGGATGCCGTTGAGCAGCTCGACGCGGTCGACCCGCACGTGATTCGGGTTGTTGCTCGGGATGACGGCGTTGTAGTTCGGGTAGTTGCCTTCGATCAGCCGGCAGATCAGCGTATGGCTTTTCAGCCGGAACGTCACGTTTTTGTCGTCGAATTCCATGCGGATACTTTCGTCTTCTTTACCCAGCATACTGCGCAGCAGGTTGGCCGGTTTTTTCGGCAGGATGAACGAGGCGGCGATTTCGGTTTCGATCGGCGATACGTATTTGACGAGCTTGTGCGCGTCGGTCGCCACGAACGTAATGCTCTGCGATTCGATGTTGATGTAGACGCCGTTCATCACCGGACGCAGTTCGTCGTCGGCCGTCGCGAAGATCGTTTTGTTGATGCCCGTAAGCAACATGTCCGCGTCGGCGTCGAGTTCCCGGCGGGATTCCGGATTCAGTTCCGGCAGGTTCGGATAGCTCAGCCCCGAAGTGCCGGGAATGGTCAGCTTACCGGTTTTCCAGCTTACCTGGATCTCCCAGGTCGATTCGTTGGCTTCGATCGTCAGCGGCTGTTCCGAGAACTCTTTCAGCGAGTCGAGCATCAGTTTTACCGGGACGGCGATCAGTCCTTCTTCTTCCATATTGTCCACTTTCAGCGATC
>ERZ827156.3295-NODE-3295-length-14809-cov-4.619425_pt1 | contig 14809 bp, 21 predicted proteins | sample MGYA00519919_ERZ827156 | MGnify/ENA primary metagenome ERZ827156 (study PRJEB31778, sample SAMEA3449269) | human gut metagenome | biome: human gut; feature: human-associated habitat; material: faeces | place: United Kingdom | collected 2010/2012 ... | reverse complement strand
AGGCTGCGATCATGCCGATCTTCTCGAAGATGGCTGGTAATGCTCCTGCGGGTGGCATGCCGGGTGGTATGCCTGGAGGCATGCCGACAGGTGGTATGCCGACGAATGAGGGCAGTGGCGCGAAGGAGGATAACGGTCCTCACACTGAGGAGGTGGATGAAGCGATTTCATTGAGAAAGTGGAGTTGTTTGTTGGATGACACAGTTTAATCACATTCACTGTTATTTCATCGCTGCCTTCACTCACCAAAGCTAGATGGATAATTATGAACTTAGGGAACTGCTGGGTGCAGGGTATTTGTTGAATTGAAAGACTGAGGGGTGGAGGGTATGGAGAAGTGTACAAAGCATTCGATAATGGCTCGGGGGGGTATGTGGCAATCAAGAAAACGCGCCTACTTGAGAGTGACGCGGATTTGCAATCGGAGAGTGAACTGCTTATGAGTTGCCACTCTCCATTCATTGTTCGATACAACGGAACGATTCGAAATGGGAATGAGCTTTGGGTATAGTTTGGGAGAAGGAGTTGATAGAATAGATTATTATGGAGTTCTGCCATTGTGGATCACTTGCAGCATGTATTCGCAATGGAAATCACTTCATTGAGGATGAATTGCGCGAGATTGCGAGTTGTTGCTTGCTTGGATTGTATTACCTGCACCAGCATAATATCATGCACAGAGTGAGTGATTGGGATGATGGATGATGGAATAGGACATCAAACCAGACAATCTGTTCCTTTCAGAGAGTGGTGTGATCAAGTTGGGTGACTTCGGATTGGCCGTGCAACTGAAACATTCCTGTTCCAAGAGGAACACACAGTGTGGTACCTCATGGTACATGGCTCCTGAAGTGTATGATGAGAAAACTGAACTGAAGAGTGATGTGTGGTCGTTGGGCATTACACTGATCGAGTTGGCAGAAGGGAAGAATCCCTATGCAGGATCTACATCTGCGGCAGAGATGAAGGCGATTCTGATGGACCAGCCGCCTTCTCTGTCGTCCTCGAAGTGGTCTGCTGCGTTCGTGGACTTTGTGAACAAGTGTTTGGTGAAGGATGTGAAAGAACGATGGAGTGTGAGTGAGTTGATGGAGGTGCGTGCTTTGCAATGAAGAATGATGAATAGCACCCCTTCGTGAAGGACTCCGTGGAGAGTATCAAATCAAAGGGTAATGCTTCAATTCTACTTGATTTAGTGAAGCGTGTAGGTAATGGAGATAATGCGGAAGGTAATACGCAATCAGTGAACGTGATCTCCCCTGCTGAAGTACCTATTGTGAAGGAAGTAGTCATTAAGAACACTTGTGATTGGATGTCTGCTGAAACAAGTATCGAAGTGCTTGAAGTGGAATCCGATTGTTGTAATGATGATGAATTGATTGTACTGGACTTGAATCGATTTGTAAACCTGAGAGAATTGAAAGTGGGTGATGAGTGTTTTGCGAATGTGAATGAAGTGGAGTTGATTGGCTTGTCCAAGTTGGAAAGAGTGGTAATTGGAAATAACTGCTTCACGCAGTCTACCAAGGACAAGTCCATTTGTGATCCAAATCATCACTTTTATGTGAAGGATTGTGAGAGATTGAGAGAATTGGAGATTGGTTGGAATTCCTTCTATGACTATGATGTGTGTCAGATTGAGAACATGCCTTCTTTGGAAGCCGTAGAAATGAAGGGTACCATGTTCTATCATGCATCCTTACAATTGAAGAGTGCTTCTCATAGAATGAAATGATGAATAGACTTGCCGAGTTTGAAATCACTTCTGTTTGGTTACGCTGCATTCCATGAGTGTTCTCGCGCGGTATTTGAGAGTGAACCTACAAGATTGAGAATGATAAGTAGATTTGCCTGAATTGACTTCCATTCAACTCCGTAACAGTGCATTCTGGTTCAATTATAAAAACGAATCAAGTGAATTGATCATGCGAAGTGAATATGATGAAGTGAACTGAACAATAGATTTGCCCAAACTCGCAACCCTCACTGCTGAGAAGTACAGTACTGTATTCCAGTATCCTCATTCCATCACCCTGGAGAGTCTCTCCTTCCACTGTTCCCTTACAAGCAGACATGCCCTCTCTCGCTACTGTTGATCTTCCTCGTGCCTTCGAATGGAGAAGTCAATTATTCTACAACAGTTTTTCAAGCCTAAAAGAATGATGAATAGACATTGGTGAATTGATCAATCATCCGAGCATTCACAAGCACAATCCCAAAGCAAACATTCACTCTGTGGATGAACTCCTGAGAGTGAATCGGAGTGTGGAAGAGTTGATTGTGGATAGTAATGCATGCAACGATAAGTGTTTTACCTTATTGAAGTTGTCATCCCTCACGAATCTGAAGGTGTTTGAAGTGGGGGATTACTCCTTTGCGCATGTGGAGGAAGTGAAATTGAGTAGATTGAATCAATTGGAGAGAGTGGTGATTGGAATGCATTGCTTCAGTAGAATCGCCGGTGAGAATGGAACTGGTCATTTCTATTTGAAGAAATGCAAGAGGGTGAAGGAATTGAAGATAGGTTACTCGTTCTTTAGGTATGGGGTGTGTGTAATTGAGGATGTGGATCGATTGGAAGTGATTAAAATGGGAGAATTGAAGAAAGACAGCCACAATTTCTTTGTGGCATCCTTAGAGTTGAAGAGTATGTCTCAAAGGATACAATGATGAATAGACTTGCCCAGGTTGAAGGATCTCATCTTTGGCGATAAAGCGTTCTTTGGCTGCTCTCGTGTGGTACTTGAGAGTGAATCTATCAGAAGGAGAATGATGAATAGATTTACCAGAATTGGTTTACATTCATTTTGGTGATTGTGCTTTCGTTTTCGATGAAATGAATGACTCAAGTGAATTGATCATGCGAAGTGGTGATGATGAAATGAACTAATGAGTAGATTTGCCTAAACTCCTTTTGATCTCTGCTGCTAGAAATGGTGCCACTTTCAAGTATCCTCGTTCCATCACTCTGGAGGGTGTTTCCTCTCACTCTACCCTCACCAACAGACATGCCCTCTCTTACTTTTGTCACTCTTTGCAAGGAAGCTTTCAGTGAGAAGAAGACCGTTCATACGAGGAGTTCCTCATATTCATTTCTTTCATTTCTAGACATCACCCCCGCTCTCCAAGAGTTTCTCCCTTTTCTTGTTTCTTAAACACCCAAGTCTCTGAACAACCCTCTTTGAAACAAACAAACAGAGATTAGCAGAAGAGATACATGTCCCTTTTCCCGGTAAGCATGCGCTTGTACCGCGAAGTACCGACAATGCGCTCCAACTACGCATCAACTCCCTCTCTCGCGCCAACGGCGTAGGTGTCGAACTTCGTGTAGAGCACCGTCACGCCCACAGACAGCTCCTTCCCCTCCTTGTTCTCCGAGTTCATCGCATTGACGAAATCGCTGTAGCTGCCGCTCACACCCCTTCCCAGCGCCTACAACTCGGGGTACGACGGCGGACTGATGAAGAAGATCGTGTTCGCTCCGGGGATGTTCATGCGCTTGAAGTACTTGAAGCGGCCGCAAAACAGCAGCACGCGAATAGTTCCGTTCTTGAAGTAGCGTCGGTTGCGCACGTTGTTGGCTTCGTCCAGGTACCTGCCCCTAATCGCATCGCATCATCACTACTCGTCGATGACGCCACACTCGCGCTCGTCGCAGCTCTCCATCAGGAGGCGCTTGACGTACACGTACTCGAAGTAGCTGTCGCAGTATAGCAGAATGCGCTTGTACGCGCTGTTGTTCAGCACCTTGATCACGTTCGCATCGACGTACTTCACGCGCGCGTCGCTCGCCTGCGTGATCGCGTCGCAGGGCAGGCGGAGGAAGAGTTGTCGCGGCGGATTCTGCACGTGAATCCAACCATTCAACAATACGATGATGTCAGCAACGGAGCCGGGATAAACGGGGCGCATCTCCAAACGACCCTGCGATGTGAGAGAGGAGGAGGAGAAGAACAATAGGGTTGAAGCAGTGACGGTGGAGGAGGGCCAACAGATTGCTGTTGAGCACGCAGTTGACGAAGATGGACTGGCGCATGTACTTCTGCAGGTCGTTCATGAAGTACTCGCGCAGTCGCGAGATGTCCGTGTTGCGGTCCTTCTTGATCGTGAGGTTGCAGTTCTCCAGCACGCAGCGCAAGTGGTCGTAGTTCTGCATGCACATCATATCACCGCCGTACACCACCAACACCTCCAGCGACGAGAGATAGTCGAAGCCCTGCTTGTCCTCGATTTGCTTCAGGGACAGCGGCGAGGCGATGATGATATCACTGTTGTAGAAATCCGTGTACAGTCGGAAGGTGTTGCCCTTCACCGCCAGACCCACGCGGAAGCAGTCTACGCCTCATTCCCGCGGGAAGTACCCACCGTCGTTGTTGCCGGGAAAAATCTTCTTCCACCGCGGCTGGAAGCCCTTGGCCTCCTCCTCCTCGTCGTCGTTGAACTCCTCCATGAACTTGCTCTTGCCGTATACGTTCATCTTCTTCGGCAGGAGCGTCAGCAGCGTGTCTACGAACACCCGCGCGTAGTGCCGGTAGGGCAGCAGCAACAGCACCTTCGGTCGCGTGAAGCCCTGGTCCATGAAGGTGGGTACGGTGATGGTGGCGTTCAGGTCCACGTCCTCCGGCGGCGTGTACGGCGTGTGGTTCTTGAGGGCTTCCTTCTGGAGGATGCGCTGGTGGGTTTGCTCGTTCAGGAGGCGCTTCTGCTCGCGGATGACCATCGTGTGGGTCTGCTCGATGTCGTTGCACTGTGTGTAATGAGAGTAGAAAGGGTACCTTCAGAACGTGGTTCAGCATGTGGATGCACAGCATGCGGATGAGATGCGTGTTGTGCTCCCCCGTTTCGGCCAGCTCGTGCCCAGAGGAGTACATAATGTCGTGGTAGTGCGTCAGCTGCTGGTAGAGGAGGCGCATTCGCGGATCCTTCTCCAGCTCGGTTACCAGATTCTCGCATTGGGGTGCAATGCGACCCTACGGGATCAAACCACGGCAGAAAACGAACGCGAATCGGTGTTGGCGATTGGGCCACGGAATAGTCGACGGCATCGTCCAGCCCGTTTGTAGAGATCTTTGTCTGCAGTTCGCTGTCAAAGCTCAGTGCTTTCATCTCGTATTTGCCCCTACCCTCAAGAATGCCACAAAGACCCACAGGATTTTGTCCGCCTCCGCCTTCTGATCATCTGAAAACTGCCGCTTGTTGAACCAGGTGTGGTAGGGGTCAATCACGCTGGGCGTCTTCTCCTTTGGCTCCTCCACTGCCTCCACCAGCTCTTCATCGTCGTCTTGTCTCTTGGTTCCAACGTCCAGACCCATCGCCTCGTCGTTGATGAGTTCCTCATCCTCGGGCTCAACTATACAATGAATGGTTGGATTCGCTTCTCACCCTCTCGCTTTCGCGATTTTTCCGACTGGACCGTCTTATCGCCCCTACCCTTGAAACACGCTGCATCAAACTACCATTCCTTTCTCACCTTTGCACCTTGCTTCTTGTCCCTTCCGGCTCTCTTTTCCCGCTTTGGCATGTGTGTTGATGGGTTGGAATGGAGTCTGAAGACCGTCCGTCATAGCACACGTCCCACACTCTTACCAAGCAGAGTGAACAGAGAACAGCAAACAGCAATGAAATGGATCCTGTAAGCACTGTCGAGGCAAACTTCATCACCAAAGCGGCTAAGGATGGACTCCGTGTGGATGGGCGTGGACTCAACGAGCTGCGCTCGATTATGCTGTCCCTAAACCGAACGGTCACCCAGTCCTCTTGCATTGCTTCTTATGGAGAGACCAAGTGGGGGTGCAAGCGGGACCGCTGACGCGTAGAGTATGCGCGATAACGAAGTGCGACATTACAGAGCCCAAACCGGACAAGCCAAACGACGGCATTTTCACAATCCATGTCCAACTCACTCCGATGGGTGGCAGAGAATACAACGTCGCTGATTGCGCTCACCGTGACTCGTAGTCGAACAATACCAACGTGTTGGAGTTCGAGCTGCAGAAGATTCTCGAACGAAGCCTAAAGGACAACAATACGGTGGATGTGGAGTCGCTGTGCATCATTCCGGGAGAGCGCGTGTTCTCCGTTCACTGCTACGTGTCCGTGATCGACAACAACGGAAACATCTTCGACGCCGCTGTGCTGGCGGCAACCGCGTCCCTGTGCCACTTCAGACGGCCGGATTACTCGATTGAGGGCAAGCAGGTAAAGATCTTCGCTCCCGAGGAGAGAGAGCCCGTTCCCATCTCCCTCCATTACCATCCCATTTGCGTGACCTTCTCCCTCCTCGACGACAGTCTGATTCTTCTCGACCCCACCGAGCGAGAGGAAGAGATCCAGAACGGCGGGCTGAGCATCATCCTAAATGCCTTCGGCGAGATGTGCGGCTTCCACTTCCTCGGCGGCATTCCCGTCGATGCAGCCGCGCTGATGAAGTGCGTGAAGATCGCGTCGGTGAAGGCCACGGAGATCTCGATTGTGCTGAAGGATGCTCTGGCTGTGAGCAAGTGATGTTGTTTAGTGTTGTGTTTGTGCAACAAACACAAAATAACCCACCTACAGTCATTCAATCAGAGAGAGTTGCTCCAAATCATCGCAACACTCAAGCCCATAATGACAACGAGCAACCAAGACTGTTTCGTACCGGTTATCTGCAACAAACACATAATTACCCACCTAAAGACACTAAATCAGAGAGAGTTGTTCAGAAGAATCTCGACGATCAAAAACATGATGGCGGCGTTGGGAACCGTGCGGCACACGTGCGCCTCGTATCCCGCGTACAATCCGCGGAATCCATCATGCTTCCAAACACTCTTAAAGGACGAGACGATCGACGCGTATTCCTTTCCCTCCGTTCGCTCTCGCATCCGCGTGCGCACCACCTCGTGGGGATACGTCAATGTCGTCGCGATGAGCTTCGCCAGAGCGGCCGTTCCAAACAACGTCAGCTTCGACGGCTCCTCGTTGCGCTTGTACAGACCCCGCTTTAGCATGTCGTAGCAGGTGAATTGGATTGCCGTTTCCGTCAAGCCGAGATAGGAGACGGACAGGCCTCGGAAGAAGGCACACATGCCCTCCTCGCGGTAGATGCGGCGAACCGCATCCACGATTCCTTGGTAGTTCTTGAAGCGCACATTGCTCTTCGCGTGGAGTGAAGAAAGCCATTAAAGCAGAACAAGGATATCAACTCCGGATCGACATTCGTCTGCAATTGAAGTCGCGTCTTCACCACCCAAATCGGATTACTGAAGGTCACAGCACACGCTCCCGCCATCACACTGCGCACCAGCGCATTTGCAGTGGAGGACATGTCGGGGAACGCTTTGTTGATGAAGGGCTTGGAAGACTCGTATCTAACCAAGAAAAGACAAAAGCAGAAACTACACCAAGAAATGGATGCCTCGCGATGGCGCCACACTCGCAATCATCACCTATACCTCACACTTGTAAGACATGCCCACCAAGCACCCCTTCCACAGGGAAAAGAACCCTTCATTCCGCACGACGTTCTTGATTCCGCGTGCAACGCCAGAAACGCCTCCGTAGCGAGAACTGAATGTGGACTACGTTGAACAAGGAGGGAGGCGCGTACCTGGTTTCGCGTCTTCACCAATTCCAACGGACAGGTTACAATCACGCCTAGGTGTCATGCTGCCCATCCGCACCGCACCGCAGGTGGAACCGATGACACCAGAAAGGAAGTGGTACAACGCTGTCGGCTGCCTTCTTTCCTTCTGCATACTCTTCTTTTGAACTTGAAAAAGGAGAAACGGGGAAGGCAGAGTCCGTTATCAACAAACAGGGGAAAAAGCGGGTCACTCTTTGTTATGTAACAGAAACGAGTCGATCTTCACGAAGTACGACTTAATCCCATCCTCGAATTGCTGCAGGAACGATCCCTTCCACGCCTTGGAGCTGAACTTCCGGCACTTGTTGCAGATGTGGTCCTGGCTATGCGTCATTCATGCAAATCGCAACTACCTCTCATCCACGTCGTCTCGGCAGCAGTTGGTGCACAGAATCTGTCCGCACCGCCGGCAGTGTCGCCGCACGTTCAGCAGCGAAAACCGCCTTCCGCATTGCATGCACTTCTCCACCGTCTTATTCGGGACGAAGAAGCTCAGATGGTACCGATTCTCGTTGGGCCGGATCCGCTACGCATCACAACTCCCACCCTCACCCACATTGATCACCTCGATCTGCTTCGACAGCAATGGCAGAATCACAGACACCCAGGGGTGCAGCGCCAAATGATTCTCCTGCAGCGCGACGCGCATGTCGCTCACGGCCTTGTCGCTGAGCGGCGTGGTGTGGTTCAGCAGATACACCATTAACTGAATGTTTCCGTTATCGATCACGTAATGAAGAGGGTACCAGCCCTGCGCGTCCGGCACGTTCAGCAGCCCCGGCTGGGCCTTCACGATCAGTCGCGCCATGTCCTCGTTCCGCAGACGTAACGCCTCATGGAAGGCGTTTCGCCCGAACACACTGTCCTGGCACACGGCAGGATTGGCTCCATAGGCGATCAACACGGACACACAGGAGAGATCACCCTGTCGCACGGCGTACCACAGTGGGGTGTAGCCCTTGCTGTCCGGCTGTTGCGGATCGCAACCCGCCATCATCAACACACCCAGAAGTGACGCGCGCAGTGTGGGCGAGCATGGCTGGCTCTGCGAGTTGAAGATGAGGTGAAGGCAAGTCTCCCCGTCCAGCGTCAGCTCGCGCACACTGGCGCCGTAGCCCAGCAGCAGGCGAACCAGCGTCTCGTTGAGGAGAATGCAGGCGATGTGAAGCGGACTGAAGGTGTGAGAGAAGCAGGAGGCAGAGAGGTTGACTTGCGTGGTGAGGATGCGAACGGCCGACAGATAGTTGGAGGAGAGAATGGCGTTGAGAATGGTGAAAGGAAGCAGGTCTTGCGATGGGTTGCAGAGACTGTGACGCTGGTTCCACAGCTTCGGCAGCAGCGCGAAGAGCGTGTGGGACTGGTCGGAGGAGAAGAAGGAGAACAGCGCCATACTGTGCAGCGAGATGAGCTGCAGGGGAATCAGCGCGTCGTCTGACGATCGCAACAGGTCCTCCACCGACTGTAGGAGCTCGAAGGCGCAGCGCGGTGCGTCGCACTTCAGGGCCAGGTGCAGCGCCGTGTAGTGTTCCAGCGCGTAGCTCTGTTCCGTGCCGGAGTAGGTCAGGAGGGAGGAGTCGTGTGTAGTGGGGACGCAGCCATGATAATCATCGAAGGACGGATCACTGCACATGCAGCCCCAGCTCATACTGCCGTCGTAGGAGCCGCAGAAGCAGGAGTCCTCGCGCGTGCCCGACGGGTGCTGCGAAAACTGGAAGTTGCAGAGATCGCGAATCTGATCGATGTGCTCCAGAACGGCCGAGAAGTCCTCGTTGGAGGCGAAATGCACGGGGTAGGAGATCTCGACGTGCTGGCTGAGCAGGTACCGCACGCCCGTGAGCTGATTGAAGATGCAGGCGATGTGCAAGGGAGCCAAGCCCAGCGCGTTCCTCTCGGTGAAGTCGATGCGCGTCAGCGTGCTGAGCGACTGCATTTCGCTGATGTTCGTCTGCCACGAATCGCATGCGAAAAAGCACACGTGAAGCGGGTGGTCGCCGATAATGTTGCGAAAGGAAATGTAGTTGCTCCACACACTCGGGTACTGGTTGTGCAGCAGCGTGAAGAAGTGGAAGTACCCGCACCAGGCGGCGATGTGAAAAGGGGTGGTGTACTGCAAGTACATGTAGTCCGGCGGCTCGACAATCCACTCTTCCTCCGCAACTACGCACGTGAAGCCAATTCCGCAACGACTACCTTTATCGTGAAGATAGGTGATGTTATCCTCGATGTGACGAATCTCCGTTTCCACGACATCCTCCGGCATCCCCGAAAAGAACGCAGTCCAGAGATTGATCAACTCGAGGCGGATGTCTTGCCGTTTCTGGAATTTGGAGAGTACACTATGCTGTGAGTATAATGGAAATGTCACACCATGGAGGGAGCCTTGAGAGCTCGAATAAGCGCTTGAGGCAGTTGATGTAGCTGCCAATGTAAATTTGATTGTGGTAGGATGAAAGCAACGTGTCCACGAATTTCACGATGCAGTTCGGACTCTGTCTCGATATCATTTCTATCTCTCCAACAGAAATGACCTTTCTCGTATCAGAACGGTTCTCGTCAGAAAGACACTTACTCCACTTTCAACAAAGCCTTCTTTGGTGATGTGGGAACAATAATGCGTGCATCGGAATTGTGGGGGTCCCACCAGTTCGTCTTCTCGTGTTGTTTGGTTTGTGATGTGGAGAGGAGTTGTTGTATGTGTTCATTTGTGCAGTTTTGGGGGGCGGTTTTGATGCAGCCATCTGCTATAAAACATCACCAATTGCTTCATTCTCATGCCCCACCCCTATACGCATCATATCAATCACACACACATCCATTCCGATGAAAGCGAGTACTGTGGTAAAGCTGCTCCTCGTGGCCTACATTCCCTTATCAGCTTATTTCTCGGCCACAAACGTGTTTGAAGAGACGACGATGGATCTGGACGTAAGCCATTCTTTCTTCATCAAATGCATTCTAGATTCCTCCGGGATTGAGCAAAATTATTTGCATCAACAACAGTTCGGTGTTCACCGATATGTGGAATGACCGCTATCTTCACATCGATTCGAACCACGGTGACTATTCTTTATATTCAAAGAAGACATTCGTGGTATCTCTTCTAAGCGACGAGCATGTGTCCGACTTCATCGTGTGGGAATCGCCTCCTTTTATTCCATGTAGACGAGAGAGCAATCGGGCACCCTATTCCATGGATGTTCGCATGTATTACGCAACGTGCTACGTTATTGCGAACGCGGAAAAGCATGAGGACAATCTCCACATCCATGCGTATACCTATCGCCGTATTAGTTCAAATCGTCTGTTTCCTGTAGGCTTCTGCCCCGTGAATGGGATCGTGATGACCTTCCTCGCGTTTGTCCTGCTATTCTATCCTTCGTAAGTCTCCTGATTGCAGTTCACAGGCAGTGTCTTCCTCCAGGAAGCCGTTTTCTATGGTTCCAGCATCATCATCTTCATCGCTTCCCTGGCGAGCATCCTCACGTATGTGGATATGAAATCACTGTCCGTGCTGTTCGTTGGCTTCACTCGCAGTCATCTTCCCGGCGCGATCGAGATCAAGAACACGATTGTGGCCACGCTTCCGATCATCGCCTTCTACACCTTCTTCGTCGTCCACATCTGCTCCTTCATTCTCCGCATCCTCCTGAACTGGTATCACTTCTCCATCAACGAGTTGGGTCGCGTGCCGCATATCGTGAGCTTCTTCGGACCCTTGGTTTGCCAGTACCAGTACTGGTACGACGCACATCGTGGCGTTTCATCGTAGGGTTGTCGGCATGTATGTCGTCGTGAGCGTGTTCATCCTTCCCTGGAATCGCGATGGCATTCGCTTGTGCGGCGTGTTGGGAGCGGTGTTGCTGGCGTTCCTTCTCTGCTATGGCACAGAAGCCTTTTTGCAGAATCTGATGAGCGGTGTGGTGATTGCGACCATGTCGTTGACTATTGTTCCCTTCTTCTGGAAGAAGTGAGAGATGAGGATTGCTGTGAAGTATAGTGGCTATTTCTTCCTGCTGTTCCCTTCACCGCGCATCGCGACCAAGAGAGAAGTGGAGAGCAATCTGAAGACGGTAGTGGATGAGTAATGTGTATAGTGACTGTGTTGTTTGTTCATCTCCATCATGTGTTGCATTGAGTAGCCAATTGTATATCCCGTCCATCACCCACTACACAGTCCTTCACAAGCAGTAACATGTGAAACACAACGCATTCACTACTCCTTATGTCTCCCCACACAAACAACACCCCACTCTCACTCACAACACTCCAAATACATACAAAGAATCCACAACAACAAACCCCAATCCATTCTTATTCTCAATTACCGAGAATAGTTGTGCTACACCATGTCCGAGGGTCGCTCACCACCAAAGAAACGGAAGTGGAGTAAAATCACTCCCCCTTCTTCATGTCTAGGATTAAGCCTCAAATACGCCTTTTGCACATTCCCAAATGGATATAAGAGTGCGGGTATTGTGGTGAACAAAGAGGTGAAGTCGGCACTGCAGTGTACGCAGAGTTTCAGCGGAGAGGACGATCACGATCACCTGAATTGTACTCTCATCCGGATGAAGAAGCAGGGAGACGCCGTCCTTGTGAGACAGGACAAAATCATCATGCGCTGCATTTTCAAAGACGACGTGCTCATTCACGCCGTCCGCATCGCTTCTGGGAAGAATGCGTTCTTTCTGACGGGAGAAGACATCGACTGGGATGGGGAGGAGTTGCGAGCCGAGCTCCAGACAGAGCACGAGGCTGGAGAGTTCTTTTTATATACGCGCGCCGTCATCACGCGACTGCTTTACGATCCCTCTATCGAAAAGCGCCAGGAGGCCGCCTTCATCGATTTCAAGCCCCACGGTCGCGGGCACGTCTACTTTTCCCCGCCGTTCGCAAACCTCGTCCTCTCGCTCACCTGGAACATGGGCGTCATGACCGGGGAGGCATTCCTGTACGACACCGTTACGAACCATCTCCTCGAGAAGATTCGCTTCGAAAACAGCTGCATCACGCTCGTGGAGATTATTCTCCCCGACCAGTACCGCTATGACGAATTGCCCTTCAAGGACGGCTGCGTGTGGAAGGGCGACGTCCTCGGCGGTGTGGCGACCGGCAGTGGCGTGCTGGTGAACAGCGAAGGCGTGGTGGTGTATGAGGGGATGATGTTGAACAACATGCGAGAGGGCATGGGAACCGAGTTCTTCTCCGAGGAACCTCTCAACCGGCGCAGCTACAACGGCATGTGGGGCAATGATCTCCAAAATGGAGTCGGAACCAGCTTCGACCCCGAAACGGGCGCCCCCTGCACAGACATCTGGCTGGACGGCAAGGTGGGCGAAAAGAACGTGGTGGTGGCGGGAGTCGAACCCATGACCCTGTCGCCGGGCGTGGAGGTGCTGTGCATCGCCGAGAAGAGCTGTCCCCGCGGGGAAAAGTTCGTGTTCAGCCACTTCCCCAACCTCACCCACCTCTATGTCGGCAGCGGCGCGTGCCCGCACGGGTGGAGGCTGGAATGCTGCCATCTGCATCATCTCGTGACGGTGATGATTGGCGACGGCTCCTTCGCGGAAGGTCCTTCTCAGAACGGAGACCCGCGTTCCTTCCTGTGCCGTGTGGTGGACTGCGAGCAGTTGAAGGAATTGTGTTTCGGCCGAAACGCCCTTCCGTTCTTCAAGCTCGAAACGCAGTCCCTTCCCTCCCTGGAAACCTTCACCGCGGGAACGCACGTGAACCTCATGCGCGAGTTCGAGTCGAGCGAGTTGGAGGGAGAAGTGGAAACCGAGTTGGAGGGAAAAGTGAACTGCTTCGCCGCAGCGCCGTCCTTTGTTCTAGCCCACGCCAAGAGTCTTCGCTCCTTCCTCGTCGGCGACGGGAGTTTCAGCTGCGCGACGGAATTCTTCCTGGAGGCGCCGCGTCTCCAATCGCTTTCCTTGGGCGTGGAGGCGTTTCAGCGCGTCGCCGCGCCCGTTTTCGCCATTCCCATGCCCGAGCTGACCACTGTACGCGTGGCGGACCGTTCCCTCCAAGAGGCCGCCGCTTTCCCCACGTCTCCCGCCATCGCTTCCCTCCAACTGGGCAGGTACGCCTTCGCCATGGTCAAAGAAGTCCCGTTTTCGGGTATTCCTCGCTTTTGTATTCCTTATCCGTAGAACTCACGTCCCTCCAACAGCTGCACGTCGGAACCTCCTCTCTCGCCTCCCTCACACACTTCGCACTGCAGAACCTGCCCTCGCTGACCGAGGTGGCGGTGGAGGTGGGCGGTTGTGCCAATGCGCGGGCCGTGGAGTTGGTGAACCTTCCGCAGCTGAAGAAGGTAGTGTTCGACAGCGGGAGTTTCATCCGGGGACTGCGGTGCCAAATCGCGGACGTGCCGGTGCTGGAGAGCGTGCATGTTGGCGGGAATTGTTTCGAGATGGCGGGGAGTTTCGTGCTGGAGAACGCGCCGTCTCTGAAGTCCCTGACGTTGCTTTCAGACTGCTTCGGCCAGTGCGAGGAGCTGTGTCTGGCGCACTTCAAGGCGCTGGAGACGGTACATCTGGGCGAGAACGCCTTTGCGAACGTGGAGGTGTTTGTGGTGGATGCCTTGCCGAAGCTGAAGCAACTGGTGATGGAGGAGGGAAGTTGTCGTGGCGTTGCAGGGGATGAACACATGCAGGTGGTGAAGCTGAAGAGTGAGAGTGGAAGGAGGAGGTGATGATTAGATTTGCCGATGCTGGAGGATCTCGCGATAAACGACCGGTGCTTCCAAAACTGCAGGAATGCGGTGATTGAAGGGTTGCCGCTGCTGAAATCGGAGCATACGGTGATTGGAGAGGGTTGTTTGGTGAAGGCTGCGTGTGTGGTGAAGAAGGGAACTGTCGCCCCTGGCGTGATCTCGAAGCTGGAGAAGTTGGAGAATGGCTGCTCTGTAATAGTGATTGAATGAGGTGTTTGTTGCAAAGAACGATGCATTGCAGGTGTATGGATGATGAGTTGGAGGGATCATGAATAGGGAAAGCGAAAGAGGAGGTAGAGAAACGGGTTCTGCTAGAGGGGTACATCACTGAGCATAGTGAGAAGAAATGGGTTCATGGTGAGGAGGTTGAGATTATGACGTTTCAGGGAGAGCATAGTGATGAGTATTTGGTGAGAGAAGAGAAGAGTGGGCGATGTTCGTTGTTTTACAAGGGAATTCTGAAATTGAGT
>ERZ827156.3288-NODE-3288-length-14838-cov-3.781370_pt1 | contig 14838 bp, 16 predicted proteins | sample MGYA00519919_ERZ827156 | MGnify/ENA primary metagenome ERZ827156 (study PRJEB31778, sample SAMEA3449269) | human gut metagenome | biome: human gut; feature: human-associated habitat; material: faeces | place: United Kingdom | collected 2010/2012 ... | reverse complement strand
GAAATAGTAATCACACCTCACGTGGGCGAAATGGCAAGACTCATGGGTGTGAGTACAGACGAGATTAACAGAAATAGATTATCTTATGCCAAGCAGCTTGCACAGAAATATGAAATAACTGTGGTTTTGAAAGGACATAACACAATTATATCAGACAAAGAAGGCAACCTTTTCATGAACAATACAGGTAATTGTGGTATGGCAAAGGGAGGAAGTGGAGATGTTTTGTCGGGAATGATAGGAGCGTTTTTAGCACAGGGACTTAGAGGTATAGATGCGGCTGTGTGCGGAGTACACTTGCACGGAGTTGCGGGAGATAAATGTTCTGAAAAGTTGTCTAAAACGGCTATGCTTCCCACGGATATGATAAACGAGTTGCCAAACTTATTTTTAGAGATTGAATGATAAGGTGATAATATGAAAAAAAGATTGTTGGTAATAACAGCTTTAACGGCGTTTTCGCTTACTGTAGGTTGTGCGATTGAAAAGGACATGAGTGTTAGTAATATAAATGATTCGTTTAACGGAAGCATTCAAGTTGAAAGCGATGGTAAACAATATGAATGCGAGCTTTTGCATACGCCTGAAAAAGTAAGCGTGATAAAGATACTTAAGCCCGACAGTCTTTCAGGGCTAACTTTTTCTTGGGAAAATGATAAATACAACGTTGCTTGGAAAGAGTTGAGCTGTGAATTTAACAAGGAGTTTATTCCTGATTGTTCATTTATGTCGAACATAGTTAGCGTAATGAATGCGCTCCACCAGAAGGAATTGCTTAAGAATTTGCCTGACGACAGTGATGATAATATATACATGGGAAACTGTGAGGCAGGAGAGTTTAAAGCTATATTTAACAAAGATGGCAGTTTGAAACAAATTAATATAGATGAGAAAAATATTCACGTCAAAATGACATAGCAAATAGAAAAGCACACAAATTTTTAAGATATTATTATTTATTATTCCTCTTGTATTTGTATGCTGTTTGGGTATAATTAACTGTGTGTTGATTATATTAAATGGTTAAGGGGTTATGTTAATGTTTAAATGCAGTAAAAAATTTTTAGCCACACTATGTTTGTCATCAGCTTTTTGTTTGCCGACATTTGCTTATCCGTTGCAAGAGTTTTCAAAAACAAATGATTTTTTAAGTTTTGTTGAAAAACACGGACAATCAGTTAAATATGATTATGGAGCTATGAAAGACTTTAGAATTGGGGTATCGCCATACTTAAGAAGTGTTAAGAAAGAAGAACTACCACGTGTTTTTTTGGATATATACGAAAGAATAAATAATGAAAATTGTAGTGAAGTACGTAGTAAAATTGAGTCTAATATAAAAAACTCTAGAAAGGTTAATGTAAAAATTGCTGATAGGAAAGCAACATTAATATACGAAGATGAAACAGCTCCTAAAGGCTACACTGAAATGTATATATAAATTAAAAACTAGGTAAGGTTTATAGCCTAACCTAGTTTTTGTTTAAAGAGTCTGCTTGTATTCATTTAAAATTGCTTGTATTTGTGAATCTTTTTGTTTTTTTTGCTGATTTTCAATTATCCATCCAGCCACTTCTTCATCTGTTTTGTAACCCATGGCAGCTAACTTCGCTCTAAATTGCCTATATTTTTTTTCTTTTTCAGCCTTAGTAAAGGCATTACCTGCTGTTTTAAATGCATTATTACCGCCTCCGCCTAAAAAGCCTGTTAAAAATGACATAGCAAGGAAAAATCCACTTCCGCCAACAACGTTGTCCAAATTTTCATCTGATAGTTCAGTTTTTTCTGTGTTTTCAAATTGCTTAATTAATTTCAACGCTTGTAAAAATTCCTCTTTGGTGTATCCGCTGACTATACTCAAAGCAAATTCATATTTTTCATCGTCTGTTTTTTTCGACAAAAATTGATTTCCAAGATTTTTGTCTGTGCTTAATTTTTTAAATAATTCAGCTAAAGCTTCGTTTTGCATAATAATACCTCCTTTAACAACTACCTAAAAATTTTATCATATTTCCAAGTCCACCATCTATAATGTCACTAATTCCAAGAAGTGCTTTTCCAAATCTGTAACTAAAGCTGCTGCCTCCACTTATGTTTTTTAAATCTGCATAGCTTAATGATGAAATATCGCCTGATGCTTCCACTTTTTCACGGACTTCATTTAAATATTTCATAAATTCAACGAATTCTTCTTTAGTATAGCCGTCGGAAATAGTCAAAGCTATTTCGTAAATACTATCCAAAGTAGGTTCTTTTAAAACAGAAAACCTTTCCATTAAAGTGGGGTCTTCGTTTAGCTTGTTTACTAAATTTAGTAATCCTTGATTTTGAAATTTTTGTTCCATAAAATTCTCCTCCTAATCTTACAAATCTAATACAACTACATAAACAATTTAATTATCTAAGTTGTTTTGCTAAGATTAATTATATTTAATTTAGAGCAAAATGTTAGATAAATACATAAATATGTATACGTGTATTATATTTTATAATCTTTTGCTCGATAAGTCAATACTTTTATCATAAAAGTTTTAAATTTTTTATACATTATGTAAAACATACAATTTATATTTTATGAATTAACTGTTGTGAATGAGGAAAAACATTATAGTTGAGGAGTTGATTTAATGAAAAAAGACAAGAAAAAATCAGATTACAAACAATCGGTGGATAACTCTAATGAAGACAATCAAAAAATTAACGACAATAATGCAAATGTTGAAAACATAGGTAGTGAGCGCCACAGCGAGATGATAAAGGAGATAGGGTCGGTTGTTACAACGATAAACGGAAAAACGGTTTATTGCTTAACGATAATAGGACAAATAGAGGGACACTACATTTTACCCTCTCAAAATAAAACCACGAAATATGAACACGTGATACCTCAGCTGGTTGCTATAGAAGAGAGCCCTAAAATAGACGGTCTTTTAATGCTTTTAAACACAGTCGGCGGGGACGTTGAAGCAGGTTTGGCAATAGCCGAGCTTGTTGCGGGAATGAGTAAACCTACGGTGTCGATGGTTTTGGGAGGCGGACATTCCATAGGTGTTCCTCTTGCTGTTTCTGCTAAAAAATCATTTATAGCTAAGTCTGCCACCATGACAATACATCCTGTAAGAATGAACGGCGTTACCCTAGGAGTTCCCCAGACTTTTGAATATTTTCATAGAATGCAAAAGCGTATAACTAATTTTGTTGTAGAAAATTCTAAAATATCCCCCGAAAGATACTACGAAATGGCTATGAACACAGAAGAATTGGTTATGGACGTTGGGACGATACTAGACGGAAACACTGCGGTTAAAGAAGGGATAATAGACGCAACGGGGAATTTGTCTGATGCTTTGAAATGTCTTTACGATATGATAGATGAATATAATCGTCGAAGCATAGAAGAAAATCAGGAAAATCATAAAAAAAACAAAGAATAAAAATTTTAAAAAAATAAAATTTATAGTTGGATATTATTGAAACACCACGTATAATTAATACATGGTGTTTTAATTTTAATATAAATATTTTGGAGGAGTATTCATGGGAATTTTTGATGCAATTATACAGGGTGTAGTTCAGGGACTGACGGAGTTTTTACCGGTGTCAAGTAGCGGACATTTACTTTTGTCTCAACACATATTAGGAGTGCAGGAAAACAATTTGTTTTTTGACGTAATGCTCCATTTAGGAACTTTAATAGCAGTGTTGGCGTTTTACTATAAGCTGGTGATAAAATTAATAGGGGCTTTCTTTGGACTTGTGAAAGACGTGTTTACAGGGAAATTTAGTTTCAAAAATTTAAACGACGAAAAACGTATGGTAGTAATGCTGATAATAGGACTGTTGCCGCTATTTATATTATTTTTACCTGTTCCGGGTACAGGCACAAATATTAAAGGTATAGCAGAGTCGCTGTCAAACGACAGTAACATAATAGTAGTTGGAGTTTCTTTGCTGATAACAAGCTTATTATTACATACGGGTATTTCCAAAGCGGAAAAAGACAAAAAAAGATATATGCATTTAAATGGTAAAGACGGAAAAGAAGGAAGAAAATCATTTAATGTTGGAGATGCTTTGTCGGTTGGATTAACACAATGTGCAGCGGCAGTGTTTCCGGGACTTTCAAGGTCAGGTTCAACGCTTTCAATAGGCTTGATGAGGGGAATCAACAGGCAAACTGCACTTGACTATTCATTTGTTCTTGGAATACCATCAATAATGGCAGCAGCGGTTTTAGAATTAAAAGAAGCTTATGAGTCACCTATGGGAGTGTCGATAGAGATTTTGCCTATAGTTGTTGGGATAGTAGTTTCAGCCGTAGTGGGCTTTATGGCTATAAAGTTATTTAAATGGCTCTTAGCAACGGATAAAATGAATATATTTGTAATTTATACCTTGGTAGTGGGATTGCTTTCAGTAATTATAGGTATTTTCGAAATGATGAACGGGGTAAATATATTTACTGGGCTACCGCTTTAATTTATAAAAATATAAGGTGGGTAAAATAGTGGCGGTAAAAAATATGAAAAGTAATGGTGCCGGTAGAGGAAAATCTGCTGGCACAAAATCTAAAAAAGTAAAAAAATTTTCATCCTCCAAAAGCAGTAAAAGCGTTTCAGAAAAGCGCAATAAATCCGTATATACGGTGGTACTGTTTTCGGTTTCTGTGTTACTGTTTTTTATTACGATGGTTAAGGGAGAAAATCTTTGGCTTATAATTCACAACTTTATATTAGGCTTATTTGGAGTGTGTTCGTTTTTTCTGCCGTTATTGTTGTTGTATGTTGCGGTGTCGGAAGCCAGAGGAAATGAAACTGGTAATATTAAATATAAGATAATTATTACTTGTTTTTCTATAATTCTGTTTTGTTCAAGTGTGTATGTTTTTAAAACAAGTAATATTGTAAAAGATGAAGCTATATTAGATAAAATCAAAACTCTTTATGATTTAGGGATAAAGAATAAAAGTGCAGGAATTTTTAGCGGCATCATAGGAATACCTCTTGTTTGGCTGTGCGGGAAATCAGGAGCTGAGATTGTAAATGTAATTTTGATATTTTTATCTTTAATGCTGTTTACGGGGACGGACCTCATAACATTTTTTAGACTTATTAAAAAACCGGTTTTATTTATAAGAGATAAAGTAAGCAGTACAATATCTAAAAGACGTGAAAATAAAATCTCTAATAACTTAAATGTGAGTAGCAGCGGAGAGTTAGAGGGGGGTAAATTTAGTAAGGATAAATTTAGCAAGGACGTTATCTGGGAGGAAAACAGTAAAATTGCGTGTAATACTGAAAAAAATATATGTAAAGATGACGGTGATTTTACAGATAACGAATGTAAATTTGACGAATCCGAAGAGAAAAATAATTTAAGCTCAGACGCAGACGATAGCGAATATAGTGAAATAACAGAAAATAATGTATCTCAAAGCGACTATAATCCTCCTCCAGTTGAACTTTTAAGTGCATCAGGAGAAACAGACAAAAATGATGTTGTGAGTGAAAGACACAAAACTGGTCAAATACTCGTTGAAACGCTAGAAAGCTTTAACGTTAAAACCAATATAGTAAATATAAGCAGAGGACCATCTGTAACAAGATATGAGCTTCAGCCGGCAGCAGGGGTTAAAATAAGTAAAATTACTAACTTAGCCGACGACATAGCTTTAAACTTAGCAGCTTCAGGGGTTAGAATAGAAGCGCCTATCCCGGGGAAATCTGCGGTTGGAATAGAAGTTCCGAATAAAGTAGTGAGCGTTGTGAGAATGAGAGAGTTAATATCATCTCAAATTTTTATGAAATCGGAAAGTAACCTCACTGTGGTTTTAGGGAGAGATATTTCAGGTAAAATAACGGTGGCCGACTTATCCAAAATGCCCCACCTTCTTATAGCGGGGTCCACAGGTTCAGGAAAATCGGTTTGTATAAATTCTTTTATAATAAGTCTTATTTATAAATCAACTCCGGAGGACGTTAGACTTTTAATGGTAGACCCCAAGGTTGTGGAGTTAGGAGTTTATAACGGTATTCCACATTTGCTGGTTCCGGTTGTCACAGACCCAAGGAAAGCTGCTAAAGTGTTAAATTGGGCAGTTAAGCAAATGCTTGACAGATACAAAATGTTTGCTGAAAACAACGTTAGAGATTTAAAATCTTATAATAGCTATGTAAGAAGCCATGAGGGTCTTACAGATAAAGATGGTAACGCTTTAAAGCCCCTGCCGCAGATAGTTATAATAATAGACGAACTTGCCGATTTGATGATGGTTGCGCCAAACGAAGTTGAAGATGCAATATGTCGTCTTGCACAGATGGCGAGAGCGGCAGGAATGCATCTTGTTATAGCCACGCAAAGACCGTCGGTTGACGTTATTACTGGTATAATAAAGGCAAATATTCCAAGTAGGATAGCTTTAGCAGTGTCGTCGCAAGTAGACTCAAGAACAATAATTGACTCAAGCGGAGCGGAAAAATTATTAGGTCGAGGAGATATGCTGTTTTTACCCATAGGAGAGAATAAACCTATAAGGGTTCAGGGGTGCTATGTAAGCGATAGCGAAATAGAAAATATTGTTGAGTTTATAAAGAAATCTGCTAAAAATTCTGAGTATGATGAAAAGGTAATCGACGAAATAGAAAACAGTGTGGCTCTTGAAGCCGATAAGGAGGAAACTTCGAGTTCAAGCGAAGACCCACTAATGAATAATGCAATAAAATGTGTTGTCGAGGCAGGACAAGCCTCAACCTCGCTACTTCAAAGACGTTTAAAATTAGGCTATGCAAGAGCGGGAAGACTAATAGATGAAATGGAACAAAAAGGAATAGTGGGACCTCACGAAGGGTCAAAGCCTAGAAAGGTACTTATTACGTATCAGCAGTATTTAGAAATGAATATGAATAAATGTGAGTAAATTATAAAGGAGTAAAAGAGAAGAATACTATGGCTAGTTATGAAAGAGGGAAAAGTAAAAGAAATGTTTTTTACGGTATAATTATTGTTTTATTATTGGCTTGCTGTGCATACAGTTATTGTGTGACGGGGAATAATCCGTTTTCGGATATGCTTGAGGATACTGGTACATCTGTATCCTCAAAGGATTATAAAATGAGTGTACATTTTCTGAATGTTGGGAAAGCCGATTGTGCTTACATAAATTGTGGAGATAAGAATATATTGATAGATGCAGCCGATAAAGATGTGTCTAACAATGTTAGAGAGTACCTAAAAAGACAAAATGTTGAAAAACTTGATTTAGTGGTAATGTCTCATGCGCACCGTGACCATATAGGTCAGATGGATGACGTTATTAAGAATTTTGATATAGATAAATTTTTAATGCCCGACATACCAAATAAAATTGTGCCGCCCTCGAGAACGTACGTTAGTATGCTTAAAGCCCTCGACGAAAAGAAAGTAAATGTTGAGATAGCTAAAGTAGGGAGTAGGTTTTCAATTGGCGATATGGTTATAGACATATTTGCTCCATGCGGAATTTATGATGACATAAACAACACATCAATAGTTATGAAGATAACGTTTGGCAAAGACAGCTTTTTATTTACAGGTGATGCATCTGAGCAGTCTGAATTAGACATGATAAAACGAGGTTTTGATTTAAAATCAACAGTACTGAAAGTTGGACATCACGGTAGTAGAACGTCGTCAACATGGAAGTTTTTAAATGCGGTTAGTCCGGACTATGCCGTTATATCTGTTAAAAAGGATAAGAGTAATTTACCAAACGAAAGAATAATAAAAAGATTAAACTCGTGCAATATAAAAACATACAGGACAGATGAATCAGGAAATATTGTATGTTGCACAAACGGTGACGGTGTAACATTTACAACCGAAAGGGAGGAAAAATAATTTATGATATATCTTTCTGTTGACAGTATTGAAGATGGATATGCCACTTGCGAAGATGATAACAGGGATAAGTGGGAAATTAATATAAAAAAGCTCCCTAACGGAATTAAGGAAGGAGATGTTGTGTTAATTAAAGATGACGGAAAAATTTTAATTGATGATAAAGAAAAAAAAATAAGACAAAATGCAGCTATTTCGCTGCTGGAAAAGGTTTTGCATAGTAAAGACGAAAAATAAAATATTGACACATTATTAAATATAAATTAAAATATAATTGTTATTTATTTAAATCGGTCCGGAAGGTTCGATGATGTGTAATATACTAAAGTTTATGAAAAAGTATGTTTACCAATAATTAACGAAAGGAAAGTGCTGAAAATGGAATACTTAATAAATAATTTAATTGGATTAATTAATTCAGCGCTTAGTCCGGAAATTATAGTGTTTATAATTTCTTTGATTCCAGTTTTAGAGTTAAGGGGAGGAATGATAGCAGCTAGTATATTGGGATTAAATTGGAAGGTAGCAATGTTTATATGTATTTTAGGAAATATAATACCTATACCTTTTATTTTACTTTTTATTAAAAAAATTTTTTGGCTTTTAAGAAATACTAAATTCGTAAAATTTATATATAAAATAGAAAAAAGAGCAATTGAAAAAAGTGAAAAAATATTCAAATATAGAAATTTAGGATTATATTTATTTGTGGCAATACCTCTGCCCGGGACGGGAGCATGGACAGGGGCATTGATAGCAGCGCTATTTGACATAAGAATAAGAAATGCTTTTTTATCAATTGTATGCGGCATTTTTACGGCAGCTATAATAATGGCAATATTATCTTATGGAGTTTTGGGTGCTTTTATTTAGTGGGATTTGTAAATTTATCTTTTATAAGTTTAAACGGTTTGTTAAGCATAAAAACAAAAGCGGCGCACGAAATGGAGTGTAAAACATCAAAGGGAAGGCTTGAAAGAAAATAAGTTGTAATTAGTTCTTTGTTTACACTCGGAAAATAAAAAATTATGGAAAGTAAATTTATTATCGGACTGTAAACCAAAAATATTAACAGTAATGAAGCTAAGCATAAATTTAAAGAAGTAATTTTGTATTTTTTCTTAAAGAATATAAGATGAGCGAAAACAGAAACTAGAACGCAACACACTATTTGCCAAAGAGTCCAAGGACCTTGACCTAAAAAAATATTTGATGTTAGAACCGTAATTATTGAGATAAGAATACCATAGTATCCTTGGAAGTAAGCTGATGACAAGATGATAATAGGGATAAATAGCTCTACGCTTGGGATAGCGGAAAGTGCTAACCTGCCGATACAAGCGCTTGCTGACAAAATAGCAATAGTTGAAATGTCGATATTTGAGATTTTTTTCATTTTTAACTTCCTTTACATATTTTATTGTTGTAAATTTTAGCCGAATAACAAAATAAAAACAATTAAATCTTCGAAAATTTTAGGTTATTTTATGTTGAACCCCAAAAGTATTTAGGATATCCTTGATTTGTAAGTCGAATTTTAGAAAAGAGGATAAAATAAAGTGGAATGCAAAAATTTATACACGAATGTGTTTTCAGAAATCGGGTTTGGCATACAGCCTTTTAAAATAGTGAATTATAATGTTTGCTATGATGGAATGTATGGAGTGGAAATTGTTGAAAAGTCAGGAGTTTTTACGGAAAGCGATATTGTTTATATATCTAAAGATAAGTATTTGGTCATAGATATTATAAAATACTTGCATGAACATGCAATTGACATTATCTCATTTAGAGATGTTGTGAATGATTTGCTTACTAAAGTAAGCGCAAAATAAAAATATATTAATATATTGGGAGTAACATGAGTTTGATTAGTAGTTTATTACCAATACGAGTCCTTGTTGTGGACGACGATTATGATGAATGTGAAATTATAAGAAGAGCATTTGAGATTGCAGATGATATAGAAGTTTGCGGAATAGTTAACGATGGAGTAGCCGGCGTGGAGATGACTAAGAAGTTAATGCCGGACGTAATTTTATTGGATATTATAATGCCAAATATTGATGGATTAGAAGTTGCCAAGAAAATCCGAGAGTTGGATATGGAGAAAGACCCTAAAATAATAATGTTTACAGCAATAGGTAACCAGAATGTGATAAACACTGCCTTTGGAATAGGAGTGGATTACTATTTAAAAAAACCTGTAAACTTATTGAGCTTGATAGAAAAGGTTAGGATGGTACATAAAAACAAAGCATATACTGATATGTATAACATAAATAAGTCAAACTTTAGGGTAATAAAGGAAACAATAAACAAAATATGTATACCAATAAATCTTACAGGATACAAATATATAGTACAAGTAGTAGACATAATGCTCGAGAAAAATAATATGACTTTTAAACAGATGTATGAAATTGTTGCAGAGAAAAACAATACATCGAGTCAGTGTGTTGAAGTTTCGGTTAGAAACGCAATAAGAAGAGCAACGGAAATTCAAAGTGATTTCTATAAAAGTATATTTGACTCAAACGGAGGAAAAATACCAACAAATTCAGTTTTCTTTGAAAAGATAAAAGAAGTGGTATACATGAACTTGCCGTAACAAATTAATAAATATAATGTGTTGCCAGAAAATATAAATTATGTTAATATGATAATAAAAATAATTTATGTTAGGAGTTAAATTTTATGATGCCAATTAACGTGGGGTTATTATCAGTGTTGCCTCCGGTTTTATCAATTGTTCTGGCGCTAATATCTAAGAATGTAATATCCTCATTGTTGTTGGGGATTTTATCGGGAGCTTTGATATATTCGTTAAACACCGGAAGTGGAATTATAGGAATGATTGAAATAATGTTTTCGGTCATGGCAGACAGTATGGGGAGCAATATATTAATAATAATATTTATAGCATTGCTCGGAGCGTTAATTCATGTGATTACTATGGCAGGTGGCTCAAAAGCTTATGCTAAGTGGGCATCTGATAAAATAAAATCTCGCAAAAGTGTACAAATAGCAACGGCGGTATTAGGGTTTATATTGTCGGTTGACGACTACTTTAACTGTTTGACAGTTGGCACGGTAATGAGACCGATAACAGATAAACATAGGGTTTCAAGAGTAAAATTTGCTTATATAATAGACTCAATGGCAGCACCTGTGTGTGTTATAGCGCCAATATCAAGTTGGGCAGCTTCAATTATATCGTGTATAGACAGCACCGGAATGAACGGAATGATGATGTTTATGCAAACGATACCATATAATTTGTATGCGGTGTTTACGATAGTGTTTGTGTTTATACTTTGCTTTACTTCTATGGATTACGGACCTATGGCAAAATTTGAACGTAATGCAATAGAAAATGGCGATTTATTTACAACAGATTCAGAAGTTTTAGGCAAAGAAACAAACGATGAGTCTGTGTCTGACAAAGGAAAGGTCTACGATTTAATAGTGCCGATACTGGTTCTTATAGTGATGTCGCTTATAACGATGCTTAAAACCGGGGGCTACTTTAACGGTGGAGTTACGCTTTCTCAGGCTTTTGGCAACACAAATTCAAGTATATCTATAACAGTTGGAGCGTTTAGTGCGTTAGTTGTGGCATTTTTAATGTTTGTGCCGAGGAAATTAATGTCGTTTTCAGATTTTATGTCGGGAATAACAAAGGGTATAGAATCCATGATAGGACCTTTTGTTATACTGGCTTTGGCGTGGACAATGAGCAGTATGTGCAAAGACATGATATGTACGGGTGATTATATAGGTAACGTGGTTTCGGAGTCAAATATTCCTTCGGTGTTGATACCGGCTTTGATATTTTTAATGTCAGGATTTTTGTCCTTTGCCATGGGAACATCATGGGGTACTTTTGGAATATTAATACCTATTGTTGCAGTAGTGTGTCAAAGAGTAGCGCCTGAAATCACAGCTATAGCACTTTCAGCAACGTTGTCGGGTTCTGTGTTTGGGGACCATTGTTCACCTATATCCGATACTATGATATTATCTTCAACCGGAGCAAGGTGCAACCATATAGACCACGTATCAACGCAAATGCCGTATGCTTGTACTGTGGCGGGAGTTTCTGTGATAGGATATATTGTGGCGGGTGTTACTAAAAATTTATTTGTAACGCTTTCTGCGTCGCTTTTATTGCTAGTAATTTTTATGTATTCTGTGAGTAAGATTAAAAAATTGAAGTTAATCAAAAATTAATATTGACATAATATAAGATATATGATATCATATAATTACGAAGTTGAGTGAATTGTTATTTTAATTATGGAGGTATAATTATGGAAATATTCGGTATTAAAATTACAGTTGGAGGAGTAGTAGCAACAGTAGCAGCGGTAACAACACTTGTGTGTGGAGTTAATCTTGTTAAAGCATCAATAAACAAAAAAATTGCTGAACAATATGTCGAGGATTGGCGAGCACAACGACAATATCACGTGAAAATGGCTGCTAAGTATTCTGAAAAATCAGAAGAGGAAATAAGTGAAATAGTTACAAAAAAATGTGCTAGAAACCATGCAAAATATGCAGTAAAATGTCAAGAAAAAGTAGAACGCGGTTCAAGGGTTATAAATAAGATAAATAACACGGGGTTCTTTGGAAGAGCCATGGGAAAATGCAACAATTAAAATTAGACTTGAATTGGGATTTCGAAATTTAACATACAGAAATTTTAAAGCTATAAAAATCTATTGATTTTTGTAGCTTTGTTTAGTATTATTTAAATGTAATGTCAATTTATGTGTATTGGAGAGGTTTATAAAATTATGAAATTCCGAATTTTCAAATATTTGAATATTATGTTACTGATTTTAATGTTTTGTAATACTGCTTCAGCGGTGAATTTTTACAAAAAAGATGATATTTCTACAGACTCAGTTGTGTTATATAATACAGATTTAGATAAGGAAGTTTTTTCGAAAAACGCCGATAAAAAAAGGAGTATGGCATCAACGACTAAAATTATGACTTACATAATAGTTGCCGAAAATGTTGCAGACTTAGATAATACTAATATTGTTGTGTCGAAGGAGATATTTGGAAATTTAGAAAATGACGTTGCTATGGCAGACCTTAAAGATGGCGATGTTTTAACTGTGAATCAGCTTTTAAATTGCTTGATGGTACCATCCGGAGGAGATGCCGCTTTGGTGTTGGCTAATTACGTTGGTGGGGGAAGTGTGGAAAAGTTTGTTGAAATGATGAACAATAAAGCTCAGGAGCTGGGCTGCACGAATACTCATTTTAGCAATCCTCACGGTTTATACGATGAACAGCATTACAGTACGGCTAATGATATGTATAAAATAACCAAGTACGCTATTAAACAGCAAAGATTTATGGATATATGCAGTAAGTCCGAGAGCGCAGTGTTTTCAGATGACAGAAAGCCCTTGATAACTACTAACAAAATGATAGATAAGGTTCGGGGTGGAAAATATTATTATGAGTATGCTCGTGGGATAAAAACGGGATATCTTGATGAAGCGGGGTATTGCCTAATATCGACTGCCAGCAAGGAAGGCACTACATACATGTGTGTTGCGTTGGGGGCACCGTCTTTTGACTCGGATGGAAATAAAATTGAAGATAATATGGCAATGTTGGATAGTAAAAAATTGTATGAATGGGCGTTTTCGAGCTTAAAGTTGAAGCCGTTGGCAGATGCTAAAAAAATGCTTGGTCAAACCGGACTAAACTTAGCATGGAAAAAAGACAATTTGCTTTTATTTCCTGAAAAAAGTGTTTACACAATACTCCCCACTGATTTTGATATGTCTAGCATAAAATTGGAGCTTAACGTTCCCGAAAGTTTAGATGCTCCTGTTGAAACTGGCGATTTGATTGGAAATGCAGTTTTCATGTATGAAGGGGAGAAATTAGCGGAAATAAATGTAGTTTCTGGGGAAACTGTTCCTAAGAGCTGGTTTTTACTTATTGTGCGCACGATTAAAAATATTTTATTTTCCAAAGTATTTTTGACATGCTTTACATTGTTCTTGATAATGTCTGTTTGGTATGTTGTTGTGACAATTAAGAAAAATATGAATAGAAAAAATAGAAAGAGAAGGAACACCAAAAAATATAACGATAGACCTAAACACCAAAAACACAGATAAATATTAAAATAAAATTTGGAAAAATATATGCACCTTCCCATTGAGGTGCATTTTTAGTACTTATTAAAAGGTTGTAATTATTGTAATTATAATGTAAAATATTAGATTGAGATAAGTTTGTTTTTGGGGGATTTACATGAGTATAAAGTTCACAAAAATGCACGGTTGCGGCAATGATTATATCTATATTAATTGCTTTAATCAGGAAATTAAAAATCCTAATGAGCTAAGCATAAAATTGTCAGATAGAAGATATGGGATTGGCGGTGACGGAATAATATTAATTTGTCCGTCGGACGTTGCCGATGCTAAGATGAGGATGTTTAACCTTGACGGAAGTGAAGGGAAAATGTGCGGCAACGGGATAAGATGTGTTGGAAAGTTTTTGTTTGACAATCAAATAGTGAAAAATCCAAACATGACGATTGAAACTTTGAGTGGAATAAAAAATGTAACGATATGTCAAAGTAATGGCAAGGTTTCCACTGTTAAAGTTGATATGGGAAAACCAGAGTTTTCGCCGTCTAAAATACCAGTGGTTCTAAATTCAGACAAGGTGTTAAATTATCCTATTGATGTTGGAGAACACAGATATAATGTGAATTGTGTTTCAATGGGTAATCCGCATTGCGTGATATTTATGGAAGATGTAAAATCTTTAAAAATAAAAGAGGTTGGCAGATTATTTGAACATAATAAAATATTCCCTGAGGGCGTTAATACGGAATTTGTTGAAAAATTGGGGAATAATTTGCTTTCTATGAGAGTGTGGGAGCGAGGAAGCGGCGAAACATTAGCTTGTGGCACA
>ERZ827156.3286-NODE-3286-length-14847-cov-4.342888_pt1 | contig 14847 bp, 12 predicted proteins | sample MGYA00519919_ERZ827156 | MGnify/ENA primary metagenome ERZ827156 (study PRJEB31778, sample SAMEA3449269) | human gut metagenome | biome: human gut; feature: human-associated habitat; material: faeces | place: United Kingdom | collected 2010/2012 ... | reverse complement strand
TGAGGCCGTACTTCTTACGTTCCTTCATACGAGGATCGCGGGTCAGGAAGCCAGCCTTCTTCAGGGTGCTGCGCAGCTCGGGGTCGAACTGCAGCAGAGCGCGGGACAGGCCGTGGCGGATAGCGCCAGCCTGGCCGGAAGTACCGCCGCCGACAACGTTAATCACGATGTCGAACTTGCCATCGGTGTTGGTCAGAGCCAGCGGGCTGCGGACCATCAGCTTCAGGGTTTCCAGGCCGAAGTAATCGTCGATATCACGATTGTTGATGGTAATCTTGCCGGTGCCATTGTAGACGCGGACGCGGGCAACGGAATGCTTACGACGGCCAGTGCCGTAGAAATACTGTTTAGTTTCGTACATCTTCTATTGCCTCCTTATCAAAATTCCACAACTTCGGGCTTCTGGGCAGCATGTGCATGCTCAGCAGTCTTGTAGCAGTGCAGGCGGGTCATAGCCTTAGCGCCCAGGGTGTTGGAAGGAACCATACCCTTAACAGCGTAGGTCATAGCCTTATCGCTGGCTTCAGCCATCAAGGTCTTATACTGGGTTTCCTTCAGGCCGCCGATCCAGCCAGAATGGGTGCGATGATACTTCTTTTCCAGCTTCTTGCCAGTCAGAACAGCTTCGTCGCAGTTAATCACGATGACATGGTCACCGCAGTCAACATTGGGGGTAAAGGTAGTCTTGTTCTTACCACGCAGCAGGACAGCGGCCTGGGCAGCAACGCGGCCGAGCGGTTTGCCGGCAGCATCAATAACATACCACTTGCGGTCGACCATCTCAGCGGGCTTAGCGAGAGTAGTGCTCATGATTTGAATCCTCCATACTTTATAGTGACGCATCCGAATCATTTCGGTTTATTCAAAGCGCAATGCACAGCACGGCACTGCGCTGATTTCGCGCAAGTATGATTTTAGCAAATACGCGCTGTTTCGTCAAGGGATTTTGCAAATAAAATCATTTTATTCTCGTGTAGCTCTTGTTTTCTTGTGTTTTCTCTCGTTTTCTAACGTTTTCGCAAACGGCATTTTACTGTTTTGCCTTTTGCACCTGTTTTTGTGTACCCTGCAGCAAAGTGTTCTGCCCGCTTTGTGCAGTCTGCTGGTTTCCGGTTTTCTCCCCTGCCCTGCTTTGCCAGCCAAACTGCGGCGCGGGCGCGGCTTTGTTTTTGCAGCTCCTGTGCGGTGCTTTGATAAAATTCTTCCGATTTGGCTGCGGCTGTTGGCATTGGGCAGCAGGATGTGCTATAATAGCGATGTTTATAGTATCGTCTTAGAGTGTATAAAGGTAAGGTGGAACGGGCATGCAGCGCTTGGAGGGTCTGCTGCGCAAGGCAGTGCAGGATTACGAGATGATCGCACCGGGCGACCGGGTATGCGTTGGTGTTTCCGGCGGGAAGGACAGCGTTGCGCTGACCGTGGCGCTGGGACACCTGCGGCGGTATCTCGGCGTTCCGTTTGAGGTCATGGCGGTCACGCTGGACCCGCGCTTTGGCGGGGTGGAAGCCGACTACCAGCCACTTGCGGACCTGTTTGCGCAGGAAGGCATTCCTTACGAAATACGGCGCACGGATATCGGCCCCGTGGTATTTGATTACCGCAAAGAGCCGAACCCCTGCGCGCTGTGTGCCAAAATGCGGCGCGGGGCACTGCACGCTGCCGCGCAGGAACTTGGCTGCAACAAAGTGGCGCTGGGGCACCACCTGGATGATGCCGTGGAGACTTTTTACATGAACCTTTGGCGGGAAGGCCGTATTGGGTGTTTTTCGCCTGTGACCTATCTGGACCAGCGCAACATTACGCTGATCCGGCCAATGATCTTTGCCACCGAAAGCGAGGTAAAAAGCGCGGTATACCACGCCGGGCTGCCCATCATCAAAAGCCGCTGCCCGGCTGATGGCGCCACAGTGCGCGAACAGACCAAATTGTTTGTGCAGCAGATGAGCCGGGACGACCCGGCTTTCCGTCAGAAAACACTGCACGCTTTGCAGCAAAGCGGCATTGACGGCTGGCGGCCGCTGCATACCGGGCACACGCGGGGCTAGATTCCCCGTTGTGTTTTGTATCGAAATGGGGTGGATTGCAATGACGAACGAACTGTACGAAAAGCATTGTTGGGCATTGGTTGATCTGGATGCTATGCAGAGCAACCTGGCACTGATCCAAAAGACGGTGGGCGCGCCGGTGTGCTGCGTTGTCAAGGCGGACGCTTACGGCCACGGCGCCGCTGTGGTCGGGCCCTGGCTGGAAGAAAACGGTGCAGCCGCTTTTGCGGTCAGCTGCCTGGCCGAAGCGCGGCACCTGCGCCGCCACGGGATCAGTAAACCCATCTTGATCCTGGGCTACACCGACCCGCTGCAGGTGGATCAGCTGGCGTTCAACTGCATTACCCAGACCGTCTATTCCGAAGAGTATGCCAAGGCGCTTTCCGCTGCCGCCCAAAACGCCGGCGTGGAGGTATACTGCCACTTTAAGGTTGATACCGGTATGGGACGCATTGGGTTCAGCGTGCGTTCTGACTTTGAGGCGGCAATCGCTGCCATGGAGCGCTGCGCCGCCCTGCCCAAGCTGCACTTCAGCGGTATTTTCCAGCATTTTGCCGTGGCAGACAGCACCACGCCGGAAAACGAAGCCTACACCCAAGCCCAGCACGCTCTGTTCGAGCGCACCGTGCAGCGGCTGCAAGCGGACGGCGTTGCCCTGCACACCATCCACTGCGCCAACTCTGCCGCACAAATGCGCTACCCGGAATGGCACCACAGCCTGACCCGCGCAGGCATTATCCTGTATGGGCTGGACCCCAGCCCGGAAGTGCATTTTGACGGCCTGCGCCCCACCATGACGCTGAAAAGTGTTGTGGAATTTGTAAAGGACCTTTTACCCGGCGAGAGCGTGAGCTATGGCCGCACCTACACAGCCAACACACCCCGCAAGGTTGCCACCGTATGCGTTGGTTATGCGGACGGCTACCCCCGCGCGCTTTCCGGCAGCAATGGCAACCCCAATGCGGGGGTTATGAGCATCCGCGGAAAGCCCGCCCCGATAATCGGCCGGGTGTGCATGGATCAGACCCTGGTGGATGTGACCGACATCCCCGATGTTAAAATGAATGATGAAGTAACGGTATTCGGCCCTGAAAACGCTGCGATCGGCGCAGATACCGCCGACAGCATTGCAGCTAAGACCGGCACCATCAACTATGAAATTATCTGCGGCATCAGCCGCCGGGTTCCCCGTGTTTACCTGCGGGACGGCGCGCCGGTGCGTATCTGGAACGATTTGGAGGAAACCTGATGGCACGCGACAATATTCGCAACTTTTGTATCATTGCCCACATTGACCACGGCAAGTCCACACTGTCGGACCGTATTCTGGAGCTGACCGACAGCGTGGACAAGCGCACCATGGAGGACCAGATTCTGGACGACATGGAGCTGGAACGCGAGCGCGGCATTACCATCAAAGCCCGCGCCGTTACCATGCACTACCACGCCGATGACGGCAAGGAATACGAGTTCAACCTGATCGACACGCCGGGCCACGTTGACTTTCAGTACGAAGTCAGCCGCAGCCTGGCTGCCTGTGAGGGTGCCATCCTGGTGGTGGATGCCAGCCAGGGCGTGGAAGCCCAGACGCTGGCCAACTGCTACCTGGCCATTGACCACAACCTGGAAGTTGTGCCCATCCTGAATAAGATTGACCTGCCCAGCGCTGACCCGGATGCCGCCGCCAAAGAGGTGGAGGATGTCATCGGTCTGCCCTGCATGGATGCCCCGCGCGTGAGCGCCAAGATGGGCATCAATATCCGCGAAGTGCTGGAACGCGTGGTGCAGGATGTTCCCGCCCCGCAGGGCGACCCCGATGCCCCGCTGAAAGCCCTGATCTTTGACTCCATTTACGACAGCTACAAGGGCGTTATCGTCTATGTGCGCGTGTTTGAAGGCACCGTGCGCCCCGGCGATACCATCAAGCTGATGAACACCGGCGCAACTTTCCAGCTGGTGGAAGTGGGCCACATGGGTGCTACTGCCCTGGCCCCCTGCGATAAGCTGGAGGCCGGTGAAGTCGGCTACCTGACGGCCTCCATCAAGACCGTGCGCGATACCCGCGTGGGCGATACCATCACCCTGGCCGAAGCCCCCACGGCGGAAGCTCTGCCCGGTTTCCGCCAGGTAACGCCGATGGTGTTCTGCGGCATTTACCCCGCCGATGGCGCCGACTACCCTGATTTGAAAGATGCGCTGGAAAAGCTGCAGCTGAACGATGCCGCCTTGAGCTTTGAGCCGGAAACCAGTGCGGCCCTGGGCTTCGGCTTCCGCTGCGGGTTCCTTGGGCTGCTGCACATGGAAATCATCACCGAGCGGTTGGAGCGCGAGTTTGACCTTGACCTGATCACCACCACCCCCGGCGTTCAGTACCGGCTGACCTTGACGGACGGCACGGTGGAAGTGATCGATAATCCCTCCGCCTATCCCGACCCGGCCCGCATTGCCAAGGCAGAAGAACCATTTGTGGATGCCCACATTTACACCCCCAACGATTATGTTGGCCCGCTGATGGACCTGTGCCAGCAAAAGCGCGGCACCCTGATTGCGATGGATTACCTGGATGAGACTCGCGTGGACCTGCATTACCAGATTCCGCTGGGCGAGATTGTTTATGACTTCTTTGACGCCATCAAGAGCCGCAGCCGCGGTTACGCCAGCTATGACTATGCGTGGGAGGGCTGGCACCAGTCCGAGCTGGTCAAGCTAGACTTCCTGCTGAACGGCGAGATCGTGGATGCGCTTTCGATGATCGTATTTGCGGATAACGCTTACGCCAAGGGGCGCCGCATCTGCGAAAAGCTGAAGGAAAACATCCCGCGCGCTTTGTTTGAAATTCCCATTCAGGCGGCCGTGGGCGGCAAGATCATTGCCCGCGAAACAGTCAAGGCCGTGCGCAAGGATGTTTTGGCCAAGTGCTATGGCGGCGATATTACCCGTAAAAAGAAGCTGCTGGAAAAGCAGAAAGCCGGTAAAAAGAAGATGCGCAAACTGGGCAGCGTGACCCTGCCCAGCGAAGCCTTTACCGCCGTGCTGAAGCTGGATTCCGATACCTGATTGACTGCACACCATAGATAGCAGCACCCGCCGGGGCGGCGCAGCACAACAGCTGCCTGCCCCGGCGGGTTTGTTTTTGGCGCGGCGCATTTAGGCCAGTAGCCGAATATAAAACGACCACCCCCTGCCCTGCCGCACAAGGTTTTACCGTGCGGTCGGGGCAAGGGGTGGTTTTGTGTTATTTCCGTTCAGGCGTTCAGCTTACCGCCGGGCGGCAGCGAACACGGCAAAAGAGTTCAGCGGATCTCGATGCCCAGCTTGAACTTGAGGTTGCCGAGGATTTTCTTGACAAAGCGGTCCACATCGGCAGCTTCCAGGGCTTTGTTTTCCGGTGCAAAGTGCAAGGTGAACGCCATGCTCTTTTTGCCGGCGCCAATGGCTTCGCTGCGGTAGATATCAAACAGCTCTACATCGGCCAGCTGCTTGCAGGCGCGCTTCATTTCGGCAATGATGGTGCCGCAGGGGGTTTCCTCGTCAGCAACCAGAGCCAGGTCACGGGCCACGGTATCGAACTCCGGCAGCGGATGATAACGCAGACCGGCAGGCAGCTGTGCCACCAGCGTCTCGTAATCGATCTCGCCCAGGAAGATCTTCTGGTTGGCGCGGCTGTCACGCGGCAGATCCAGACCGGCCTGCACATCGTTGGCCAGCTTGCCAAAGCTGCCCACACGCACGCCGTTGCACAGGATGTAAGCGGCAATGCCGGGGTGCAGGTAAGGCACATCCTCGGCACGCTCCACCTCAAAGGTTACGCCGAAGGAAGCCGCCAGGTCTTCCAGTGCGCCCTTAACGGCAAAGAAGTCCTCATGCTCACCAAAGGCCACAAAGCCCAGGTGCAGGCGCTCTTCCGGCAGTTCGGTCAGCGGAAGCTGTTTGGGCACATAAATGTTGGAAAGCTCAAACAGACGGCCGGCAGCGTTGCCTTTTTTCAGATTGGTAACCGCCACGTTCAACAGGCTGGGTGCCAGCAGGGAGCGCATGATGGTCAGGTTGGAGGAGATGGGGTTGACAATGCGGATGACATTGCGCTCCGGTGCATCGGGGGCAATGTGCAGGGCATCCAGGTCGGCATCCGCATAGAATGCCAGCGTCATAGCCTCATAGAAGCCTTGGGCACACATAGCGCTCTTGAGCTTATCGCGGCGGTGCTGGTCAGCCGTCAGGCCCCCGGTGGTGACCTGGGCAGCTTTCAGGAAGGTGGGGGTGATATGGTCATAGCCATATTCACGGATCACTTCCTCGGCCAGGTCCGGCTCGCCGATCTCGATATCCTCGCGGTAGCGCGGAGCAACCACCTGCATGGTGTCACCGTCGGCTTCCATCGTCACTTCAAAGCTGAGCTTTTTCAGGATGGCCAGAATTTCCTCGGTGGGCACGGTAATGCCCAGAATGGCGTTGATGGCGCTGATGCGGGCGGTGAAGTGCTTGCCTTTACGCGGAGCACCAGCAGAACAGTCAAACTCGGTGGCGGTCACTTCGCCGCAGCCCAGCTCCTGGATCAGGTGCAGGGCGCGGGCCATGCCCAGCTCGGTGGTATATTCGCTGATGCCCTTCTCGTAATGGGCGGAAGCATCCGTGTTCTGGCCAAAGCCGCGGGCGGTCTTGCGGATGTTATCGCGGGCAAACTTGGCAGATTCAAACAGCAGCTGGGTAGTTTCCGGCTTGATCTCGCTGTTCAGGCCGCCCATAACACCGGCCAGGGCAACCGGCTTTTCGCCATCGCAGATGACCAGGTTCTGGGGGGTCAGGGTAAACTCCTTGCTGTCCAGCGTGGTGATCTTCTCGCCGTCCTTGGCACGGCGCACAATGATCTGGCAGCTTTCCAGCGTGTCCATATCAAAGGCGTGCATCGGCTGGCCGATTTCCAGCATGACATAGTTGGTGATATCCACCACGTTGGAAATGCTGCGCAGGCCGCACAAGGCCAGCTGGCGGCGCATCCAGCGCGGAGATTCACCGGTGGTGATGTTGCGCACATAGTGGCCCAGGTAGCGCGGGCACAGGTCCGGTGCTTCCACCGTAATGTTCAGGCGCGGGTTCTTGTAATCGCTCACGGTGTAATCGGTGGCAGGCATTTTCAGGGGCTTGTTCAGCACAGCGGCAACTTCGCGTGCAATGCCCAGAACACTCTGGCAGTCGGCACGGTTGGCGGTGATGGAGATATCAAAGATATAATCATCCAGCCCAACAACCTGCTGAATGGGGGTTCCGGGCACGGTATCTTTGGGCAGGTCCAGCAGGCCGTATACCTCAGCACCGGGGTACAGGTCCTCGTTCAGACCCAGCTCCTCGCCGGAGCAGAGCATACCGTTGGATTCAATGCCCATCAAGGGCTTTGCCTTGATCTTGATGCCTCCGGGCAGCGTGGAGCCGTCCAGAGCAGCGGGGGTGTGCATACCGGCGTACACATTGGACGCACCGGTGGAGATCTGAATATCATGGCCATAGTCGCCGCAGTCCACCTTACAGATATGCAGGTGGGTGCCCTCCTGGGGCACGCACTCGGTCACAACGCCAACAACAACCTTGCTGATCTCAGCGCCAAGGTCGATGAGTTCTTCTACTTCAAAGCCACAGTCGAATAGTTTGGTTTCCAGCTCCTGGGCGGAAACATCAATATCCACATACTGTTTAAGCCAGCTGAATGGTACTTTCATTGTTGTTCCCCTCCTTAACCCTTGAACTGTTCGAGGAAGCGCAGGTCGTTCTCGAACATCAGGCCGATGTTGTTGATGCCGTACTTAAGCATGGCGATACGCTCGATACCGATACCGAAAGCAAAGCCGGAGTATACCTCAGGGTCAATGCCGCAGTTTTCCAGCACGCTGCGGTGCACAACGCCAGCCCCCAGAACTTCGATCCAGCCGCTGTGCTTGCACAGGGGGCAGCCCTTGCCGTGGCATTCAAAGCAACTTACGTCAACCTCCACACTGGGCTCAGTGAACGGGAAATAGGACGGGCGCAGGCGGGTTTTGACCTCCGGGCCAAACAAAGCCTGCACAAAGCGGTCCAGCATGCCCTGCAGGTCGCACAGGGTAATGCCCTTATCCACAACCAGACCTTCCATCTGGTGGAACATCGGGGAGTGGGTTGCGTCAGAGTCAGAGCGGAACACGCGGCCAGGCACCAGAACCTTGATGGGGGGCTTTTCCTTATCCATCACACGGATCTGGCCGCCGCTGGTCTGGGTGCGCAGAACAATGTCATCCGCCACATAGAAGGTATCCTGCATATCGCGGGCCGGGTGGTTTTTGGGTACGTTCAGGCGGGTAAAGTTGTGGTCATCGTCCTCAATTTCGGGGCCTTCGTAAATTTCAAAGCCCATGCCGGCAAACACATCAATGATCTCATTCTTGATCTGGGTGATAGGATGCAGTGCGCCGGTGGCGTGGTGGGTGCCGGGCAGGGTGATATCCACGGCTTCGGCCTTGTTGCGGGCGGCAAGCTCGGCCTTTTCGATCTCGGCGGAAGCAGCCTGATACTGGCCCTCCACCCAGACCTTGAACTCGTTGATGGTTTTACCGGCGGCGGGGCGTTCCTCTTTGGGAACATCGCGCAGGGACTTGGTCAGTCCGGTCACGCTGCCGTTTTTGCTCAGATACTTCTGCCAAAAGGCGGAAAGTTCATCTTTGTTGTGCACTGCTGCAAGGTCGGCTTCCAGCTCGGCGCGCAGTGCGGCGATTTTTTCTTCCATAATGCACCTCTTTGATGATTTACGGGGCGAAGGCTGCTCGCTTTTGCTGCAAAACAAAATAAAAAAGCCCCGTCCCTGAACGGTAAAATCAGGGACGAAGCTGTAACATTCATTTACACTCCGCGGTACCACCCGTGTTCCGCCAAACCATGTCTGGCGGCACTCGATGCTTTGTAACGGGGCAGACCGTCCCGCGCTAATGGCTGCAATGCAGGGTTCACACAGGCCGCTCAGGAGCGAACTTCTGCCAGCAGGCTTTCGGGGCGGCTTACAGCCGATGGCCGCCCTCTCTGTGCTAAGTTTGCAGGCATACTTTCTCCGTCAATGCGTTTAACATAAAGCATTATAGGCCGTTTAGCCTTTTTTGTCAACCCTGGACGCACAGCAAAAAGGGCGCTGCCCCTTGCGGAACAGCGCCCTTTTTTCAAATTATCAAAACCGATCAGTCGTTGCGGCGGGAACGGCCCACGATGCGGACGATATACAGGAAGATGTTGATATAATCCAGGTACAGGCTGAGTGCGCCGATGATGGAGGATTTGTGCAGCATGGAAGCATCGCCGCCATAGTAGGCGTAATAGTACTTCAGCTTCTGGGTGTCATAAGCCGTGAACAGCATAAACACCAGGACCGAAACCGCGCAAAGCACAATATCCATCATACCAAAGCCCGTGCCGGTCAGCATGCCGATCAGGCCGCCCACCAGGCTGGTCAAAATAATGGCAATCAAAGCACCCATCAGGTTGATACCCCAGCCGCTCAAATCGCGCTGGGTTCGGGCACCGTAAACAGCCATAACGCCAAAGTACACGGTACCAACCAGGAACGCCAGAATCAGCGTGGAAAGATCATAGATGATAAAGTAGGTGCTCAGGTTGATGCCGTTCAGCACCGCATAGGCGAAGAACAGCCCCGTTGCGGTGGTGGGCTGCAGGCGTTCCACCCTAGCGGACAGAACCGCAACCAGCACCAGCTCCGCAATGCTCAGGAGGAATACCAGGCCGGTGCTGAACATCAGCTCAAACAGCGGGGTGGTAACGGTAAGCAATGCCGTTGCAAAGGTAACCAGCAAACCGGCGGCCATCCAGCCGTAGGTGCGGGTCATATACTGGTTTAACGTGCCGAACGGACTTTCGGCATAGGAGATATTATAATATTTCTGGTCCATAAAACAGACCCCTTTCTTTTTGGCTGGTTCTATTATATACTCTGTATTGAGTGAAATGTGTTATCGATATGTGAATTCTCTATTACACTTTTCCGTTCCTGCCCTATTTTAAGGCAATACCGCATAATTCTAAGTGCCGATACGGCGAGCGAGGTGCCGCAGCCGCCGGAGCGGTGCTTAAGCCGTTAGGCGGGAATTGTACGGTGTTGCCTTAACGGAATTCTATCATTTTTGTAAGATAAGGAGCCATGCCTTGCCCAACCCCGATACTTACGGCATTTACCTGCACATCCCTTACTGCCGCAGCAAATGCCGCTATTGTGATTTTTACTCTGCCCCCGGCACGCGCGGGGTGCCGGATGAATATGTAACCGCACTGCTGCGCGAACTTTCCAAAAGCTCCCGCAGGCCGGACACGTTATATTTTGGCGGCGGCACCCCCGCCCTGCTGCGGCCGGACCAGGTGCACCGACTGATCAAAGCTGCCGCCCCGCTGCCGGGTGCGGAGATCACGCTGGAAGCCAACCCCGATGTAGTGACGCCGGAAAATCTGGCTGGTTTTGCAGCCGCCGGGGTAACCCGCATCAGCTTTGGGGTACAGAGCGCAGACGACGCCCAGTTGTGCCGCCTGGGCCGCACCCACACCGCTGCTGCCGCCGCGCAGGCGTTTGCCTGGGCGCGGGAGGCAGGCTTCCGGGAGATCTGCGGGGATATTATGCTGGCGCTGCCCTATTATTCCACCGCGGAGTTTGATAAAACCCTTGCCCTGCTGCAGGCGGGTGGCTGCACCCATATTTCGGCCTACCTGCTCAAGATCGAGCCCGGCACCGCCTTTGGCCGCAACCCGCCGCCGGGCCTGCCGGATGCCGACGCCGCCGCGGAGTTTTACCTGTACGCCGTGCAGCGTCTGGCGCAGGAGGGCTACCGGCAATACGAGATCAGCAACTTTGCCTGCCCCGGCCACGAAGGTCGGCACAATCTGCTGTATTGGAACTGTAAAGATTACTGGGGCATTGGTCCGGCGGCCCACAGCTGCCTGGGCAGTGTGCGCCGCTTTTGGCCCAATGACACCGCTGCTTTTATTGCCGGGGCTGTTCAAGAGCAGTACGAAGGCCCCTGCAACGCCGAGGATTACCTGATCATGCAGTTGCGCCTTTGCAGCGGGCTGAATCTGACCGAGTATGCGGCCCGGTACGGCGTTCGGTTCGATGCCGGCCAGATGGCATTTTTGCGCCACTGCGCCGCCAGCGGCTATGCTGTGCTGGATGGCGATACCCTGCGGCTCACGCCGAGTGGCATGATCGTGCAGAATGCCATTCTGGAAGAACTGATTTGATTTTCAAAAATATCCGCTGTCCATATGGGTGCTTTGGGCCACTGGCTGGTCGTGCAGCCCCATCGAAACGCCCAGTGCTTCATCCACGCGGCGCATGTCATCTTCCGGAATGCGCCCGGCGCGCTCCCTCAGGCGGCGTTTATCTAGTGTGCGAATTTGTTCGGTCAGCACAATGCTGTCTTTGGCCAGGCCGCAGCGGTTGGCCCGCACGCCGATATGGGTGGGCAGGCGGTTTTTATCCTGCCTGCTGGTGATGGCGGCAGCGATCACGGTGGGGCTGTGCCGGTTGCCGATATCGTTCTGAATGATAAGTACCGGCCTGACTCCCCCCTGCTCCGACCCAACCACCGGGCTGAGATCTGCGTAAAACACTTCACCTCTGTGCACTTCCATAACAAAACCTCCCTGCTGATACTGCAATGCGTTCTGTTTACAGTATAAGCAGGGAGGCTTTATTTTAATCATGAATCGGTGGGGCAAAAAAGCATTGCGATTCTATCTGGCAGGGAATGCAAGTGGTTGCCATATGCCCAACATGCGGGACAGCAAGCATCGTCCCCTACAAATGATTTGCAGCGTTTGCTGCAATCAGCAAGGTTTCCATGTGCCGGGGAGGGGCCTTGAAATGTACCGCAAACCACACAAATGCTTTGCCGTGCTTTACTGCTTGCGGCAAGCCATTTATCACTCCACCCGTTCCAACACCACAAACGCACCGGCAAGGCCGGCCTCATGGGTCAAGCTCAAATGAGCCTGCAAATGGTTCTGCGCCATGAAACGGGCGGCTTTACCGGTAAATTCCAGGTAAGGCGCACCGCTTGGCTGGCGCAGGGCGGCGATTTCCGCCATGGAGAACCCGGAAAGGCCGGTGCCGCAGGCTTTCAAAAATGCTTCTTTTGCAGCAAAGTTGGCCGCGGCGGTTTCCGCCTGCTTCTTGCCCGTATGGGCGACAATGAGCTCCTGCTCCGCCGGGGTATACACATGCTGCAAAAATGCCGGGCGGGCAATGCTCTTTTCAATCCGGCCCACATCACACAGGTCTGTGCCAATGCCGTAAATCACAGCAGGCCCTCCTTTTCCAGCGCGGCCAGCAGGGCAGCTTTCTCGTTGGGCAGGCGGCCCTCCATCACGGCGCGCAGCAAGGTGTTCAGCGCCTTACCCACCGCGGGACCGGGGGTGATGCCTGCATCCATCAGGCTGGCCCCGTTCACGGCAAGCTGGCCTACCGTATAACAGGCGGTAGCCGAAAGTTCCAGCATCCGTCCCTCAAAAGCGCGCACCTGCTGTTCGCGCTGCATCACTCCCGCATTGCGGGCATGGGCGGCAAGATCCGCGAGCTTCAGGCGGCAAAGGCGCTGCAAAAATGCGGCACCATAGCGGTTCAGCATGTTCAGGATGCCGGCATCATCGCTGGGCAGGGCACCATCGTGGATAGCAACCAGCGCGCTGGCGCTTTCCACAAGATAAGTAGGCGCCTTGAGCCGCAGCAGGATGCTGCGCGCCATTTTACTTCCGGCCTGGTTGTGGCCGGGGAAATGCGCCGCGCCGTCCGGGCCGACGGTGCGGCATTCCGGCTTGGCCAGATCATGCAGAAAAACACTCCACCGCAGAATGCGGGCATTTTTATCGTCCATGCCCGCCACATCCAGCAGTTCCACCGCCACGGCGGTGTGCTGCCACACATCATAGCAGTGCCAGCGCCCCGGCTGGGTGCAGCCGATGCATGGCTCAATCTCCAGCACCGCCCCGGCAAGAATCCTGCCATAGCGGCTCAGCACTTTGCCCGCAGCGGGGGCGGCCAGCAGCTTATCCAGCTCGGTATAAATGCGCTCGGCGGAAATATTCCGGATGCTCTGCCGCATGTCCAGCGCGGCGCGCTCGGTGGCTTCCTCCAGAGCAAAATCCAGCTGGGCGGCCAGCCGCACCGCGCGCAGGATGCGCAGGGCGTCCTCGGCAAAACGTTCTTCCGGGTCGCCCACGCAGCGCATCAGGCAGGCGTGCAGGTCACTGCGGCCGCCGTACAGGTCGATCAGTCCCTCGCCGGGGGCATAAGCCATGGCGTTGATGGTAAAATCCCGCCGGGCAAGATCCGGCTGCACCTGCGGCACAAACTGCACGGCATCCGGGTGGCGGCTGTCATGGTACTGGCCATCCACACGGTAGGTGGTGATTTCGTAGGGGGTGCCGCCCACGATGACGGCAACGGTGCCGTGCTTTTCCCCCGTTAAGATCTGGCGGTAGGCGGAAAACACCGTCCGCACCTGTTCCGGTCTGGCAGAGGTGCATATATCCCAATCGCCGGGGGTACGCCCCAGCAGGCTGTCCCGCACGCAGCCGCCTACGACATAGGCTTCAAACCCGGCGCGGCGCAGTGCCCCCAACAGGCGGGATGCCGCCGCGGGAATGCTGATTTTGATTTGCGGTTCATGGCCAGACAAGGCGGTCACTTCCCCTCTGCAAGTATTTCAGCCGCACGGCGGTTTATCAGCCAAAGTTCCATTCTTCGGCAAGATCTACGCAGCAGGCCACACAATCGCCTTCCTCACGCAGGGCGGCAATCTTAGCTTCAGCTGCTTCGGCATCCGGCATCCAGGTAACAATAAAAAAGTTCTCCGCCGGAACGCCGTAATACACCCAGGTGCCATCGGCACGCACCAGGTCTGCCAGGTGGTCCAGTTCCTCGCCGTCGGTCAGGCCCTGGCCTTCTTCGGCGTAAATCATTTCCGGCTGCACCTGCATGGAATCGATCACGGTAATGCTGCTGTTGATGTAAGTATCGCGGTCGGTGCTCTGGTCGCTGTTTTTCCACGCGGTGGCAAACGCTTTTACAAGCAGCTCCCGCACTTCCAGCATTTTATCGCCTTGCTGATACATGATAACTCTCTGCCTTTCCATTTATAAATATATGAATACAGTATAACACGAAACAGGCCTGCACGCCATAAGAATAGAAAGAATTTTGGCGCGCGCTCCATAGGGCAATGCCGAGCAGTGCTTTACCCCCGCCGCATATACAAAATCGGGTACGGGCCGCCCTGTTCATCCAGCTCACTGCGGCGGTATACGGCAAAGCCCATGTGCCGGTAAAAACCGGCTGCCGCCGGGTTCTGCTCGTTCACGGTCAGCTCACTCACGCCGTACTGCTCCATGCCAAGGCACAGCAGGCGGGCACCAAGGCCCTGGCCGCGCGCCTCCGGGTCCAGAAAGAGCATTTCCAGCCGGTTCTCCTGCACGCCCATAAAGCCGACCGGTGTGCCGCTTTCATCCTGCGCAACAACCAGGTGTTCCACCCCGCACAGGGCCTGCGGAACATAAGTACGGATAGCGGCAATTTCCGGCGCAGACAAAAACAGGTGGGTTGCCTGCACAGAGCGCTGCCATACCTCCACCAGCTGTTGGACCAGCTGCGGGGGCCGGGCAGAAACTTCGGCTATTTTCACGGTGATATCCTCTCTTTTGTTTTATGCTCTAAGGCAACACCGCACAATTCCTGCCTTGCGGCTTAAGCACCGCTCCGGCAGCTGCGGCACGGCATCTGCGTTGCCAA
>ERZ827156.3284-NODE-3284-length-14852-cov-5.147260_pt1 | contig 14852 bp, 13 predicted proteins | sample MGYA00519919_ERZ827156 | MGnify/ENA primary metagenome ERZ827156 (study PRJEB31778, sample SAMEA3449269) | human gut metagenome | biome: human gut; feature: human-associated habitat; material: faeces | place: United Kingdom | collected 2010/2012 ... | reverse complement strand
CCAAACACTGGCGGTTTGAGGGGCTGACCCCCTGCGGCTGGAAGCAGGCCCAGACGACCGGCGGCGGACTGCTGCTGGACGAGGTGGAGGACGACTTCCAGTTCAAGGGCTGTCCGGGCCTTTACTTCGTGGGCGAGACGCTGGACTGCGCGGGCAGCTGCGGCGGCTACAACCTCCACTGGGCCTTCGGCAGCGGCATCCTCGCCGGCCGGTCGGCGGCGAAGCGCCGCCCCGCCCCTGCCCCCCGGAAAAAGAGAAAGACCTGAAGCAGCACAAGACCCCGGAGGGCATTTCTCCGGGGTCTTGTTTTCTGCGTTATTCGTTCGCCGCTTTCTCCAGCTCTGCGGCCTCGGCGGCAGCTTCCGCCTCTTCTTCCTTCTGATACTCCGCAAAGGCCGACCACATCGGCTCGATGTCCTCGCCCCGGACGCGGCGGGCGAAGTAGTTCTTGGTGATGTCCACCACAGTGCCGGACAGCGCCAGCACGCCGATGAGGTTCGGGATCATCATCAGGCCGTTGAAGGTGTCGGAGAGGTCCCACGCAAGGCCCAGCTTCATGGTCGCGCCCACGACGGTCATGCAGACAAAGACGACCTTATAGATGCGGCTTCCCGCCGTGCCGAAGAGATACTCCACGGCCTTGGTGCCGTAGTGGCTCCAGCCCAGCACCGTGGAATAGGCGAACAGCAGGATGGACACCGCGATGAACTTGGGGCCGAAGCTGCCGAACGCCGCCGTGAAGGCCTGCCCCACCAGTGCATTGTCCTGCACTCCCGCAAGGACAGCGCCGCTCTCGAGGTCTACCACGCCGGTGGTCAGGATGACGAGGGCCGTCAGGGTGCAGACCACGATGGTGTCGGCAAAGACCTCGAACACGCCCCACATTCCCTGATGCACCGGTTCTTTGACGTTGGAGGCCGAGTTGACCATGACCGCAGAGCCGAGTCCGGCTTCGTTGGAGAACGCGCCCCGCTTGAAGCCCCATGTGATGGTCTGGCTGATGCCGTAGCCCAGCGCGCCGCCGCCTGCGGCATTCAGATTGAACGCGCCCCGGAAGATCGCCGCCAGCGCCGCCGGGATATTGCCTGCGTGCATGACCACGATGATGAACGCGCCCGCGATGTAGAACAGGGCCATCAGGGGCACCAGCTTCTCGGTGACAGCGGCCACCCGCTTGAGTCCGCCGATGACGATGAGGGCCGTGACCACCATCAGCGCAAGGCCGGTGGCAAGGTAGGGCAGATGGAACGCGGCGTTCATGTTGCCCGCGATGGAATTGATCTGGCTCATGTTGCCGATGCCGAAGGACGCAAGGATGCAGAAGCAGGCGAACAGGACGGCCAGCACCCTGCCCACCGTCTTACAGCCGGGCTTTGCGCCCAGACCGTCGGTAAGGTAGTACATCGCACCGCCGGACCACTCGCCCTTCTCGTTCCTGCGGCGGTAGTAGACGCCCAGCACGTTCTCGGCGAAGCTGGTCATCATGCCCAGCAGCGCCATGACCCACATCCAGAAGATGGCCCCCGGGCCTCCCGAGACGATGGCCGTGGCCACGCCCACGATGTTGCCGGTGCCGATGGTGCCCGCCAGCGCCGTGCACATGCTCTGGAACTGGCTGATGGCCATGTCCTCCTTGCTGGTGTGGGCGGTGACGTCCTTATTGGTAAAGATGGCGCCGATGGTGTGCCGGAGCCAGTAGCCCATCCTCCGGAACTGGAAAAAACCGGTGCGGATGCTGAGCCAGAGGCCGGTGCAGAACAGCAGCGCCAGACCGAACGGCCCCCAGACGAAGCCGTTGACCACGTTGTTGAGCCGCGTGACGATGTCTACCATAGGAATCCTCCTCCAAATATCCCAAACAAAATGCGGGCAGAACCTCTTTCCCAAAGGCTCTGCCCGCAAAAAACGCAGCGTATGACTCTGCGCAGGATATGATTCCTGCACAAAAGACGTTTGCTCTGTCCTTCTGCCTGAGAGATCGGCCCATTCGGCCTTACACCTTCGGCACCCGCTTTCTGCGGGCTTCTCCAGAGTGCGGCACACCCGGCGCACCGGGCGGCACATCTTGTGATTTCGTTCTCCCTTTATGCACAGCTGTGCACAGTAGAAAAACTTTATCATATTTTCGGCTTCTTGGCAAGCCTTTCACCGCATTTTACGCTCCGGTTTCATCTTTTATTCCGGAAGATGAATTTTATTTTGGTATGACTTTCTCTTGTCTTTATCGGTCGATGGGCGGCACATCGTCGGGGCTGCCCAGCGCGTCCAGCCACTCCTCAGCCTTCAGCTGGGGCGGCAGGTGGGGCACCGGCTCACCGTCCGGGTCGTCATCGGGCGGGGGCACGAGGTCTTCCGGGCCTTCCGCGCCCTCAAAGCCGTGGGCAAGGCCGTCCGGGCTGGCGTCGCCGTCACGGCGGGCGGTTTCGCAGCAGTCCAGCCCCTCGTAGGCACTGGCGGGGCCGAGGTCGAGCCAGAAGTCCTCCCGCTCTTCCTTGCTGGGGGTATCATCGAATTTCATAGCATTTCCCTCCTTTTCTGCATAAAGCTTCCCCCGCCCGGCCATGCTTTATGCAGTTTTTTGCAGGGAGGCAGAGGAATGAACGCAAAAGGTTGGAGGCCCTTCTGGGCCGCGCTGCTGGCAGGGCTGCTGGTGCTGGTACCTCTGGTGGGCGGGACCGTCCTGCTCACCCGACGCACTCTGCGGACAAAGCTGGCCTCCCGCCCTCAGAGCGGTGTGGCCATCCGACAGCCCAAGGAGGAAAACCGCCTGAGCCTGCTGGTCTGCACCGCCCCCACCGAGACGACAGCCCCCGGCTTCCTGCTGCTCTACCTCAGCGCCAGCCAGAACTGCATCCATGCGCTGGCCCTGCCCGGGGAGCTGACCGTCCCCTTCGGGACGGACGAAGCCGCCCTCGCCGACTGCTACCGGGCGGCAGGCCCAGCCCGCTGCCGGGAAGCACTGCTCTCTGCCCTCGCCCTGCCTGAGGACACCCACTACCTCGCCCTTGCGCCCTCGGTCTTACAGGCCATCGCTGACCGGTACGGGGCGCTCCGAGTGGGCTTTTCGGGCGCGCTGACCGCCGACGAGCTGGTCCGCACCGGCTGCAGCGCCAATGTGCAGGCCCTTTCAGCCCGGGAGGCGGAAGCGCTGCTCAGCGGGATGGAGGGCATCGTCCCTCCGGCCCACAAAGCAGCCGCCCGGGCGGCGGTGTGGGACGCCTTCTTCCGGCAGGAGCTGGAGCTTCTGCCCGCCACCCTGCCCGACGCCCTGCGCACCCACAGCCCGAGCCTGCTCACCGACCTGACGGCGCAGGACCTGCTCATCTTAGAGGATACTCTGGAATTTCTCGCCGACCGCACAGCCTCCGTCCATGCGGGGGCGCTGCCCGGGGATTGGGATGCCGACGCCGGGCGTTACACCCTTACCGAGGACTCCCGCGCCGCCGTGCAGGCCCTCTTCAACGTCTCTCCCACCGACGGGCAGCTCTCGTCCGCCAGCGAGCCATAGCCCAGCACCAGCGTGCCGACCGGAGCGGCTCTGCCGCCGGTGAGGTCGTAATCGCTCAGGAGGCTGAGCCGGACGCCCTCGGCCTCGGCGGCGGCCCGGAGGGCGTCATCTGGGGGCGGGTCCCGCAGCTCGGCCAGCAGATGCAGGCCGGTGTGCAGCCCCGTCAGATGCAGTTCCTCGGGCGCGAAGGCCTCCTGCAGCGCCGCCGTCAGGGCGTCCCGCCGGGCCTTATAGGCCACCCGCTCCCGGGCCAAGTGGCGGGTGAAGTAGCCTCCGGTGATGAAGCGGGCCAGCGTCTGCTGCTCGAAGCGGCTCACGGTGCCGGAGTAGAGCCGATACTTCGCGTGCCATGCAGGCAGAAGCTGCTCGGGCAGCACCATGTAGGCGATGCGGATGCTGGGCGCGAGGCTGCGGGAGCAGGTGGAGAGGTAGACCACCGGCCCGTCGGCCCCGGCCATCCCCTGCAGGCTGGGCAGCGGGCGGGTGTCGAAGCGGAACTCGGAGTCGTAGTCGTCCTCGATGATATACCGCCGGCCCGGGCAGCGGGCGGCCCAGTGGAGCAGCTCGGCCCGGCGTCCGGCCGGCATGGTGACGCCTGTGGGGAACTGATGGCTGGGGGTGACGTAGCAGACCGCCGCGCCGGAGTCTGACAGCGCCCGGATGGAAAGTCCATCCTCGTCCACCGGCAGGCAGCAGCAGGCCACGCCGTTGTTTTCCAGCACCTGCTTTGCGCGGGGGTAGCCGGGATTCTCCACCGCCGCCGGCCCGGGCAGAAGCGGGGCCAGCAGCCCCAGCAGGTACTCAAGGCCCGCTCCCACGACGATCTGGTGCGCACCGCACCGGACGCCCCGGTACTCTTCGAGGTAGCCCGCCAGCGCCTGCCGCAGCGCAAGGTCGCCCTGCGCGTCGCCGTGGGTCAGCAGCTCGGGCGACGAATACAGCAGCTCTTTTTGCAGCCGCGCCCACGTCCGGAAGGGGAATAGCCCCGGGTCCACGCCCCGGGTGGAGAGGTCATAGCGGATGGGCCGCTGTTTCGGTACAGCCTCAGCCTTCGGCGGCGCGGCGGGCGCGGCACTCTCGGGCAGGGCCAGATACTCCTGTACATAAAAGCCGCTCCGCTCCCGCGCCTCCAGATAGCCCTCCGCTGCCAGCATCTGATAGGCCGCGTCCACCGTGTTCACCGAGACGGAAAGCTCTGCCGCCAGACGCCGCTTGCCGGGCATCCGCGTCCCCGCCGGGACAGCCCCCGTCCGCATCTCGGCGGCGAGGCTGCGGTAGAGCTGCTCATAAAGCGGCACATCGGATGCCGCGTCCAGCGCTGTCGTCAAATGGACCATAAAAAGCCCCTCCTTTTCAGCCAGTGTGCCAAACTGACTCCATAAAAAATCTTTGTTCTGGGTATTTGCACGGGGCCAGTTTTGCGTATAATAGGAGCATACCTGCAAGAACCAAAAAAGTCAATCGGTTTTGTGGGTTTTTCGTAAAATGGGAGGGAAAAATCATGTCTACCACCGCAATGTGGCTGCTTCTGGCAGTCGTTGTCATCGTGATCGTCTTTGCAAGTGTGCTCTACAAGCGCACCTTCACCGTCCACGAGCTGGCGCTCACCGGCGTCATGGCCGCTCTGAGCCTCGTGGCCTACTTATTCTTCCGGGTGCCCTTCTACGGCGGCTCCTCGTTCCATCTGGGCAATACCTTCACGGCCCTGACCGCCCTGCTGCTGGACGGCGTATCCGGCGGTCTGGCCGGTGCCATCGGTCTGGCTCTGGCCGACATCCTCGCCGGCGACCCGGGCTATGCCGTCACCACCTTCATCCTGAAGTTCCTCATCGGCATCACCTGCGGCGCAGTGGCCCACAAGGTCTTCAAGCTCCGCGAGCTGGATAAGCACGCCCCCGGCTATCTCGTCAAAGTGACCGCCGCCGCTGCCTCCGGCCTGCTGCTGAACGTCTTTACCGACCCGTTCCTCGGCTACTTCCGCAATGTATATATCTTCGGTCAGGATTACACCATCGCCAAGGCCCTGACCAAGATCACCGGCGGCGTCACCTTCGTCAACAGCGTGGCCTCCACCGTCTGCGTCGTTCTCCTCTATCTGGCCCTGTGCCCGGCGCTGGAGCGTGCGAACCTTCTGCCCAAGGCCGAGAAGAAGGCGGAAAACAAGTAACCAACTCCATCCCTGTCTGATGTACTCATAAAGCGAAAAAGGCATCTGCCCCTGCGGACAGATGCCTTTTTCGTTTATTTCTTTTCAAATACGAGGAACCGGAACGAGATGTCGGTGGTCAGCTCCGGCAGCGCCGCGAGGCGGGCTGCACCATCCCGGGGCGTTTTCCAGTAGTAGGGCGTCATGGCGAAGAGAGCTTCCAGCTGCCCGGCAGGCATCGTGATGCAGCCGGAGACTTCCCGCTCTCCGATGGCTTCAAAGCCCGGATACGCCACTTCCTGCACCGGGTTCTTGTAAGGCTTTTCGTAGAGGACGGCCTTCATCTGGAAGAGGTGCTCCGGGCCGGGCACGGCGTAGATGAGCCGCCCGCCCGGGCGCAGCACCCGGAGGAACTCCTCCTGCGCGAAGGGCGAAAAGCAGTTGAGCAGGACATCGGCCCATCCCGTGCGCACCGGCTGATGGAAGCTGGACGCCACGGCGTACCGGGCCGAGGGCAGGGCCTTTGCGGCCAGACGCACCGCAGGCTTTGCGATGTCGAAGCCTGCCAGCTCCAGCGGACGGCCCGCCTCCCCGAACTGCCGGGCGATGCAGCGGTCATACCAGCCCTCGCCGCAGCCCGCGTCCAGCAGGCGGAGCGGCCCGTTTGCGGCGGGCTGGCCGTACATAAGGCACAGCTCCCCCAGCGCCTGCCCGAAGATGCCATAGTAGCCCGCGCTCAGGAACGCGCGGCGGGCGGCTACCATCTCTTTGCTGTCGCCGGGGGCTTTCGTGCGGGTGTTCTGCACCGGCAGCAGATGCCAGTAGCCCTCTTTTGCCCGGTCGAAGCTGTGGCCGGAGGGGCATTTCAGCGCATTCTCCCCGGCAAGCGGTGCGCCGCACAGCGGGCAGCACCACGGAGCGAATCCCTCTGCCATCACACTTCCTCGCTGTGGTCCTCGATGGGGGCCGTCGCGCCGCCGTGGGCGTTCATATACTCCTCAAAGCTGGTGAACTTCTGCTGCGGCGGGCGGCGGCTGATGAGCATAAGGCCCGGGTCTTCGTCTTTTCCCGGCGCGTTGCTGCGGTTGCGGCCGTTGTTCCGGCCGGGCTGCTCAGCTCTGGGGGCGCGGGGCGCACGGCCTGCGCTGCCCTGCTCGCTGCGGTCATTGCGGCGGCTGTTCCGGCCCTCGCTGCGGGCATTGTTCTGCTGGACAGGCTGGGCCGGGCGGGCGTTCCGCTCATTGCGGGGGCTGCGGCCTGCGCCATTGCGGCCATTGTTCTCGCCGCGCGGGGCGGGCTGGCGGCTCTGCATCGCGGTGGGGATGCTCTGGGCCGGGGCAGCGGGCGCGGCGGCGTTCTTTTTGGCGGAGCGGAGGGGGGTCGCCTCCGGAGCGCTCACAAAGTGGGGGTCGAATTTCGGCTGGGCGTTGCTGCCGCGGCCTGTGCCCTGTGCAGGGGCGCTGCCCTCGCGGCGGGGCCGGTTGTTATTGTTACGGCGGTTGTTGTCGCGTCCGCCGGGAGTGCGCTTGTTGTTCTCATCCATGAGCTGTTCCTCTTTTGCTTCGATTTTGGGGGCTTTCTGCTTTTTTGCCGCAGAAAGCTTGGCCGCGCCCTTTTTTTCAGGTGCAGCGGGCTTGGCGGCGGCTGCCGCCTTGGGGGCCTCGGCCTGCTCCGGGGCAGACTGGTCGGCCTTGGGCTTGCGGCCCCGCACCGGCGGGGCGGCTTTTACGGGGGCGGGCACGCCGTCCCACGGATGGCCGGACACCACCGGGATCTTCCGGCGGTTGAGCTTCTCGATCCCGGCCAGATACTCCATTTCCTCGGGGGCACAGAAGCTCACAGCCGTGCCGTCTGCGCCTGCGCGGGCGGTGCGGCCGATGCGGTGGACGTAGGTCTCCGGCACCTCGGGCAGGTCGTAGTTGAACACATGGGAAAGCTCGCTGATGTCGATGCCCCGGGCGGCAATGTCCGTGGCCACCAGCACCTTGGTCTTGCCCTCCTTGAAGCCCTCCAGCGCGGCCACACGGGCGCTCTGGCTCTTGTTGCCGTGGATGGCGGCGGCGGTGATGCCCTGCTTGGTGAGGTCGCGGGCGATCTTATCTGCGCCGTGCTTGGTGCGGCTGAACACCAGCGCGTTCTGCACCGGCGGCTCCAGATTCTTGATGAGCCAAGGGAGCAGGAGCTTCTTGTTGCCCTTCTCGACGAAATACAGGCTCTGGTCGATCCGCTCCACTGTGCTGGACACGGGATCCACCTTGACGAAGGCGGGGTCGTGGAGGATGCCTGCGGCCAGCTGCTCGATCTCTTTGGGCATCGTGGCGCTGAACATCAGGTTCTGGCGCTTTGCGGGCAGCTTTGCGATGACCTTCTTCACGTCGTGCACAAAGCCCATGTCCAGCATCCGGTCGGCCTCATCCAGCACGAAGATCTCGATGTCGGCAAGGTCGATATAGCCCTGCCCGATGAGGTCGTTCAGCCGGCCCGGGCAGGCGATGAGGATGTCTACGCCCTTCTTGATGGCTTCCACCTGCGGGGTCTGGCCCACGCCGCCGAAAATGACGGTGCTGCGCAGCTTGAGATACTTTCCGTAGGCGGCGAAGCTCTCGCCGATCTGGAGCGCAAGTTCCCGGGTCGGGGTGAGGATGAGGGCGCGGATCGCGCCCTTTTTGCGGGGAGCTGCCCCGCTCAGGCGGTCGAGCATGGGCAGCGCAAAGGCAGCGGTCTTGCCGGTGCCGGTCTGGGCGCAGCCCATCAGGTCCCGCCCTTCCAGCACCGGCGGGATGGCCGAGGCCTGAATGGGCGAGGGGGTCTCATAGCCCGCCTCGCTTACAGCCTTGAGCAGGGGGGCGGACAGATTCAGTTCATTAAAAGTCATGGTACTCCTTGGTCATTCTTTGATCCTGCGGCACTCGATGTAATACCGCTTCTCCTCCGCATGGCCCATGCTGAAGGTCTTGCGGGGCAGCACGCCGCCCATCACGATGCCCTTGAACAGGTCGCTCTTCTCGAAGGGCGGCAGCAGGAAAGCCACGCCGCCCTGCTTGGTCAGGGCGCGGACAGCCGGCTCGTCGTGGACATAGTCCACCCGGGCCTCGCTGTGGCGGGCCATAAAATATTCGATAAATTCATCCACCGTGCCCACGGTCAGCGGGGCGACGGGGTCCTCAAAGCTGAGGACATTGGACACATGGGGGCCTGCCAGCGTGAACGCCTGCTGCTTCGAGTCGCCGAAGCAGATCCCAGCCATATTGGCGTCGCTCCACGCGATGAGGGCCAGCAGCACCGCGCCGCAGTCCACGTTGAAGAGGACGCGGTGGATGGGTTCGATCTCGATGGCGGGCGAATGGACGTTGCACACCTCGGCCAGACACCAGCGGGCGGGGTGGTTCTCCCGCTCTTCCGGCGTCAGGGTGGGCTTCAGCTCCTCCCAGCAGGCCTTGGCCGCAGCCAGCGAATGGTTGCCGTCGCCCACGGCCAGTGTCAGGGGCGCTGCGCCCTTGGCCTGCGGATACTTGGCGTCAAAGGCCTCCTGACTGCCCAGTCCGGCCAGTGCGGCCTCGATCTGGGCCAGCAGGGCGGGGTCTTCCACGGCCCATCCGGCGATGTGGCCGCCGCCCTGCATCAGCTCGCCCTCATACAGCTTTTTCAGCGCACTCTTGTGCGCGCCGATCGGCTCGATGAGGGTGCAGCCGGGGTCGTCGGCCAGCATCATGACATGGGGCGTCTCCAGCGCCGCCCCCCGGCGCACGGTCATACGGGGCGGGATGCGCTCGGTGACGGTGCACTCGCTGGGCCGGATGGCCGGGCGGCTGCCCTTCTCGTAGCTGTAGGCCTCAAGGTCGATCTTACCCACAAGGCCCTGCCGCACCCGTCCGCTCTGCTCGGTGCGTTCGACGTAGACGAAGCCGTCCACGGCGCGGGTCAGCACATCCCGGCTGTAGGCGTCCATCGCGGCGTGGATGCGCTCCACGCGCTGGGCCACGTCCTTGTCCCCGAGGAAAACCTCCGGCAGGATGAGGCGCAGGGTGCTGGGGCAGCTGCCCACAGCAGCGTCTGCCCGCTCCCAGTAGGCACGGTCGCTGGTAAACTGGTCACAGGCCACACAGCCCCACTTTTCCAGAGGGATGTCCTCTCTGGGCAGCAGGATGTGGGCCGGACCAAAGCAGGATGCAGGTTTCATGGTTACATTCCTCACTCTCTATACGATCACCGGCAGCGAAACAGGCCGCGTGATCTTCTTACCGGAACAGCCCCGCAGCGTCGTCCCAGAACACGGTGTGCTCCACGCCGGAGGCTGCCAGAGCGTCGCTCAGCGCATTGCGGGCGGCTTCGTCCATCGTCTGCTTGGCGGGCACCTCGACGACGAGATTCTTAACGCCCAGTGCATCGGCCTTGCCGCCCACGGTGGCAGCGCCGTCCGTCACCTGCGCCAGCGAGTAGCCGTACCACAGGGTGACGCTGCCGCTGAAGCGGGCGTCCCACAGGGCGATGTCCGCCGCCAACTGGGCGCTGCGGTCGCGTCCGCCGGTGGAGCCGAAGTCCTGCTTGCCGTTCTGGGCCAGCGGGAACTGGACATTTTCCAGCAGGACATGGTCGAAGCCCATGCTCTGCACCTCGCCGATGAGGTCGCCGATGAACTGCACAGCCTCGTCGGAATAGGGGTTCAGCCACGGGTTGCCGCCGGCCGAGGCCTTATTGTCCAGCCAGAGGTATTCCTGCCCGGTGTAGCCGATGGCCATGCCGCGGTTGGCGCGGGCGGCGGCGGGGTCGCGGAAGGCAGCCAGCTTGGCCACCGGCACAAGGCCGTTCTCCTTCAGCACCGAGGCGATGAGGGACGGGTCGAGGGATGCGTCCTCGATGCTGCCCGCTGCAGCGGGGAGGGCAGAGGGGTACAGGATCTGCCCGCTGCTGTCCTTCAGGGTCACGACGGCATACGCCGCACCCTGCCGGGCCAGCTCCTGCGCCGCAGCCCGCAGCGAAGCTTCATCCCGGGCCGCAGCGGTGTCCAGAACGCCCCAGCTGCCCTCAATGATGGCATTGGCGGGCACAACAGGCTCCGACGAAGCGGGCTGTGCTTCCGAGGAGGCCGCAGGCTCTGCCGCCGCCTCGGACGAAGCGGCCACGCTGGATGCTGCCGGCCCGGACGAGGCCGAGAGGTCGCGGTTGCGCACCACGGTATACCAGGTGTGGGTGGCCCAGTCCAGCACATGGGGCGCAGCCAGCCAGCCCACCACCAGCACCACGGCCACCAGCACCACGATGCCGACGACCTTCTTGGCCCACATACCGGGGCTGTAAAAACTGCGGTGATACCGCTTGACCTTTTTATACTTTGCCATGTTCGTCCCTTTCTCCTGCACTCCTTACAGGATCACCGAGTGGCCCGTAAAACCATAGATGGCCAGCGCCAGCACGCCGACATAGACCAGCGTGATGGGCAGGCCCCGGAACGCCTCCGGGATGGCCTCGCTGCGCAGACGGTGGTCGGCCTCCGTCACCAGCATGACGGCCAGCAGATAGCCGAGGCCGCTGCCGAGGCCGAAGCCCATGCTCTGCTCCAGCGTAAAGCTTTGGGTGCGCTCCACCAGCACCGTGCCCAGCACACCGCTGTTGACTGCGGCAGCAGGCAGGATGCGGAGCAGCTGGCCGCCGTGGTGTCTGCCCCGCGCTGCCCAGAGCACAAGGAATTCAAACAGGCTCACCACCGCCACGCAGGCCAGATAGACCAGCGGGCGGAGCTGGGCGAAGTTGGGCTGGGCGGCCGCGAAGCCGCCTGCATAGAAAGCCAGCGGAGCCACCAGCACCTGCGTCACGCAGAGCAGCAGGGCGAACCACCCGCTGCTGGTGCGCTCGTCGCCCACCAGCTGGACCAGCCGGGAGACGCCCAGACCGCGGGTGAACACCGCATTCTGCGCAAAGATGGCCAGCACGGCGTAGCTGAAAAAGACGCCGACGGCCTGCATCACATCATTGCTCATCCTGAGGCTCCCCCTCTCTCTGGCGGTAGACTGCCATGAGGCCCCGGGCCTCCGATGTCAGATAATCTTTCTGCTTCTTGGCCAGCGTGCGCCAGACAGCGCACAGCACGCCCAGCACGATGAAGCCGCCTGCCGGCATCCCCGCCATCGGCAGGATGGGGCGGCTGAGCAGATGGCCGAACACCGTACCGGCGCTCAGCCACTCCCGCACGCAGCCCAGCAGCAGGAGCAGCAGGCTGTAGCCCACCGTGATGCGCACGCCCTTGGAGAGGGCCTTGCGGGGCGACTCCTGCACCCGGCCAAAGCGGTAGGTCAGCAGCGGCTCCACCACCAGCATGGGCAGGTAGATGCCCAGCACCAGCAGGCTCACCCCGAACAGGCGGTTCAGGATGGGGTAGGCTGCCAGATAGACCACCGCCGCGCTGCCCGAATAGAGGATGCTGCGGGGCAGCAGCTTCTTTTCCAGTTCTGCTTTGGACGGGTGCTCCTCCCGCAGGGGGAACAGGCGGCTCAGCAGACAGGCCAGCAGACGGGAGGGCGTCAGCAGCAGCGCCACCGCCGCCGCCAGCATCAGAGCGTTCTGGCCGTTGGTGGCAAGGACCACCAGCGGCGCAAGGCCCATGCCCTGCATGACCACGGGATTGTTCAGGAAGACACGGTCATGGTGGAAGAATCGCTCCGGGTCGCGGGCGATGAGTTCTGCACTTCTCCGCTTCATACGGCATCCCCCTTTCCGGTCTGCTTTTTCCAGCTGCTGTGGAGCAGCTCGTAGAGATGGACTTCGGTGCGGTCGAGCCAGCCGGAGATGCTGTTGACAGCCAGCAGCGCGAAGCAGACGCCCGTCTCATAGACGCCGAAGTAGCGGAAGCCCATCGTGAAGGCACCCACCATGATGCCGTAGAGGATGCGGCCCAGCCGGTGGTGGGCGCAGGTATACGGCTCGTTGAGCAGGAAGACGGCGCTGAAGATCATCGCGCCCGTCAGCAGTTCGTCGCGCACGCAGCGCAGACGGAACATGGCGCTGACGGCAAAGGACGCATCCTCGGTCAGGCCCAGCTGACGTGGGAAGAGGAAGACGATGACGCCCGCCGTGACGAGAAAGCTCAGGGCAGCGCTCAGCTTGATGTCCTTCTGCACCCAGAGGAAAAGCCCGCAGGCCGCCAGCACGAGGGCCGAGCCTGCGCCCATCGGGGCGGCATACTCGCCCAGCGCCAGCGACAGACCGCTCAGGTTGATGAGGCCGCCGCTGCGCAGGGTATCCGAGATGGTGCTGGCCGTAGCCACGCCGGAGGCGTCCCACAGAGGGATGCTGGTGTAAGGGGTCGGATAGCGGAACACCTGCTCCGGCCACGACACCGCCGCCACCGCATAGCCCACAGCAGCCGGGTTGAAGGGGTAGCTGCCGTAGCCGCCAAAGACCTCCTTGCCGATGAGCACACCGGCCAGCACCGCCGCCACCAGCACATAGATGTCCACGGTGACCGGCATCAGCAGGGCGATGACCAGCCCAAAGCTCTCGTTGGACAGGTCGCTGTTCTGATATACGCGGTGCCGCAGCAGCGACACCAGACGGTCGCACAGGTTGCCGGTAAGCACCGCAATGCCGCACAGCAGCAGCGGGCGCACACCGTACAGGAAACAGGCCATGCACAGCACCGGCACCGCCATAAAGCAGATATGCTTATAGTAGCGGCCGGTCTTCTGGAGCTGCACTTCCTGTTCCCGGATCAAAGATTCATCCATAAATGGTTATCCTTTCAAAGGCTGGCGAGGTGCTGCACGGCTGCAGCAGGGTCTGCTGCGCCGAACACCGCACTGCCCGCCACCAGAATATCAGCGCCCGCTTCCACGCACTGGGGCGCGGTGGCATTGTCCACGCCGCCGTCCACTTCCAGCAGATAGTGTGCGCCGCGCGCTTCGCGCTCTGCCTTGAGCCAGCGCAGCTTGTCCAGCGCCGAGGGCATGAACTTCTGCCCGCCGAAGCCGGGCTCCACGCTCATCACCAGCACCAGATCCAGCTGGTCAAGATACGGGGCCAGCGCCTCCGGCGCAGTACCGGGCTTGATGGTCAGGCCCACCTTGCAGCCCAGTGCCTTGACCGCATCGATGGTCTGCTGGATGTCGTCCTCGCACTCGAGGTGGAAGTTGTACAGGCTGGCACCCGCCTTGATGAAAGGCTCTGCATACTGCAGCGGGTGGCTGATCATCAGGTGGACATCGTAGAATGCTGCGGGCATCCCCTTGTGCAGGCTTTTCAGCACCGGCACGCCAAAGCTGATGTTGGGCACAAAGTGGCCGTCCATCACGTCATAATGCAGCATCTGCGCACCGGCATCCAGCACCATGCGGCAGTCTGCGCCAAGCTGATTGAAATCAGCCGAAAGGATCGAAGGACTAATGATCGTCATTGTGTTTTATACTCTCCGTTATTTTTCAGAAAGATTACACCATCCGTTCTGCCAGAGCACCTGTTTTGGGGCCGGAATGCAGGGCGGGCATGGTTACTCTTAGTTTACATGAAAACACGCAAAAAATCAAACCCGGAGCCGTGTTTTTCACGGAAAAGTCTCAAACCTGCCCCCGGATCCATCCAAAATCCATTTCAAAACCAAAAACGACCAGACCGCCCCGCCCGTTTCAGGGGGACAGTCTGGCCGCGGATTCAGTTGACAGGCTTCATGCTGGCGGGGTCCTCCACCGGCACGGGCTGACCGGATTCGTCCGGCAGGCGCTTCATGCCGCTGGGGTTGGGGGGCGTGGCGGGCAGGGTGAACACGAACTGACACCACTCGCCCTGCTGGCTCTCCACACGGATCTGGCCTCCGGAAAGGTTGACCAGCACCTTGCAGATATTCAGGCCAAGACCAGCCCCCCGGGCGTGCAGGCCGCGGGACCTGTCCTCTTTGTAGAAGCGCTGGAACACATAGGGCAGCGCCTCGGGGCTGATGCCCTGACCGGAATTCCAGATCGAGATCTCCACCTCGGGGCCCAGCTTCTCCACATGGAACTTGATGGTGCCGCCCGCCGGGGTAAACTTGATGGCATTGTCCAGAATGTTATAAGCCACCTGATGGATGAGGTCGGGGTCCGCGTAGACCAGCACCTTTTCATCCATGGTCAGGCCTTCCAGATCGATCATGCCGTCGTTGATGCGCTGCTCCGCCGAAAGGGCCACACCGGTGAGCGTCTCCCAGATGTTGAACATCCGGGCGTTCACCTG
>ERZ827156.3281-NODE-3281-length-14861-cov-6.749358_pt1 | contig 14861 bp, 22 predicted proteins | sample MGYA00519919_ERZ827156 | MGnify/ENA primary metagenome ERZ827156 (study PRJEB31778, sample SAMEA3449269) | human gut metagenome | biome: human gut; feature: human-associated habitat; material: faeces | place: United Kingdom | collected 2010/2012 ... | reverse complement strand
TAGTCAACTGTCTAGACACGGCAAGCATTTCTAGCTGCAGAACTATGCATTACACAATCGCTCTTTAAATGTACAGTTTCCAGTAGAGATTACTGGTTGGAACCGTGGATCATCCCTATGACAAAAGCGATGGCGATTTTCAAAGAACGAAACGCCCTTCTCTGTATTGCAGCGTGAAACAAACAGTATAGAAACAGCTACTACAACAATGCGTTCTTCTTTAGGGCAGCTATTTCCTCACGCAAAAGGGGAGAATAGCTAGAAAGGGTTGTGGAATGCTCATAAGTGCCATTGTACACCATCACCTTAAAGTGTGCTACTCTCGCGTATTCCAACGGAATGTTTTTCCACGCCGTACAGAAGAAGCACACGTGAATACTCAGCATTCCACTAAAGTCGTTAAAGGCAATCATCTTGAAAGCGCCCGATGCATGGGCGCTTAGGCGGTACTGATATGCGTCGAACAGCTTCCCCTCTTCCAACATCTTCTCTCGCTGTGTCGGGTCGTTTTCCTTGTTCGTGTACCGATTGGTACCCATCTGTACATTATGCATCATTCACATAACTACCGTCACGAGATCATACTCAGGATGCGTCCTCCGTGTGTAGCGAACCACCTCCGGCAGGTCGAACGGATACTTCTCACTATGGACATACTCATCCACATCGCAAAGCACCACTGCAGATGCTCTGTGCTTCAGCCTGTAGAAGCAGGCGTTCACTTGGGATTGCTGGTTGTTGCGTTGCATCTTCATGCCATTTTGCAGTCGCGGCCAGGTGTAGTCCACCACCTCCACAAAGCCCTCACGGATCAGGTGATCGAATGCCTCGGTGAAGCCTGGAATCGGCGTGGCCTGGAAGAACATGATCTTGCTCACATTTACCACACGTTGGAAGGCGATCCAACTGCGCAGCTCGGGAATGGTGTTGTAATCGCTGATGTAGCTGCAGACTGCCAATGGAAGCGGATCGGGATTAGGAACAGACACACACGATTGGACATCCTTGTAGGCGCGTTTTAGCTTGAGGTTGAATAACGAGACAGTAATGACGTCTCCCACAGAAAAGGGCATTGCCACAGGGATATCGAAGAAGAGCTGATTGCAGCCTGGAAGAGGAGAGCCCTTGTTATACAGATTGTCATAGACACGATTCTCAAACAACAACGTGAAATTCGTATGATACTCACCCCATCTATATCCCAAATGCATGGAAGAGATGGTAGCGTAAATTAGAAGATGCCCATCCTTGTATACGGGATTCAAATCCACCAAAAAGGGCTTGTCTATATCACTCGTAACCGTTTTCAAATAGGACGTATAGTTTACACACAGATTAGGGAACGATTGAACAGGTGATTCCTGGACGTTGTACCCAAGAAACAGAGACGACTATGCGATCATATGCAGTGGAGACAGCAACGGGATTGACAATGAGAGAAGGAGAAATGAACGGAGTAGGCGATGGAGTCGGAGCAGCTATATGTGTGAGGAAGGCATCACAAGAGAATACTCGTGGGTGCAACAGGAAGTGTCGCTGATTTCCGCAAAGGAAGGACAATGGCTGGGTCAGATGGTTTCTATTCACTTATAACACATTTGTAATGCAACAGTCTCCGTTGATAAGGGCGGAATTGCAGAGAACTATGAATGAGGGAGAAATGCAAATAATGCGATGAAGAATATAAATAGCAAGAGGCCATAGATCATCTCACCAATTCTTACAACGCTACGTGGGATTGAATGACATGCTGTAGGGGCATGGAAAGAGTATTGATAAGTGTTATAATAGCTCCTCAATTTGATGGTGGTGAAATGGGGGTTTCTGGAATAGACGGGTGAGTCAGTAAGACATCCAATGCTTCCTTCAGTGTATTCTATAATCCTCTGATAACGCGTTGCCACTCCCCTTTCCCTTCTCCCTACGATCCCACACATCCCAACAATTCCATTTCATACCCCTTCTCCCGTTTTCTCACAATCTACAGCAACTACAGCACAATGGAGCCCCGTAACTCTCTCTATCTCTTCCCCTTGATGCATAGCCAAGATGATTGCCACGGAGGAAGAAATGAAGGCTGCGCGCATTCCTCCCGCATGGCGTGATGTGTGCGCTCACGTACTCATCAAGCTGAACGAGTGCAGAAGAGAGAACTACTACCGCATGAACAAGTGCCAGGAATTGCGCCATGAGTATGAGAAGTGCCAGTACGAGGAGTGTGCGTACTGAATTGGAGTGAATCGTAGTCATAAGCGCAGAGAAGCCGAATACCAGAAGCAGCACGAGGAGAAGCAGTAATTCCATCTCTCTGTTTATGTAACATTCAAATCTGAGTGAGTTTCCTGTTTGATTGTCATACTCGCCTCCTTTCCCTCTCCTTCTCTCCAATCTCTTTCTATGCAATGCTGGTTATGAAAATAGGGTGATTTGCATCCCTATCACAAATCACTCATTCACTGCCTTCCTTCATCAAATTCACCGGAATGGAATTGGAGCAGTGGAATTCATTTGATGATACGTCCGACAAGGCCGCAGTTCTCTCTCTCGTTCAAGTGATCGTGAGGAAGTGGGACGAGGGCATCAATGGTAAGTCATTACGTAGCTGCATTCATTGCAATAGGATGGGAATTGTTCATCCACGACGAGGACAAGTTCGGTCTCCTGTTCACCCGAGTGATTGATTTTGTGCTGAATGGGGAGCTGACAATGGAGGAATACCCCACAGTGATTTCCTTCTTCAAATACGCCTTCCGCGTGGGTGTTGCTCATTCTGGTCTGAATGCTAGTCGCTGGAAGTGGAGTGCATTCGTCGGCACGTGCTGCCGCTGTGCAGTCTGCAGCTGTGGTATCATGTTCACAAACGCCGACGCGATTACGAGCTGAGTCAAAACGCGCGTTTAAAAGTGACGTGGGAAGTGATGGAGACGAAGCGCATGCTGTCTTCCTACGCCGCGTTGAAGGATTGCCCATCTACCGTTTCGGAGTTCCTCTCCACCTACGACGATGCTCTCAGTGAGGATCCCGTGGAGGCCATTCGTGCAGCCCACTCCCTCCTCGCTTCCCTTCCCGCGAGCGCCATCTCGCCCTCTCTGCCCCGCACCTCCGGCTTCTTCCCCGCACTGGTGAGCACCTACTTCACCGCGTTCTCCACCGCTCTCCCCGTCTGCCAGTGCGTGGTGGAGCTGTTCACGGAGCTGCTCTCGCAGTTCACCACACGCCGCTACCTGCTGGTGTTCCTGAAGGACGCGGCGCTGCTGCCGCGCAGTCGCTGCGCCCACGTGGCCTCGGCGGTGTTCGCGCAGCAGCTGTGTCGGCTGGAGGAGGTGGCGGACACGGAGGTGGACGAGTGGAGCGGCGCGGTGCTGACGGAGGAGCAGGCGGCGCAGCGGTACTACCGCAAGGTGCTGGTGCTGCAGCGCGTGCTGTTCAAGTGGGCGAGGGCTGAGGCGGTGAGGCGTAGGTACTACCGCAGGGAGCTGGAGGAGCTGTGCATGGCCTCGGTGCAGCAGCTCGGCGACCGCGCCTTCCTCGCGCAGCACCTGAGCAAGCTGTCCGCTGTCCAACTTCGTGATCTTGCTGTTCATCTGCGTCTCGTTCCGCCCGTCACCAATCAACCCACCACCTCTCAATTCACCACTCAAACAACCACCTCTCAACCCACCATGCAACCCACCACCTCTCAAACCACCACGCAACCCACACCCACCTACTCCCCCGAGCTACTAATGGAAATCATCACGACAGAGTACGCGCGGCCGCACTCCACGCTGGACACCATCAACGCATTACCGCTGCTGCCGACGGAGACGCGGCTGTGGCGCGACGCGGAGGACTCGCCGCTGCTGCTGCCGACGCTGAACCTGCAGTACCTGTCCTACGGCGACTTCTTCCAGCGCAACTTTTTGCTGTACCAGGCAGAGGCCTACGGGCAGGTGCGCGCGGAGCTGGGCGAGGCGATCCACGCGATGCGCTGCCGGCTGGACCTGCAGGGCGACACGGTGTTCGCGGGACAATCGCGCATGGGCGTGGCGATCCACTCCTTCCGCCTGACGGAGGTGCGGCAAGCGCAGGTGGGCGAGGCGCTGCCGGCGGAGGTGCGCGGCGAGATCCTATTCTCGCTGCACGGGCTCAAGGGCGAGACGCGCAAGGAGTGGGAGGCGCTGCGCGAGCACGACGTGGTGTTCGTGGCGCAGGTGGAGGGCCGCGTGCGCGACGACGAGTACGAGTACGGCGCGAAGAAGGAGAGTGGGCGAGAGGGAGAGAAGGACGACGCTGTGGCGCAGGGCAGCGCGTTCCTGGCGGAGGAGGGCGTGGTGACGCTGCGCGGGTGTGAGGTGGTGGCGATGGAGGACGAGGAGGGCGTGCGACTCAACGACCTGGCGCACCCCGACACGCGACTGAAGCGCGCGGGCAAGCTGCGCAAGCTGACGGTGCGGTTCGACCCGCGACAATACCAGCTGGACATGGAGGAGGAGGCGCGCCAACCACAGCGCCGTCGCTACGAGACCTTCAACCTGCTGCTGCGACGCGACCCCGCCAAAAACAACTTCAAGGCGGTGCTGGAGACGACGCGTACGCTGCTGAACGAGCCGACCGCCCGCCTACCGCTTCCCCACTGGCTCTGGAACGTGCTGCTGGGGCGCGGCAACCCCGCGGCGGCGCACTACAGCGCCCTCGCGCAGAGCAGCACCGTGGACTTCGGCGACACCTTCGAGGACGCGGCGCACGTGCGCGCCAGCTTCCCGCAGATGACCGTGCGCTTCCAGAGCAAGAGCGGCGCGATGGTGGAGACGCTGGCGCCGCCGTACAAGCTGACTTTCGAGGAAGACGAGATCGTGTGCTCGCCGTCGGCGGGCGGGCGGCGCGAGGAGTACGAGCCCTTCTCGCTGCACCCCGCGACGCGGCGCGCGGGCGTGCGGTTCACGCCGACGCAGGTGGAGGCGATCCGGTCGGGACTGCAGGAGGGCCTGACGGTGGTTGAGGGCCCGCCGGGCACGGGCAAGACGGACGTGGCGGTGCAGCTGATTGCGACGCTGTACCGCAGTCACCCCGAGCAGCGCGTGCTGTTCGTGGCGCGCAGCAACCACGCGCTCAACGACCTCTTCGAGAAGATCGCGAGTCGCGCCGTGGCGAAGCGGCACCTGCTGCGCCTGGGACAGGGCGAGCGCGAGCTGGAGCTGCAGCAGGATTTCACGCGCCTCGGACGCATCGACTTCTGTCTGCGGCGCTGCCAGACACTGCTGGAGGAGGTGCGCCGGCTGGCGGTGAGTCTGGGCGCGGCGGAGGACGTGGCGTACTCGTGCGAGACGGCGGGCTTCTTCGAGCAGTCGGCGGTGCGGCCGCGGCTGGAAGCGCTGGAGCGCGTGCTGGCGGGCGAGGCGAGCGAGGCGGAGAAAGCGCAGTGTCGCGCGCTGCACGCGAACGCGTCGGAGGAGCAGAAGGCGCAGGCGGCGCGGTGGGCGGCGCTGAACGACTCGGAACTGGGCGCGCTGTTCCCATTCAAGCTGTTCTTCCTGGGCGAGGAGCCACTGTTCCCGCGGGACCTGAGCGAGGCGGAGCAGGCGGAGCGGGCGCGTGGGTGTGCGGCGAGTCTGCGCGAGCTGTTCGCGGAGCTGAAGGAGTACCGCGCGTTCGAGTTGCTCCGCACGAACCGGCACCGCACGGAGTTCGTACTGGCGCAGGAGGCGCGCGTCGTGGCGATGACGTGCACGCACGCGGCGCTGATGCGCCAACAGCTGGCGGCGAGCGGGCTGAAGGTGGACACGGTGATCGTGGAGGAGGCGGGGCAGATCCTGGAGCTGGAGACGCTGATTCCGCTGCTGCTGCAGGTGGGTGTGGTGGAGGCAGGTAAGGCGTAGGAGCCGGGCATGGAGGGCTGTCGGCTGAAGCGCGTGGTGCTGCTGGGCGACGTCCACCAGCTGCCGCCCATCGTGCAGAGCGCGACGCTGGCGCACGCCTGCGGGCTGGACCAGTCGCTGTTCGCGCGGCTGATCCGCCTGAGGGTGCCCACGGTGCAGCTGGACGTGCAGGGCCGTTGCCGCCCCGCGCTGGCGCGCCTGTTCGCCTGGCGGTACGAGCATCTGCGCAACCTGCCCGCGGCACTGCCGGCGACGGCGACGCGCGCGAACGCCTGTCTGCGGTATGTGTGTCAAGTGGTGGACGTGGCGGACTATGCGAACCAAGGCGAGGTGAGCACGGCGGACCACAGCGTGAAGAACGAGGGTGAGGCGGAGTACGTGGTGGCGTTCTTCGAGTATTTGCGTCTCTGCGGATACCCGGCGGAGGTCATCACGATTCTGTCCGCCTACAAGAGCCAGCGCGAGTGCATCCAGGCGAAGCTGAAGGAGCGGTGCAAGAAGAACCCGCTGTTCGGCATGCCGAGGAAGGTGACGACGATCGACAAGTACCAGGGCCAGCAGAACGAGATCGTGCTTCTGTCGCTGGTGCGCACGCGCTCGGTGGGGTATCTGCGAGACGTGCGGCGCCTGCTGGTGGGCGTGTCGCGCGCGAAGCTGGGCCTGTACGTGTTCTGCCGTGCGAGCCTGTTCCGCGAGTGTGCGGAGCTGAAGCCAATTATGGATGTGTTGTTGGAGAAGCCGGTGAAGCTGGCGTTGGTGGAGAACGAGTACTATCCGTGTGAGAGGAAGGAGGAGGAGGAGGTGAAGAGCTTTGAGGTGGGTGAGGAGAGAGAGGGTGAGGCGTAGGTGAAGGATGTGACGCACATGATGCAGATTGTGAGTCAGTGGTACGAGGTGAGGAGACAGAGCTACATGGAGCAGTGGAAGGAGATGGACGTTGTAGAATGGGGTGTTTGTTGGAAGATAGCTGTGCAAGGAGTTTGTAATGGGTTGGAATATGTGAGTGAGTGAGGGTTGGATGGAAGGAGGATGCTTCTGTGTGAATCGTTCATTCTTTCTTTATTAGTCTATATCAATAGTAAATTGGAGATGCACTGGAAGGGATAGTACAGGGGAATGAAAATGAAAGCACGACATTCTTGAAATTGCGTATTCAGACAAACAACAATACTCCCTCACAAAATACTTCAATAAGGGTTGAGAAATGTCTATAAATGACCTGAACATGCTTTGAATACTCGTAAGGCTGAAAATCTGGACATAGTTGAAAGCCTCGGAAAGGAACAGCACGTCATCAGCCAAAGGGATATCTAATCATCAAAGAGTGAACGAACTAGTACTCTCCAGGATTGCACTATACAGGTAAACGAATGTCGCACTCCTCCGAGGTATGACTTTACAAGTCTTTAGTTTTGGTAAATCTAGTTATAACGGTGAGAGAAAGCACAAACTTCGCATAGTCAGTTCAGTATCTTCATAGCAGCGCTTATTGAACTTAAATGAGTCGATTGCAAACACGATTGAGCGTAGTTCGGGAAGATCTACGGCTCAAAGCACTGAACTGAACCCACTCTCAAATGTGGCTTTCATGCATTCAGCAAAGGCTTCCGGACCAAACTCCATGCGTTTCAGTTTTGGCATGTCTAGAAGTCAGTTTATCACCAAGCCACAACCATGAAACCGACATGATGCAGCGCAGAAGTTCTCCCTCTTCATAATGATTCTCTCCATAGAAGGAGTGCTTTCGAGAGAAAACACATTAAAGAAGCCGAATGATTCTTCACCAATGATCAACTCCTTCAACTTCTCGCAATCCTTCATTTCAAATGGCATAGCATCATACGTTATGAATGTAAAGGGGTCAAACTCCCCCTGGGCTGTAAAGCTGTTATCTCCAACAACCACACTCTCCAACTCATTCAGTCCATTCAACTTCACCTTCTCCACCTTATTGAAGCACTCGTCTCCAACTATCAGCTTTCTCAGCTTCGATAGGAGAGACAAGTCAAATGATTTCCATTCCTTTCCATTACAACTCTTGTCCTTCACGATCAGTTCTTCCACTCGGTTGTGAAGAACAGGGTTCTTGTCTGTCATCTCCACTCGCGTCAACAACGGACGATTGTTCACCCATTCCCCTTCATGAATCACCACTTCATCTCGATCATACAACACACCAGCACCCATGCGATTGCCCTCACACCACTCGCCTTCATACTCAATCTTCCCATTCTCGAGATAGTAACTCCTGCCATAACACACATTCACTTCTCCAATCCGAAAGCCTTCATACACCATTCTGTTCTCACTGTCATACAACACACCCCAACCATAGGGTTGATCATTCAACACATCACCCTCCCATCTCTCTCCTTTCTCCTTCATATCCAACACCACATTGTGTTCAATTCCCTTCATATCCTCTTCATTCACTCGCAACAATTGGCGGGACTGAGTATCACCAATCACTATTCTCTCTTCATTCATCTCCAGCACAACGGAATCCTCACAATGTAACAACGCACAATCCACTGGAAGTGGATTACCGGTCTGTTTAATCGAGAACAATGCAGTTGGGTTGTTCACGCACATTTGTACAATTTCCTCCCTTGGCTTGTGAAGATAACTAGGAATGACGGTGAATCATCAAACGAACGCATTTGCAGCTTCAGTCGTCTCAGTCTTCACAGCGACCTTCTTCTCAGCGCTCATGTCCGAATAGAACAAAGAAATAGTGAAAACTGAAAAGCGCGGCTTCACAACGACGATTTGAATATGTGGGATGATGGGCCCACGAATTGCGATCATCCCTGTAGAATTGGTGCAGCCAATCATCGCGCTTCTCACTGGGAAGTCACTTTTTGTACGTTTACAGTTCAAGAGATGTCTACAAAGACTCGAGAAGAAGTCGAAGCAAATCTACACGAAGCGAGAATCGCTGGTCTGAATGGAAGAACCAAAGAGTCATTGCTGAAGTTGCTGCTCGTGGCGCTATTCATGTGTAGATATATTGATGTGATGAATGATATCGAGAGAATCAAAGATTCCTGTGCAGAGGAAGAGAAGAGTGGCTGGGAGAAGCTTATTGCTGAAGCGGTGACAGAGTATAATGCGTTAAAGAGTGCAAATCCGGATATCATGATATACGCCGATAGTCTCAACACGGGGTCTTCCTCCGTGCTTGGTTCTGTTGTCAACGGGCTAGCGGAGGTTTTCGACTATGGTGTGATGGGAATTGGGAAGGTGGCTTCTGCCATTGGCTCCATTCCGATTGTGGCTGCTGCTACCGAAGTGGTTGCTTGCTTTTCACATAACGAGTAGAAGGTGAAGGATGCGCTGAATACCGCTGGAGCCGTGGGTACCATTGCTGTTGGAGAAGTGTCGAACTACATTGCGGATTACTTGGAGGGTGAACCGTCTCAGGACACGGTACTGGTGCATGAAGCCGTGACGGAACCGGAGATTGCCAAGGAGGAGGTTCCTGTTGAAAAGACGGGAGAGAAGCAAGCAGAAGAGAAGCCAGCTGAAGAAACGAAAGAGACTCCCTCAGAGCCACCGAGCGAGCATCAAGAGGTTGCACATCCCGTCGAAGAAGCGGCGGTGGAGGAGAAACCCACGCAAGAAGAACAGCCCGCTGAAGAGGCACCCGTGGAGGCCGCAGAAACGCAGGCCTAGTGCAATCGAACAAACAGTCCATTTTTCCTCTTCTTGCCTCACTACTTGTTTCACAAACTCGTATATCCGCTCCAAAGCCATCCTGCACAGCGAGAGCAGCACAATGTCCTCCGTCAGGGGCGTTTCGTAAGGAAGAACCAACTCTACCAGAACAAACGGCTCCTTCCCCTTCAAGTAGAACGTGAATTGTCTGTACTGCTCGTAGTACCCGGACGACACCTCCGTGTCCTCGATGCACCGCCCCAACGCCTTCAGCACCACCTTCACCTCACACCGCACGTCTTCTCTCACACTCAACGCAGCATGGATCCGCACGAACAGATCGCCCGTCACCAGACCTTTCCGCACGTCCTCCTGGAACCATTGTCGGTACTGGTTCTGACACCTACTCTCACACACAACCCTCAGCCCTCACGCCACGAAACCGCTCTCCACGAACATTCCAGCCAACGTGGCCTCGAACAAATCACCCAACACCTGCATTGAAGCATCACACACACACAAACCTTGGGTGGTTCACACAACGCCTCCAAATCGTGCTTCGAGTCGCAGAAGGATAACGGCTTGAACAACTACGCTTCATTCGATTCAGAGAAGGCAACGGAGTCCAAACAGAACTTCTCGAACGGACCGCGCGCGCCGAAACCAGTGTCTTTTTCTGTCAGCACGATGTTGTAGTGACAAATGCGCGTGTAGCAATCAACGTAATCCTTCATACGCACCTTGTCCCAGTTGGGGTTGTATTGGTTGGAGAAGACCCAATTCGCCTATATGGGACACGGACAAAATGGGGTACATAGGCCATCGCTTCCTCATAGCGTTGGTCCGAAACCGAGAGAACTTTGTACAGTCCCGTTTTCACCATGATTTCGGCAAAGTGGTTGTTGCTCACAAGACTCTTCTTCAGAACTGCTCATTACACCTCCACAAAGCCTCTACTGGACACGGTGAAGGGACACAGAGGAATGGTGCCATGCTCGCAATTCATCACATTCACATTGCGTGAGACGACGTGATTGCGGTCCATGTCCACGATCAGGTCCATCACCAGCCACTCGATCACGGCATCTCCCAAAAACTCGAGAATCTGAACAATCATGGAAATGACGGAATTCGACCTGATAATTGTAGTAGGGCTTTCCCGGCACGAACGCGTTGATGGACATGTAAGCCATGGACTGAGAACGGTAATGGTGTCTACGGGAAAGGAGAAACGGGGAAACCACTGTTGAATTCCCTCCAAGATGGAGATGCGTTGTAACGCCTCCTTCGTGGTCAGAATCGGGTCGTTTTCATCCAACTGCTTTGTAACGCAATAGGGGACATATCCCATCTTATGTCCCTGAATCAGGACCTGCATTTCGTTCTTGCCAATCCCAATGATAAACCCTGCCACACGAAGTGCCTGAATGGTGGTCGTGTGGAATGCGACCGCTCCGATCAACGCCTCGCACACATCCGCAACGATATTGTAACTACCCTCTCACCTCTCAATGAAACGCCCACCTCAGTTTATTGCAGTTGCCCCAGAAGGAGGGCAGTGTCTTCGAGCGAATGATGCGATCGAGTCCGAGTTCGAGACCCCGGTTGGCGAGTCGTCGATTGGAGATGAGGAACCATTTTCGCTTCTCGTACTCGGAGGGGTGATCGGCATCGTTCAAGAGAACCAGCTTCGAGCAGACGAAGTACCTTGGAGTGAGGGAGAGAAGGAAAGGAGACTTGACGACAGCATCGCCGTAGATTTCGAGAAGATCGTAGTTGAAGAACTGAGTGACGTCTTTGGAGGTGAAGGCCTCCACCAGCTGAAGGTAGTTCATGCGCACGCTGAGAGAGCGTTCCAACTCCAGCTGGAGAGAGCTGATGCCATGGATGGTTTTGAGATAGGTGAGACAGGAGGGGAGGTAGAGAAACGCCTTGAAGAGACTGTATTTCATGGGGAAGAAGAGTGTGAGTTGGGGGATCAGAAACACATTGCAATAGTCCTTGGAAGTGGGAACGGCGAAATCTATCCAGAACACGGAGAATGAAACGCCCACCACTCATCTTGCTGTGAAACTCTCGGATGGAACGCTCTTCCTTCATCACCCAATCCACTCCCTTCTCCTCTTCGGGACGCTCACACGAGGGGATCATCTCTCTTGTGAGCGTGTAATCAAACACAAGATCGCGGTCGCCGTCTCCGTGTTCCTGATGCACGCGATAGACCGTGCTAGAGTCGGGGAACAGTCGCTCGTACAAGTTGATTTGCAGGTTGGGCGGCATGACATGCGCACGGAGCATTGGCTGGTTTGTGTCGATCGCCATCCGCTCCTCGGGCTTGCGACTGAAGCAGTCGAGGAATCTGGAGTGAGGGGAGAGACACAAAAGTACGTTTTGGTTTGTGTGGGGATGGTGGAGATGGGTGTGGCATCCGTGACGACGCTGAGGAAGCAATAGAAGTTGTGTTTGTAGGAGGTGTAAACGATGGAGTCGTACACGGGCTTGTTGCTCTGAATACTCTCCAGCAGGTTGCCAGACAGCACGGTGTGTGTGGCCGCTACAGTGAAAAGAGCCGAACAAACAAACGAGGCATCTCGAAGGAGAGATAGTCTCGGATCGCATTCCAGTCAATCACATCTCGCATCCCGCTGTTGGGGCTCAACACACGCTCAGCACGCACTCGCAGCGGCGCGAACAGCTCGTGCACCACCAAATCGTCTTGGTTGTGTTTCACCGTCGCCAACACTTTCTTCGAGTAGGCCTCCACCTGTGCAATTTCCTCGGCAGTCAAATCGAAGGGCACACGATGCAGTGTCGTTAAGGCGTTTCATGACAGTTTCAAGGATATCAAAAAACTCCACCTCCACCAGATTCGTGTCGTACAAATCCACCGCAGGATAGTGCTCGTACGGCAACGCATCCGAGAAAATGCCCAAATCCTGCTTCAGATAACAGGGCAGACCCTTACGCGCAATCTGCTTAGGGTGGACGATCATCTCAATCAAACGACACTTTGGCGACAGCTGCAAATCGAGTTGGATTTCGTACTTGGTTTTGGCTCGCTCGATATCCACGAGATAGGTGTTTGAGAGAGTGGGGGATTTGGGGGGAGGAGTGGTGATGGCATCCGTTTGGTACTTCAGTGCTGTGAACTGCTCATCGGAAATGGGATTCTTCAAAGCGGCCTTTTGGTTCTTTTCAAAGGTGCCACGACAACAGGAGTGAGAGGGTTGTTGTTGACAGTATCGCATCCAGATGGAGCGTGAGGGCACGAACACGGGAGAGGGAGAGAAGGAGAAGGAGGGAGAGAGGAAATCCAAATACTGGGGGCAGCACAAGGAAGAGAAGAGAACTAGAATGAGAGGAGAGGAAGAAGCGAACGATTTGCCTTCTCGCTTGATTTCAGCTCGTTCAGGTAGATTTGGTTGTCGCGACCACTGTCTTGTCCATCAATGATCACTGTACATGCGACCGTCTTCGCGTACTGCACCATCCACGATGTCTACAGGAAAGGGAAGAAGAGACAGCTACAATGGTGTTGCCATTTGCGATGACGACGTGATATTGGGACAGGAGAGACTCAAACTGGTCATAACTGGAGCAGACGGTTCGGTCGAGGAGGCGGAAGACGCCGCTGGAGTCAAGCGTGCTGGTGGGTGAAGAGGAGAGAACGAGGCAACGAGAATTGGAGGCGATTTCTGTCATCGAAGAAGACGAAGAGAATGGAGGGGAAGAGGGGGTAGGCGAACAGGTCCGTGGACTCTGCGACGGCGCAGAGGACGTACAGCAGCTGCTTCATCATGTCCTCCTTCACGACCGTGATGATTTGGGCATGAGCTTGATTGTCTCCGAACACGTACTCCGTGATGGGGAACGCATTCAGAATCACGAAGGAATGGAAGAAGAGGTGGAGGTGGGGAGAAACAAACAGGGGCTTGCTTCCTTTCTAATCATCACCACCAAACCATGGCGATACGTCCTTGATACCGCGCACTGCATAGACCATGGAGATAAAATCCTACAATAAGAAAGGGATTGGAGGACTACGTGAGGAGCATTGTGGGAGAGGAGAGAGTCGATGTACAAATCGAAGCGTTTCAGAAGGTTCACCAGAATCACAGTGCGATTGTCCGTCCTACTATTGAGTACAACCCAAATCCGGACAGCCACTCCCGTTTTGTCTGCAGCGCATTGTAATACTGATTGCACACCTAGATATGACGATTGGTATATACAGAAAACGAGGGAGGCGAGCTTCGTTCCGGGAAGCAAAAAGCCGAAGCTAAAACGCTTTGCCCTGGTGGCAATATCCCTCATGCACAGCATGTTCTCATCGACATTCAGTAGAAGCGTGAACGGTGAAGGGAACAAGAAATCAGCAAGGACTTTGTAAGGATATTGAATGACAGTTGTTTCGTCGTCAACAACGTCGAGCGATTGCTTCAGACTCATGGCAACTGTGTGGTGGAGAGAACACTGTCAATCGTGTCATTCTCTTCCCTGCAAAACCACTCCCTTCTTGCTCTATTCCTCCTCATACACTAAATAGCACGTTTGAACAAAACAAACAACACTCAGGCAACGCCGAGCTTTTCCTTCACGTTTTTATACTCTTCATAATCGTTTTCCTCCGGCTTTCCAAATGCCAGAGTCGCTCCGGGAATCGGATCGAATCGTGTCTTGATGCTGTTGTTGACGCACTGTCGGATCTTCTGAAGCAGTTCCTTCTTTGTAACGGCGTCGGTACTCTCCTGAAAGCTATCCCTCACAAGCACCAATAGCACGCACTATTTGGCAGCCTCCGTGTTGGGGCACACATTTACGTCAAAGACAGTCTGGTGGAACATGTCCACCACCTTCACCATGAGAGAAGTTAGCACATTGGCGTCCGTTCTCCACTTAGGGTATATATACTGAATATCCAGATAGTTTGTCTACAGCATCAAGAAAATATGCAAATAACACTCTCGGATTCACGAACGGGTGGTAGAGAGGGGTTATGAACTTCAGTGTGCAAATGGAGGTATTTATATTCCTAGACATGTCAATTGGCTCAGAGAGAATACCCCTTTGGGATCTGGAGCGTGAACTTGAAGATGCCTTCTTCCCACACGCCGGTCGACACGAAAATCACTCCGTCCCAGGTGTACGGATCATTTTCGCGTGGCAGCACGTAGAGTCCCTGAATGTCCTTCCGGATGGCGTCCAACTGCTTGTACTGGTTCGATATCCGCAGGAGACTCGAAAAGGTGCAGGAATCCGGAAGCGACATCATAAAAGAAAAGAGAATGACGCAACAAACAGCGCAACCAGTTTACAATTCATCGTCATCATCACCAGCCTCGTCCG
>ERZ827156.3280-NODE-3280-length-14873-cov-4.481172_pt1 | contig 14873 bp, 26 predicted proteins | sample MGYA00519919_ERZ827156 | MGnify/ENA primary metagenome ERZ827156 (study PRJEB31778, sample SAMEA3449269) | human gut metagenome | biome: human gut; feature: human-associated habitat; material: faeces | place: United Kingdom | collected 2010/2012 ... | reverse complement strand
TATGAGAATGGTGTGTTGAAGGTGTGCGTTCCCAAGGAGAAGAAGGTTGAATCGAGTAAGAAGCAGATTACTGTAAACTAATTGTTGTTTGTTGCAACACATGAAGTGCAGTATAATTCCATCATAGGAATGAGAATGGAATAGCATCTCCAGTCATTTCTCTGTCCACGTTGCGCCTTTTCGATTACCTACTTATCGCGCTGCACATACAGTAATGAACATTCTGTTTCTATTCCTTGCGGGGTTCCTCCTATCCTACTTCCTCAACGGCAGTCTCGTGATCACTGTTGTTTCTGTGTATTCTCTTTTATGTAGAACGGCGTGAAAAGCGTACCGGCGGTGAATGTGACTCCATTGGCGTTCTCATTTACGACCCACTCTATTCCGTATGATGCAGTGGTTTTCACTACTGAAGATGTGTACAGTAACTACACACTGAGGAAACTGAAGCGCTTTCGTAGTATGGTTGATCTGCTCTCCTCGTCCTTTAATGTGCACTTTATCCTGTTCTCAAGCAACCGAGATATTAAGCAGCAGTTTAACACGAGTCATTGCATGGTGGTTAGCGACTATGCTCGCAATCCCTATGGAATCCCGATCATTAACTCGATGTTCTCCATTGCGCATCGCCTGGTGAATGCAAAGTACTATGGCTATGTGAATTCTGACATTCTGCTTCAGCCCTCCCTATTTCGCGTTCTTTCCTTCTTGGACAGCCGTGTTCGCTCTGGAATTCTGTATGCGACACATGAATTGGCGGGCAGAGTCATAGAAGTGGAGTATGAGTCATTTCCGCCGTCGTTTGCCAATCTCACTGAGTATGAAGATTTCTTTCATGCGATCAAACTGAGTCACACCCTCCGTGGCGTGTACAGCGCTGTAGTCCCTTCTTGATGACTAATGACAGTAGGATTACTTCTTCTTTTCGGAGCCGGCTGTTCATCTCATTACGTCCAGTCCGATGCCATTTGTGGTGGGTCGAGTCCGAGTCGACAATTACCTCATGGGTCTTTGCGATATTGCCGAGCAGTGTACTGTGATTGATGGTACGTCGACTGTCACAGGCATTCACATTGGTATGGACTCCCATGATTTGCGCGAGGGCGGAATTGACACAGGGGATCAGGAGTGGAATATAAAGCTGATCGAGCAGCAAATCAATCTGCTGTCATATCTAACCAGACCGTTTCGGCGCGTTGTTGTGAGGAATTCCGCGAATCATTTTGTGCTGAAGAGAAGGTGGGGATCCGTGCTTCTGAGTATTTAACCATGTTATGTCGCTTCTGATAGGCTGAGACTCTCGATGCATTTGTCCTATTGCGTCGCTTTTGTAGCTAAGACTCTTTTACTGCTTCCCTGTTTGTTTCGCACTCGCCTAGCAACAAACAAGCGATATAGCATTACAGTCTAGTTAAATAACCCCGAACCCCCTTAATCCTTTCTCGGCATCGCCTTCGATCTCTTCACCTCCACAAACAGCACCGCCTTGCCCACCATGAACTTCTCCTCCTTGCTCCGCTTCACCGCGTTCTCCGCCGCGTCCGGCTCCAGGAAGTCCACGAACCCGTGCAGCTTCTTGGGCGGAATGGTCACGTTCACCACCGTGCCCACAGTCTACACCTCACTCGCGCGCCTCGCCCCTACCCTGAACACCTGGCGCAGCGCCTCGCGGTTCACCGACGGGTCGCGGAAGCTCACGAACAGCGTCGACTCCGAGTTCTTGTTCTTCGCCGTGAACCGCGACTCCACCACCGTGAACCCGTCGTCCGTCTTCGTCTCGCGCTTCGGCTCGTGGCGGCGGCTCAGCTGGCTCGCGCGGTTGCTCCGCACCGCATGGTTCACCGCCTTCTTCGGCTTCTTCTCCGCCGCGGGCTCCTCCGCCTTCTTCTCCGCCGGCACTTCCTTCTCCTCCTTCTTCTCCTCCTTCTTCTCCTCCTTCACTTCCTCCACCGGCGCTGCAGGCGCGGCAGGCGCGGCAGGCGCGGCAAGCGCGGCAGGTTCCTCAGGCTCTTCAAACTCTTCAGGCTCCACAGGCTGCGCGGGCACCTCGGCAGCAGGCACCACGGGCACCTCAGCGACGGGCTCCACAGGCGCCTCAGCGGCAGGCTCCACGGGCGTGGGCGTGGGCGCGATGGGCTGCTCCTCAGAAGGCGCGGGCTCCACGGGCGCCTCGGCGAAGGTGGGAATGAAGGCCTGCACACGCTCGGGCTCCTCCTTCACCTCGGGCTGCGGCGCGGGCTGCTCCTCGACCTTCTTCGGCTGGGCGGGCGATTCCTCGGCGATCTCGGCGGCCTCCTCCTGCTCCACTTCAGGGACCTCCAGGGCCTGGAGCATGTCGCACTTGATCACGTAGTACTCGCTGATGGCAGTGGACTTCTTCTCCAGGATGAAGACTTGGGAGAAGTCGCGGTCCTTGCCGTCGGCGGGGCGGATCTTGCCGTTCACGAGAATGATCATGCCACCTAGCGGTGATACAACCAAAATGACAGGAACCGTTCTCTACGGGAGCAACACTCATCTGGCTGTTGTCCAGATTGATCACGCTCTTCTGCAGTCCACACTCCTCGAAGAGAGCGGTGCTCGCTTCGGAACCCTTCACCTGCTTGGCAGCCTACGAAAACTCATGCACCACTCCACTGCGCATACATTGTGATCCATCGTGATAGAGACGATACAGTCAGAATCATAGAAACGGGACATGTTCTTGCAGTCATTGTGAAGGGCCGTGTAATACTCAGTAATGAAGAACTTAGACACGATATCAGTAGTCTGCATGATTTCTCTAAAAAGAACGCGTTAGTATTCCAAATGAACAATTGACAGAGTAGTTGATCCGGGAATATGAGAAGCGGACAGAGAATAACCTACAATGAATAGCCGTAAAGAAACGACAAAGTATAAGGATTCCTTTACGGTTCAAAGACCTTCCACAAGCCTGCCTGTGAATCACGGGAATTGCGCGGTGTTGGCGGAGGGCTCTTTTCAGGTATCTCTCCAGTTAACACCGCTTTTAGGCCGCATATGGGAATCGACAGCGGAAAGGAACGCCATTGACGCTTTTGAGATAAAAGTGGATCGATAACGGGATGGCTTCTGCAAGCCGTGAATGGCACAGAAGGGTAGCAATTGAGATGAATGAATCAATAATGTCACCTACTGACGGCTTCACAATTACACACACCAATGGAGGACGACACTCTAAAATCGATTCCCCTGGGTCAGCTGATGGAAATGAGAAAGAATGGGAGGGAAATCAGGGGTGATCGTGTTTCCGCAAAGGGTTCGTTGTTTTCCTGTTTCCGTGATACAGTAGAGGTGAAGATCCCGAAGCATGGGAAAAAGGACAAGCACGCTCCTCAGGAGGTGTCCTCCAAGATTCGAGTGCGCCGACACAAGGCGGTGGACGTCTCCACGCAGGTGCGCGGTAGGGTGGTGACGAGGTGCTCTTACATTGTAGATCCGCGTTTTGACAGCCTGTCGGGGAAGCTAAACTACGACCTGTACAGAAAGTCGTACAAATGGATTGAAGAGAAGCAGGAGAACGAAGCCAAGGAGCTCCAAGAGCAGATGTTCAAGGAGGGTGACGACTCTGAAAAGAGAAGAATTCAGGTACTAATCAGTGATGGAGAAAGTGATTGCTAGGCTGATATGACTCGTATCATGCAGCAGAACATTAGTCGCAAACGGAGAGACAGAGCAGTTGTTTTTGCAGTGAATAATAGCTAGGCCCTGGAGAGGAAGCGAGAGTTCATGAAATCTGAAAAGGAGGCGGTGAGCAAGGGAAAGAAGCCGTTCTTCTTGAAGAAGAGAGTGCTGAGAGAGGCAGAGTTGAAGGATCGGTTCGATTCGCTGGAGAAGAAGGGCCGTGTGAACAAGTACATGGAGAAGAAGCGCAAACGCAATGCGCAGCGTGACAGGGCCAATATGCCTGCTGTGCGTGGCGCAGAATAGTCTTTTATTTCAACTGTTTGCTGCAACACACACAGTACTCTTCCTTCTTTTCTTCAGTAATGTGATTGGAAAATGCCGACGGATGGTTCCTAGACGTGAATGAAACTAATAGCGCCCACAGCATGAAAATGAGAGGAACAATAATCAGGACAATGAGGGCAACAAAGAGTCCGCTCTTGAGATTGTGGTAAATGATGTCTCCTCCGCCGATGACTAAAAGCAACGCAAACACCAGTCCCAGAATGAGGACCACCCAAAAGGAGTCCTTGTTCCTCGGGACGAGGAAGAGGGCAATTCCGAGGTAAAGGCCAAAGATCCTAACGGTGATACGAGGAACGCGGAAGCAACCACTGCTGATACTGGCACATGAGCGGACCGATGGTACTTACGATGCGGGGAATCTTGTGGAGGGTTTGGAGGGAAAAGTGGTAGTAGTTGAGGCTCAGTCGCAAGATGAAGGAAAAGATGGCCACGATGAAGACGCTGTAGAACACAATGAAGCCGAGCGAGTTCGTGAATCCCTCCATGATCACGTGCTGACCAGGAAGATTTCTATCCTGAATGGAAAGCGAAGGGCCTACAGGTACATGTGAGGAATGTAGGTGATGACGGAGGCCATCATCACGAAGAAAGCGGTGATGCTCAAACCGAAGAAGAGCGCTTCATTGAGAATGATTCTGAGAGTAAGTGGATTGTATTAATAGGACTTGGGATCGAAAATGAGCAGCACGCAGAGGAATGTGATGATCGCTGCATTCCAATAGCAATAGCCTATGTTGTACCCCACTTAGCACACTGTACGTCGATAGGTATAGGCTGTGACATGGAGAACAGTGCCGTCCCTGTTGGTATTGTCCACGAGATAGCACTGGGAGAAGTACATTCGCACATCAACGGAGTAGGCGTTTTTCTTCCCTCCGATGCTACGTGTGACTGCAAAGGACGAGCGAAACTGAATCTTGTCTCCGACGTTTTTGTTATTGAGGTATTCCACAATCACCGTCTTCTTTGAGTAGAGCTCGAACAGTTTGGACGACGCATCGATGTGCAAGTACCGATTGTTCCACAGATCGTAAATGTCCGAGCTGTTATTGATGCACAGCTCCCTTCTCTCTCCCGAAGCAATCTACGGTTCATCCCAGTTCTCGCTGCTACATCCGCACTCATCGTCATCTCGGCGAATGAGTGGTTGTGCGAATAGGCAAGGCTCCAGCCAAGAGCGAGAATCAAAAGGCTTCCCCAAACAGCACGCAGCAACATTTTGAAGAAAACAGCTTGGGTGAAACGCCCAGACCAAGAAGAGCTCTCAAGGCATTTCGGAAGCAAATGCGCGTTCTCTGTTTCTCCATCCTCCTGGCGACCGTTTTGGCGTACGAGCGTATCAATGTGTTCTCCGATCAGGAGAGCATCGCTTCTATCGGAAGGGATAGCGATCGTGATGTAATCACTGTCCGCTCCACGACGGGACTGGGAATCAGCTTCAAAGGGTACTCCAACACCAACATTACCCATCCCGAAGGATTGGAAGAATTCCGAGTGACGATCACGACTCCTCGTTACAACATGGGAAGATACAGACTGACCGTTCCCTTTGAGGGACTGCATGTGACCATGAAGTATGATCATCAGCGTCCTCTGACCGGGTTGTGTGATATCTTCGCTTCTCTGCTTCCTTGCTTCCGCGTAAAGCAGTGTTCCTCCTCCTGTATCGTTTCGTTGTTCATTTCATGCATAGTGGAAGAATCGGTGTACGATATCGATCTGGATGATGCGATCTGGACGCCCATTTCACTCGTTCCCTATTCTGTGCTGAAACCGACAAGCATCGGTAGAGGTGCTGAAAGGATATGACCTATAGTGGGAGAAGATTGGGTCCGTGTGGCGAACATCATCGTTCCCAGCGAATACCTGAAGTACGAGAATTACGTCAAGGGAGGGTGTGTGTCCAGCGTTTACAACACGAATGGTCTGTTCAATGTCGAGTAGCATCGCGGTGTGCAGATAAAGGGTAGATCGAAGGAGTGGTACCCGCATGAGAAGGATGCAAAGATGCGCTTTGTGGAGTTGACGCTGCTGTTGCATTCGTATCAGGACCTTCACATTTACGATGCGCACTACGTTTCGTCGCCGCTCGTGATTCCGCACATCTCCAGCTACGGAAAGCCCGACTCGCACGTCGACCTCATCTTCCACCAGCACAACGACGACTACACCATTTCGCGCTACCTGCCCAACGGGAAGAGGATTCTCTATCCCGAGCGTGAATTGTGCCTGTATTCCTCCTGCATAACAACTAGCCCCTTCTGGACGGGAGATGTGAAGATGGATCTGAAGGGGGAGCAGCTGCATCTCGAGGGCTACATCTCCACCCAGGATGGCTCCTACAGCCCCTACCTGCCCATCTACGATTCTCGAACGGCCACGGTGATGTACCTTCCGAAGGGCGTATACGTGGATCTGGCGGAAATGAAGCTGATGTACGATACTGGCAAAATTCCCGCCTATTTCAGTTACGTTACGAATGTGGATACAGACTTGTCGTATGAAGCGTCGAAGCCTCAGATCATCGTGTTCGTGGCGGAAGCATCCATCTACCCGCTGTTGGTGAAGCATGCGCGGATGATGCCTAGACCTCCGATGCTGGACATCAACATCTCGCTTCCGATTCATCTTAGGTATGCCGCGAGCGCGACGAACGTCACCATGCCGCTTCCCGCCTTCTTCGCCAATTCTCCCGTGAGAGACACTATTCTGGTTGCGTTGGAGGGAAACGTTTACGTATAGACGACGCGAAAGACGCAGTGGTGGGAACCCGCCTATCCGTACGTGCGTTCGATTTCGATTGCGCTGCCGGTGAAGGTGGAGAACAAGAAGCAAACCGTGGTGTTGCTGGGTCTTGCTGGAGCGTGTGTGTTGATCTTTGTGGTGGAGACTGCCAAGTGGCTTTTTGGAGGAAAGTGTCCTGTTTGTTCACAAATCGATCGTTGCTTATAGTGACATGTTTTCCAACAAAGAAAGCAGCGAAGGAGAAGGAAACCCACGATGAGGGAGTAAATGATGGAGACGATCCAAAACACGTAGTAGGCATAATGGTAGCTCAGCTCCTACTGCTCAGCGAACAAATGAAAGGAGTACTGGGAAGTTGTCGAAGTTCATGCCGTAGATGGCCGTAACTGTCTGCAGTGGAAGGAAAATGGACTGGAACACGGTGATGATGTAAAGCAGTTTGTTGTACCTGCGATGAAGGGAGAGATGCACGATTACCGCCTGTTCTGCGAGATGTCGTACTTCTCACTGATGCTGTCGTAAATCTTGATTCCCTCGTCCACATAGAACAGAATCTATGCCTCACCACGGTAATGCGCATCGACCGTCGTCAAGTGGTCCTTCACATCGCGGATCGTGTACTTCAGCTCGCTCACCGTGAATTCGTTAAAGTAGCTGTCATGCAGTCCGTCGATCACATCGCCAATCTGCATCAGCGAGTTGATCAGTTTATTGCACTACCCCTCACTCCCCCTCACTCCCCCCCCACAATCGAATTCACCTTCTCCAGGTTGGTGAATACGGACAGCACACTCTCCACGTTCATCGGCGCGGGTTGCTGCGCCATTGCCGCGAAGGAGTGCTCGGCGGCGCTGAACAGCAGCGCGTCCTCCACCGCCTTTAGCTCCGCCACGAGCCTGAGCGCCACGCTGGTGAGGCGGTCCACCTGCAGGTCGAAGAGGTATAGAAGCGCGGCGAGACAGGAGTGATAGCGCGAGTGGAAGCGACGCACCGTCACAAGAACGGACTCCAGATTGAGCGGCGAGTTGATCTCCTCGTCGGAGGAGAAGACGGGCGTGCTGGCGTGCTGTGTGTCCACGAGGACGAGGACTAAGCGTGATGGAGGTGGGGTGAGGTGACTTGTGTTGAGCGCAGGAAACAGTAGCGTGTGGGTGATGTCCTTGTGCAGGACCCAGCGGCGCGAGGCGGGCTGCTGCGAGGCGCAGAGCCACGGCAGTGTGAGGTAAAAGTAGTGATCGAAGGCGCTGAACTACGGGGAGGGAGAAGAGGCGGCGCTACTTCGACAGAGGTGTTGGTGGGCGTGATGTCCAGAAGCGTGTCCAGATCCAGGTTCAGCACAGCGCCCACGAGCTGAACGAGTGTGTCGGACAGGCCGGCGATGTGCAGAAAGTGGAAGTTGAGCATGTAGCTGTCGTGGCCGTGCTGCACGCAGGAGTTGAGTGCGTCGTACACAGCGCGGTAGTCCTGACGTGAGGGGAAGCGAGATGCAGTACATGGGTGCAGTTGAACTCGATGGTGTTGTGTTGGTCGTAGTGTACGCTGTACAGAGTGGACTCCGTCAATTTGATGGAGGAAAACGAAGTCAAGAGAGAGTCGATTCGGCACGATCGAAACACGGCGTGGAAGACATCCCGCGAGATGGTAACCTTCGATGCTGTGAGTGTCCTCCACAGAGAATCGGCTAAAGAGTCCAGGTTGAACGCCTATTCCTCATCCCAACAGCAATGCAATCACTTTAATGCCGGATCGAAAGTATGCCTCATCCAACACATTGTCTCGGTAGCGGATGGTACTCTCGAAGATCTACTCCCTAATCGCAGATATTGCATCGCTACATTGTCCAAATCGTTTCCCGAAATATCGATATTCCGATTCAAATTCGAAATGGCCTCTAGCTCCTGTCGCTGATGATCGTCCATTTGCGACGCCTCTTGCAGTTGGGAATGGACGTTGTGTATTCGGTGTTCCTCCTAGAAATGACAGCGATTCAAAGCAAGCACATTGGCATGTTTGTGTGTGGCGCCCCAGCTGTAAAGCTTCCCAATTTGCGTCGACAGCAGCGAGAGGCGATCGCTCTCCTTGCGAAGCGAGTCTGCAGTATTGGCTCCTTGAAGCATGTCAATTCAGTCTCTGCGTTGATCCGTATGGAGAGGAAACTGAACGCATGCAAACCGAAAAGTAGAATGCAATGCAGAATGGATGCAAAAATCGGGACGGTTTATGGAGCAAGAGAAAAGACGTCGATTTTCGTCATTTTGCGACGGGCATATTGACTGTTTCCTCGTGCTCAGACGGGTGTACCCCTCGTGCTACAAACAAAATGAGCAAGAAATGGGATTCGGATCCTCATCTCTTCAACGCCACGTTCGGAAAGTGAGTTGCCATCCGATTCGCATACCAGTGTAGTGCTAAATACCGCAACGAGCTGCTGAATCAAAAGGAACAGAAGGTTGCAGTGGATAGCGGTAGAGTGCAGCGCTATCGCCCGGGAATGGCACCATTTGGATGTCTGCATGACTGGTAGGTACCCGAGCATGTAAAAAGAATGGAAAGAGAGAAGAAGGAGGAGTTGGAGAAGGAGAGTCGTCCCGAAGAAACGGTTGTTGATATTCAAAAGAAAAAAGCAAGTGTGGCATGCGTATGTAATGACTAGGATGCTCGTCTGGAGCGCATTCTCGCCATGCAAGAGAGGGAACGCCGCCCCACGCTGCGAGAGCACGCACAGGCGGAAATTTTGATGGATGATGACGAGGAACTTGAGAAGCCAGTGGCGATCGAAACCACGCTCAAGGAGCCGGAAGAAGCGGCCACCACCGGTGCAGACATGGCGCAGCGTCGTCGATTGATTGCACGTGCATTGGACGAAGTGCCCGCATCGATGGAGCATCACCCCTAGGAAGAAGAGGAGCTGGAGATCACGGAGGAGACGAAGCCGCAACCCACATTCACAAAGCCCGCGCAGGCAGCGGAGCCGGGGTCGTCCGACGAGTACGAGTACGAGGAGTACTCCTCGGAGGACGAGGGCACAGCCTTCGCGCTGCGCCACCGTCCCGTGTTTATCTCAAAAGTGGGCGTACGGTGAGGGCGTGACGCACAGGCAGACCGCAAGACGGTGACGGACCCGGAGGTGGAGGCGCTGCGCGAGAAGGAGGCGGAAGAGGCGGAAGAGGAGCGCCGCCAGCGCCGCCACGAGGAGGTGAGTGAGGAAAGGGAGATTGAGGCGAAGACGCAGAAAATGATCATGGAGGTGAATTTGCGGGAGATCGAGGAGCGCGAGAACCAGGGCAAGAAGAAGGACCCGCACACGCTGGAGGAGATCCCGGACGACACGGACGACCTGACGGACGAGGCGGAGATCCAGGCGTGGAAGCAGCGCGAGTTCGAGCGCATCATGCGGGAGCGCGTGAAGGAGGAGGTGCGGCAGGAGGTGGATGCGGCGAGGTGGCGTGAGGCGTAGGAGGAGAAGGAGAAGGAGCGGCGCATGCGCATGACGGACGAGGAGCTGGTGGCGGAGAACAAGCGTCTGGAGGAGGCGGGCGTGCGGAAGAAGAAGCAGGAGCACGTGCAGGGCACGTTCCTGCAGAAGTACTACCACAAGGGCGTGTTCTACCTGGACGAGGAGAGCGTGCAGAGCAGCGACGACATCCGCAACCGCGACTTCCACGCGCCGACGGAGAAGGACATGGTGAACAAGCGGCTGCTGCCGCGCGTGATGCAGGTGCGCGACTTCGGCAAGCGGTCGCAGAGCAAGTGGACGTACCTGCGCAACGAGGACACCACCAAGGCGAAGGACTGGCTCAACGAGATCCAGGCGAAGTGGGGGCGCGCGAGGGGGGTGAGGAGTAGGAACGCGGAGTCGCGGTACAAGCATGCAGGGACGAAGTGAGGTCAGTTGTTTGTTTGTTGGGAGCACAGTCGTATCTATGGACCCGAAGGTGCTCGACTGTCTGCGCAGGGGGAATCCGGTGGTCTTCTTCGACATTTCCATCGGAGGAAGCCCCTCCGGCCGAATCCGGCTAGAACTGTTCAAGAACATCTGTCCAAAGGTAGGGCTGTGTGTGGTTTTGTTCACGTTGTAGACCGTGGAGAACTTCCGGTATTCCGAAGGGGCGTGGCAGTCTCATGTGTAGGCAATTCTGTACGGGAGAGTATCGCGTTTCGAGAATGCCGATGGGGTACAAAAAGGCAAAGTTCCACCGGTGTGGATTTGGGCTGTTGCGTGACGGACTAGAGTGATAAAGGGATTCATGATTCAGGGAGGCGATTTTATGAAAGTACGCGTCACGACTCGCTTCTTTCCTGTAGGGCGATGGAACCGGTAGTCTGAGCATATACGGCGACCACTTTGATGACGAGAGTTTTGAAGTGAAATTCGATTCCCCGGGTCTGTTGGCGATGGTAGGGTTGTGGGGTCGATTCGTGAAGCGTAGGCCAATTCTGGGCGTAATACGAACGGATGTCAGGTTGGGATGTGAGAGTGGCATGAGTGTGTAGTTCTTCATCACATGCGCGCCCACTCCCCATCTGAATGGGAAGCACGTGATTTTTGGCCGCGTGTTGGATGAGGAATCGCTGCTCGTGGTGCACAAGATCGAGAATCTGCCCTGTGATATGAACAACCAGCCCAAGTTCGATGTAGTAATAACGGAGTGTGGTGAACTCTAACACGGTTTGTTTAACAAGAAGGAAAAGACAAAGCAACGAACCTACAGCACCTAAGACACAGTTCTATGCGCAAACGCAGGAGCATTTCAGTAAAGATGTTTCAATTATAGCAATTGATCTCAAACTTCAACATCATGAATGCTCACAGTTCATCGTCCCCTCCTTACCTAACGCGTCCGCGCTCCTCGTCCAGCGATCTGGGAGGAGCGCCCACTCCCAGAAAGAAAGAAATGTGATGCTTTTCTTGGAGAGGCATGTTGTTGGGGTTCTTTTCAGCGCTGTCTTGGTTTCCTGCTTTTTCTTCAATCACTCTTTTTGTTTGTGTAAGGGCTGCAAACTCCATTATCGTGCACTGCATAAGCCCTCATTCCCTTTCGGAGCGTATCCATTGCGTCTGCAGGAATGCGTCTCTTTCAGCGATTCTGTTGTTTCTCTTTCCAATCACGTTATACTGTTGTGATAAATTCCAGATTGCAGTGAAAACCGATTCCTTCGCCATGACTGACATGGCTTCGTCTGTTCTCGATACATCCTTCTTCTTCGTGCTTCTCCCTGCTCAAAATAATACATGAAGTCTCCTATTCTCCTTTGTCTCGTGTTCACCTGTGTCTTTGCCCGTATCCCCTTCCTGGAGAAGGTGTTCACTCCACAGGAAGTCAAAGAAGGCAATAACAGTGTGGTTGAATGGAGCCGTTGAGTCATAGATTATTACCTGGGCGAGGTGACGAACAGCACATTCTACCCCTTCCAGAGAACCATCATCATCAACAACACGCTTCCCGACTACTATCTCAAGGTCACTCAGTTGTGTTGGCGATGGTATGTCACTTCTAGCAACGAGTCCTTCTTGGTGATCAATTCGCAGTTCCTGACTACCGAGATTGACGGCGAAATGACCCCTCTCTTCTCGACTGTATCCTACCCGGTTCCCCTCCATTCTAGCCGCTGAACAGTTCCATTCTCACCGTGCGCCTCCAGACTCGTCCCTGTTACCCTTATCAGGGCGGTCCGTACTACCGCAACAACGAGACGATTCCTTACGGCGACACGAACAACGAGCTCGTGCAGACGCGTGTGACGAGCGAGGATGGCTTTCTGAACATGACGGTGTCGCGTCCGTGGGCTGCGAGAGTGAGCGACGAGCAGTCGGTGGTGATTTCTGAATCGTCGCAAGGCATCATCCTGTGCACCAACGTGAAGTGGAGAGAAGTGTAGAGATTGTGAAATGAGAGTGACGAGTAGGGATGGAGCGTTCTCTTCCGTGGTGAGCATGACTGCGTTGTTCACGGTGGTGGGGCTGATTGTTCGCCAGTTGTTCTTTGAGTAGTGATTTCTTTGTTCACAATCACACTCTCCCCATTCCCGTGATGACAATCACACTCCTTGAGAGTACAACAAACACAGCACATAGGATACAACACCGAAGAACTCTCCATCGCCAACACCTCCGCCATGACGCGACTCTTCCCCATCAGACACTTCCAGCAATCCATCATGCAAGCGTCGAACAACAAAAACCGCTTGGTCATCTCAGAGCACTTCGCCATAGCCTTCCTGTGCACTTCCTTCCTCTCCTCCACCCATCTCTCACTCCCCACCAACACCACGTCAATGCCCCAGTACTTCACCCACAGCACGCAGCACCGCAGAATCTGCCTCCGCTTCAGTAGTGCCACGCACACGTTGTAGGCATGGACGTCCTCGCGTGTGCATGTGTCCAACAGGGAGTGCGAACGGGTCTGCGACAACAGGCGACTCTCCTCTTTGCAAACACGCGCGTCGTCCGTTTGCGACTCGAGAAGAAAGGAGGCCTTCTCGATGACGTCTTGGAAGAAGGGCTGCACGGCGGGAGAACTCTGCCGAACGCACTGCAGGAAGCGAGTGAAGAGCGGCACGCGTTGCCGTTCTTTGTGGAGGGCCTGACAGAAGGCGATGCTGTGTGTGAACAGTGAGAAAAAGACAAACTAGGCCGCCAGGCACTGGAGAAGGGAGTGTGAGGACTGCTGGCAGATGGGCAGGAGAGAGGCGAGCGTGTCGGGGTGGGTGAGGTGGTGGAGGGCGGTGAGAGAGGAGACGAGTGCGGAGTGGGAAGTGGAGAAGGAGGAGTGGGTGAGATCGAGTGGCTGATGGGCGAATAGTGAAAGCGTGATGACTTGTTGGAGGAAGAAGGAGTGCGTGGCGGCAGCATCCCCCAGCGGCACGGAGGAGGCGGAGAGGAGACAACAAACATGAGGAGAAGGAAACGGCGTGGCATCGAGCTCACGCACCACCACCTGCCGCAGCGCCGCAAATGCCGCCGCGTCCTTCCTCGCCACTGCCAGGAGCATCAGGTCAAACACGATGGCGAAGCTCTCGAAGGAGTGTGCGGGACTCTTCTGCAGCAGCGTCAGCAGCAGCTTCTGCGCCTCCCTTTGCGTTGAATTCTCACTCTCCTCTTGTGCTGCACTCTCACCCTCCCTTTGTGCTGCACTTCCACTCCCTTCCTGCACAGATTGAAGGGACGCATACACAGTATACCAAACTTGGGCACGGTGATGGGAGGACAGGAACAGGGAGGAATTGGGAAGAAGGGAAGGAGACGAATAAGAGCAGAGAATGGCGTGCTGAAGCGATGTGAAGGGATAGGCTAGAGAGGAGGACTGGAGAAAGGGGACGAGGGAAGAGAAGAATGGAGATGACACGCCTTGACGCCGAAACTGTGCCATGACAAAAACCAGCGTGTCAACAAAACGCCTCAAACTGGAGGAACGCGAATTGGCCAGATGGAGCAGCAGAGATTTGCACTGATCCGATGGAAACACTTCCTGCAGGTGGAGAATGGAACAGCACTGCTGGAGTAGACACATCATACAGGTTTCAACGGCATATAACTAGAGATCATCGCAAACACGATCTGCAACGTCATGCTTCACTCCACACACATAGATCGCATTGCTTAGCACAGAAATCATCAGATCGATTGTGATGGCCCCCACATCAACCAGTTGAGAGAGGAGGCGCTGCATCTCGGAAATGAACTCGTTCACGCTGTTGCCCTCCTGCCGGAGACACGCAATGCAGGATTCTTCGAGAGAGAGGAGAACTGGCGGCAAAGCCGATCCGCCTACGACCATCACCAATCACATGAATGTGGAACTCTGATTATACAACTCCGTTATAAACTACAAATCATTGCCATCTTCCCATCCTCACCGATAGAGCATTCCGATAATCCTCTCGCGCCATCGCATCCTCAGCAGCGAGAATTTCATCACGAACCGAGTCTATCATTCGATTCTCTTGCGAAATCGAGAAGAACGCCCTTTCGCATTTGCAAAAAGCAAACCGATTTCGGTCCGCTTTTTGTCACGTTGCTCCCGTTTCTCCGAACAGTAACCAGTTGATCTTACAGGACAATACAATGTCTGTGTCTTCCTTCGAAGTGAATGCCGCCGCTGCCATGCGTGACTACTACGTGGAGCCCCGTCTGG
>ERZ827156.3279-NODE-3279-length-14876-cov-4.029215_pt1 | contig 14876 bp, 29 predicted proteins | sample MGYA00519919_ERZ827156 | MGnify/ENA primary metagenome ERZ827156 (study PRJEB31778, sample SAMEA3449269) | human gut metagenome | biome: human gut; feature: human-associated habitat; material: faeces | place: United Kingdom | collected 2010/2012 ... | reverse complement strand
CAACATCCGCAAGCAGTTCCGCATGTTCTAAGTTACGAAAGGAGGCCAAAGGTGAATTGCGCGTGTTTGCTCAACAAACCCTCTCTAGCTACTAGGATGGTACACGGACTCGTAGATACGGAAGGAATGAGCATCCAGAGTGACATTAGCGCAGTCCTTGAATCTAGGCATCACTCTCTCTCCCCAAGCGCACTTGTAGTGATTCCCTTCGTGGCAGGCCCCAATCTCAATAGCGGAATCAACATCCTCAAACTCAGAATACACAGCCCTTCTATCCGTGTTGATCGAACACGACCATTTGAAACTTGACGTCAGCGGAGGGAAGTCGATCTCCTCTCTACCCCTCAGCCCTCTTCTGCACACCCACATCGCATGATGCGCGGTATCTCCCAAGTTGGCAATACCCACAATCCTCTGATTCGAGTTCCTCAGAACGAAAGCAATCGTGTGCGTCTCATTGTTTGCATAGTACACAGACGGCGAATAAAAAGCGAACAGCTGATCATCATCTCCATCGCTCCACACCCACCGAATAGCGAAGGCGAAATGCCAGTAGGTCTCTCGTATAATTGAACAGGCCGAACCGCGGACCCTCGCTCTTCCACCCGTCCCCCGAAAACACGCCCACCGAATCCAGATCCAGCGTCGACGGCAACTCCGCGAACTCCTGCTCCGTCAGGTACTCGTCGCCCATCAGCAGACGGGGGATCCCCGGCGTCAGCAGGAAGAAGGAGTGAATCAGCAGGGCGTGCTTCACCGCCGCGGCGTGCTCCGTGTACAGCGGCAGGCACCGGTTCACCAGACGCTTCTGCGCATCACGCCTCACTCCCACCGTCACCGTCGTCGTGTCCAGCGAGAGCACCGTCTTGTCGCGGATCGACGCGAAGGCGCTCAGGTACTCCACCACCGCTTCCGCGGGGATCACGCGCTGCAGCGCGAAGCCCAGCAGTCGCTCGCCTCTACACCTCACTCCAACCACACACGCCCACATCGACAGGTTCAGTGCACCGGCGAAGCCCAGACCGTTCTGCTGGGAGGACGCCGTCACGTCACGCACAACCGACTGCGGGTTCTCCACCTCCACCACGCCGCACGTGTCCTCTCCGTACACGGTCCCCACCGTGCGCACCACATTCTGCACGAAGCGCACGGCGGTCAGGTCGTCGCCGCCTTTGCCCTTCGCGCACTGCTCGTCCTTCAGCCGCAGACACAGCACGCCTCGCCACCACAGCCCCGAAAACCCGAACTCCTCCACGGGTCGTTGCAACATGGTCGTGAGAAGCGATCGCGTGACGTGTCCTGAAGCGAGCTGCGGCTTGCCACAGCGGCTGCCCTCGTAATCGTAGAGAGGGGCGGAGGGATCGAAGAGCGTGCCGAACCAGGTGGCGTTGGCGGAGCCGTCGTAGCTGTACCAGTCCGACTGCGCGGAGAAACTGGAAATGTCGACGTCGTATAGGGACGACATGCCGATGAAGGCGATTTGGCGTAGGAGAGAAGAGAGAGAGGACTGCGAGCCGTGGGCGGGGTGCGGGATGCCCGGGAACACCACGCTGGAGTGGTCTGTGAGTGATGGAGGGAGAGAAGACGCACACCAGCAGGAGGGGTGGATCGATGATGATGATGCGCACACTTGCGGCTCGAGGTTCATGAACTCCACGGAGATGATTCCCAGCTGGCGGAGATAGGACACGTAGGGTTCGATCGCCGCGTAGCTTCCCTCCTCTTGATGTCATTGCAAGCACCAGCGAATACGCGTGAAGGAGGGGACGTGGATGTAGTAGATGGCGTTGTATCCATTGCTGGGGGCCTTGTACGGCAAGGATTGCGGTTTCATGAGGGGATCGTAATCGGTGTTCCTCCACTTTCGTGCGCTGCTGTAGGACCTAGTATTAACACATCGTGCAAACGAGACATGTATTTTCCATTCTGGATGAGATGAATGCGACTCTCCATACCGCTTACGATCCGATAGGCAAACTCCGCGAACGAGTTAATACCACCCACATTGTAGAACCAGTACCCATCCTTTTGGGGTCTACGGGGTACAGCGCCCACTTTCTCTTACAACATCGAATACTCTTGCTCTGACCCACCCATTGCCGAGGCCAGCACAAACACACTACTTGCCATCGGTGCATAAACACGAAAAGCCATTCCCCGAGAATATGCGTGTCCGTCAGGCAATTCGTAATGTTCATCTCCCGACCACGCGTACATCCCGACGAAAGACGCGTTCTGACATTCTTTCCCAGAAATACCGGGAGGACACTCTCTCTTGTGATCATCAGGTTTATCATGGTGAATCATAGAGACAATCACAACCACCGCAACTATACAGCAAAGCACTGTTGCAATGAGCGCTATAAGCAAACCAACGCGGGTATTCGTCGTCTTCGGCTGTTCCCTCACTCGTCTTCCGTTGTTCTTAACGTTCCTCCAGTCTCTCGTCGAGTCTCCCTGGTGACGCACCGACAGGGAGTAATACTCCCGCTTCGACGACCGATTGAAAGACTGGTACCGTGACGACATACAGTGACGAAAACGCAGTCAACGTGAGCAAACAAAACGAAAGAATTGCTTGAATAAACAGTACACAAACACATGGCTATAATCAACAGACTACTATACAAACTCTCTGAACGTATTGAGTGTCCTCTCAAAAGCCGCATTGCCTTCCACACTAAATGTCTTCCCAAACTCCTTGAATGCAGCATCAAACTCTTCTATCCATTCTTCTGGAATAGATTCGAGCATCTCATTCGCTTCTTTCAGAAGCTTATCGTGTTCTTCTGCCATAGCATTGTATGCAACCAGCAATGCCGTATCCTCCTGCAGTTGCTGCCGCAAGCCCTGAATCTCCTCCGCTGTCCACGTCGTCTGGAAGTTGCGAATCTCCTTCTCTGGACCGTTCTTGTTCGCATCCTTCACACCCAGAGTCAGGTTGCCCATTTGGTCCAGTGAGCAGGAAATCTCAAACACATTCTCTCCCGCTTTCCCAGGATGGCTGATGGTCAGGGTCACTTGCTTCAACTTCGTGTTGTTCGCACACATCGGGTCATTGCCCTGATACACGCGAATCGGGATCCTCTTCACATAGTCCTCTGTGTTGCTCACAGTCTGCGTCTTCCTGCACGGCAACTCGTCACCTGCATTGATCAGCACAATCATTTCTCCTTCACTTCCCTGAATGCCAATGTTGGACGGACAAATCGACTTCACCATCACCACCTCATGGGGAGGAGGATTAGGGACTACTGGAGGAGGGTTAGGCACTTCCCGAAGAGGAGGGTTAGGCACTTCCCGAAGAGGAGGGTTAGGGGCTCCCGGAAGAGGAGGATTAGAGACTTCACGAAGTGGAGGATTAGGCACTTCTGGAGGAGGATTCGGCACATCGTGGACAACAGGAACACCAGTGCCGCGGGAAAGGGCATAGGCATACTTCGCAGCACCCGCTGCCACACACTCATCAGGATTCACAGTCTCCAAAACTGTCAGCTGAGGGAAGTGCTCCTTCAGCTTCTCTTTCACGATGCACAACCGCGTCGAACCACCCACCAATACAATCGTATCGATGTCATCCACAGTCAATCTCGCTCTGGTAATCGCCTCGTCACACAAATGGATCGACTCATCGATCTTACCGCCGATCAGACTGTTCATATGACTGCGAGACAGGTTGTATACCCACTCAATATCATCATTGACTGTAATATCCGTTTCCATGAGAACCCTCAAATCAATCTTCGCTTCTTCGCACTTCTTCAACAGCTTGTCAATATCTCGCTTGCTCAATTCTCCATACTCCTCTTCTGCCTCCTCTCGGTACGTCTTGATCACGTCATCTCGAATCATTCTGTCAAAGTCGCTTCCTCCCAACAGAGGATCACCTCCCAGTGCCAGCTCCGTGAATTCCATCCCGTTGATCTTCATGATCGTCACATCGAACGTGCCACCTCCCAAATCGTAGATTAACACAATCTTCTCTCTCTCCGCTTCCGCGTTTCCAATATTCATCACATCAGCGTAAGCGTAGGCAGCAGCAACAGGCTCGGGAATAATATCGGCCGCATTCAAACCAGCAATGGAAGCAGCATCCCGAACAATCTGACGCTGGATTTGGGTATACCGTGCGGGTACAGTGATCACTACATCCTTGATGTCAAAGCCAGCAAACGTTTGGGTCAATTTCTTGAGATGCTCCAGAATATAGGAGGATACTTGTTCGGGATAACGTCTCTTCTCTTCTCCCTTCTGCTGGAAGGCAACCATGGGCTTGTTATTACCATCATCGACAATGGAGAAAGCAACCGACTTTTGCATCACCTTCACAATGGGATCATCGTACTTCGCACCGATCAGGCGTTTGCAGTTATGAACGACTTCCTTGGGCCACGTCTTCATCTTTTCCTTTGCAATGAATCCACAGATATAGGGTGGGTTTCCACTCCTCGGGAAGTGCACATAGGAGGGAGTGATGCAACTTCCATTCTTGTCCACGACCATATCCACTTTCCCGTTCTTGAATATCGCAGCAACGGAATTGGTGGTTCCTAAATCGATGCCAAATACTTCAGCAGCACCCGAAGCGCTCATTTCGTATACTGATCTTGATTCGATTTGATTCACTCCAAAAACACGCCCGAAATTTGTCATTCAATAGAATCCATTTTTCGCGATGAACAAGTTGTTTCGGACGATTCCAGTATTTGTTCAATACTACAAACGACCATATGTATTCACGAGGTACCGCTTCTTTTCGCGACGAAAGCGCGGTAGTGATTTGTGTCTTCCCGTGATGATTAGACGTGTTAGACCATTCCACTTGGGAGGAGGTTGAGGCGCTCCCCTCATCAGCAATATATAAGGAGAAGCTCAATGCGAAGCGGCGAATTCTTATTCAGGAGGATGAAGACGACGACACGGATGTAGTATTCTGGGACGAACGCACAAGACCGGAGGATATCATGGAGGGGGCGGATTTGGAGGACTACTACGCAACGCAGCGTGCCCTGTTCAAAAATGATACGAGCAGCACCGATGGAGAGCAGAAGAAGCAGCTACAGGAGTTATCGCGTATGCTGGGGATCAATCCGAAGGATGTGGATGGGTACCACACCTTTTTTGAGGAAAACCAGAGCATGGACGACGGGGCTTCGGATGAGTTGTCGTCTGCTTTTGAGTACTGTGATTCTCTCTTCCAGAGCCATCCTGAGCTGCAACAGGATTACGCGCGTTGGAAGCACACTCTGGACAGAGTGTCTGCCATGGATGTGAAGAGAATGACGAATGCCGAGTTCAGTCGCCTCACCGCGTGCCCTTCCTCGATTTTGCAGTACGTGGACAAGGAACATCTGCCTCTGTTCCAAGTGCATCGCTCGGACTTCCTTCAGCAACGTCCTGCATTGAATCGTGCGAACAAGGGAGCTGTACCACCAGAACCATCCGAACCCGTTCAAAAGGGAAACGTACAAATGGATATTGGGGTTCACTTGTAGTTGCAGAGTCGAATTGCCAACACGATTGCTGTGATGTTCGATTCGATCTGGAACGACGCTCCGCCGATCTCTGTGGCGTACGTGTCAAACGGGAGCAAGCTGAAGGACGTCTTTGTGTACATTAAGCCGGAGAGGGAGATCGACGAAGAGAAGATCATGACAATTCTAAACAAGAACAGTGACAACTTTGGAAGCATGATGCAGACGGTGTTTCGGCTAGATGTGATTGTAGGGTGATGGAGTGAGGCGTAGAGCAAACCGACCATCCAGTTTCGTTTTATCGATCACACATTCACTGTTTGTTCGGAAATCTTCTTAAAGTGGAAGAGTGGTTTTGGCGGGAAACAGAAAAAGGCTGCTTCGATGGAAGACACGAATGTGGTGTTTGAATTGCAACACCGGATCGCTGACTGTTCTTCTGAAATCACCATAGAGGAGTATTGGTCGCTCTACGATCGATTCGCCTCTTCCGCAACGGGCGGGGAATTGAAGTTGCTCTCCCTGCTGGACCTGCATTCTTCCTTGCTAAAACGAATTGTGCGGAGTGATCGTGTGCTGTTTCAGCGACAAGCCTGCCCCGTGGAGCATTTTGTTCTAAGTGGCATTCGAGAGGTGCACGCACAATTGGAATACGGTAAATATGCTTCTGCGGCGATTGGAATGCTGGAACACTACTATCGTCTCTTTTGGATGCCATCGCCTCTTGTTGACGTGGTAATGCAGATTCTATCTATCCTCATGCAGTGGACGACTTTCCATTCCAACGAGTTGGTTCAGGTATTGGTTTTGTCCCACACTCACAGCTAGTCTTGCCAGTCGTCCCTAGTGCAGTGCATCCAGACGGTCCAGCTGTCCTTTTCTTCCGCCTCCTCGATCAGCCTTCTCCTCAAGGATTGTGACGTGGACTCCTCTTGTTTCTCCCCCTCCTCTGTGTTAAACGTCACCATTTCCCAACTGATGCACATCGACTCCGTAATCGGCAATACCGTCGTTCTGCTCACCGTTGTTTGGAAGAACGCTCTCCGCATCCTCACCACGCAGGATGCTTCGCTCCCAGCCGAGCCAACCCGCGAGGCCGTTCTTTCCCGCTTTTCCTCCCGCCTTCTCTTTTGCCGCCAAGAAATTGCCGCGGAGTTGAACACGGCGTTCGGGTCCCTCTCCTCTCCCGCCCTCTTCAAGTTCTTCGCCGTGCTGTTCGTCACCTTCACCCGACGCTTTCACGCCACGGTCGCTCTCTCTCCCTCGTTTCTGCCCATCTGGAACACTCTGGTTTCGATTCTGGACATTGTCCCCATTCCGCTGTTTGTTTACGCGTAGAGTTGTCCCTACCGCCACACCCAGTGGTCGCAGGACACTCTCGCCCTCGTGAAGTCCTCTCTCCACGACACCTGTCTGAAGAGCCTCTCTTCCCTCCTCGAAGCCCTCTCTGACCAAAAGGCGTCTCTCTACACCCGCCTGTTCCCCACACCCACATCCCTTTCTCTCGCCTCTCTCGCCTCCCTCGCCGTTCCTTCCCCCTTCGGCACGCTCCAGTCTCTCCTCCTCTTCGCCCCCTCGTCAGACCCCTTCTTCTCCTTCCACCTCCTCAACGCCCTTCGCTGCTGCTCTCTTGTCGTCAGCCGCTCCTCCCTCGAAACCACCCTCGTTTCCACTCTCTTCTCCATCTTCATCCAATCCCCTCCTTCTCTTCGCATCACGCTTCTCCAACACTACCTCCTTCTCGCCTCCGTCGCCGACTCCACCACTCGCCACTGCGTCGCCTCTCTCCTCGCCACCATCGTGCAGTCCGTTTCCTTTCACTACCACTCTCTTCTCTCGCTCGACGACGGGCTTCTCGCCTTCCTCGTCGATTGCGACTCTCTCCTGATCGCCGCCCAACTCCACGCCTCCACAGACCCTCCAGCCATCCTCACTCTCTCCTCCATCACAGGCGCCGTTCTCGCCACTCGGTCCATCGACGCCCAAAACACGTTCATTCACACGCTTCTCACCAGCTGGAAGAACGCAGACTCCCTCTGCAGCCAGGCCCACGGCATCCTCCTCAGCCAGCTGCCCTGGCGTCTTCTCAAGTGCCTTTCTTCCACTCCCTTCACGCCTAGTCAGGAAATGGCGGCAAAGAAACTCCCCGCGCTCTTTTCCCTCCTTCAGACCAAACTCGCCTCACGCTCGCCGTATGACTGCTGGGCTGTGACGCGGCTCTGCGAGCAACTGGCAGGCAAACAGCCCCAACTCGCCAAACCGCTCTTTGTCACGGTCATGACCCGCCTGAACGAGTCAATGGATGCCTTCTCTCGACTGACGCTGATGAAACTCTCCCAGATCCTGATTCCCGTGGGAATGCAGCCTCAGCAGCTGCGACCGTATCTGGAGCGGATTGTGGCGTTGGAGGGAGAGGAGCGGACGGACGAGTTCTGTATAGTGGTGGCTCAAATCATGGAGGTGGCGTGTAACGTCATGTTTCCGAAGAAGGATTTGGAGGCTATTTCTTCCTGCTATGGGTGTTTGTTGCGGTGGGTGCTGAAGAGCGGAACCACTGTACGCGCACTGTGTTTGAAGAGCATCGTTCGCTTCATGGTGTTGTGGGTGTGAAAGCGATTGACGCGTAGCACATTTCCGGGCGATTTTTCGTCCCTGTTGGAGGAGAAGGACAGGAGTGTGTTGCAGGAGTTGCTGAACGGGCTGAAGAAGAAGAACGCGGAGGTGTGCATGGATTTGGCGGAGTTGCAGGAGAAGGAGATGGCGAGAGAGCGGGAACGAGCGGCTCGCTTGCAGAACGCCATTCAGGCGCTGGCTGAGAAGGAGAAGGGTTCCTCGGACAGTGCAGCGTTTCTACAGATCCTCAGCACACTGAAACAGGGATTTAAGGAATTGCAATCGTATCAGCAGAGCAACGGATTGTCTCCAAATGACACGAGAGAGCTTCAGAGTGTTGCCGAAGAATGGAGGAGGCTGCTTGACAGTGTTTCATGATTCCATTGTTTGTTTGGAGCAAAGCGGAATGGACGCTCCGGTTGTCTCCTCCGACGTGTTGCCGCTATCCGAGGATGGAATACAGACCATTCGACTGTCGCCCGATCACCGACCGATTCTCCTTCGGTCCAAAGCGAAATCAGATATCCGTCATGTCGGAGAGCAGGTGTGGAGGGGATCCATCCTGATGAGCTCGTACATGATCGAACAGTCTGTTACTCGAAGTATTGCTGATGGGTAGCTCAGAGGACTACGAGAGGAAGACGCTGATCGAAATTGGGTGTGGTACTGGGTTGTTGTCCATTCTGGCTTGCCAACTCGGTGCTCACGTGATTGCGACGGATTATCTGGAGGAGGTTCTTGATCTAGCAAGGGTAGATTCGGTGTGATAGTGGGATGTAGGCAAATGCAGAGCGCAACGGAATTCCAGAGAACCAAATTCGGTTCCAGAAGCTCGACCTGCTGGATGAAGAAGCGATCGACACACTTTGCTCCTCATCTCCTTCCGTGGATTGGGTGATTGCATCCGACATGATCTACGACGAGCTGTTGACGGAGTCCTTCTGCTATGTGCGTCTCCCCATTTGCTGTGAATCGCAGGTTATGGCATCCTCGCTCCGACATTTCGATTGTTACTGCCTGCTGAGTGGAGAGCATCGCTTCAACTTCCTCGCTTCATCGCTGTCCACCGTGGATTATGTACTCTCTGCATGGGATTGTGATTCTCAGGAGTTTGGCGTGTTCAAACAGTTTGTGTGCTTTAAGGAGGCTTGCTGGAATGCATATAGCAGGGAGGGCTCTGCTCGTCCCTCAACACGCCGTCGATGCGACTGCGGCTGTCTCCTCCTGGCGAAGCCCCTTTTGCAGCAGCAGAACGACTACATCCTGCTGCTTTCGAGCGTCTACTAACAAACAATCAACACTGCTTTGCGTGCGCGTTAAACGGCCCCACTTGTCTTCATTCAGGATATGTCCCAACTTCTCGTGCGCCTTGACAAGGTCTCCGGACACCTGGGCCGCCATCAACGACAATTCTCCCGCCATCACCGTAGAAGCGACCAGCTGCGACAGCAACACCGCGTTCACCGGCTGTTTGTTCTACACGTCACGCCACCCTCTTCGGTGCACCTTCATCAACTCGATGCACGCATGCTGGGGAGCGAGGCTGGTTCCGCCGCCGATCGTTCCCACTTCAATCGCAGGCATCGTGACGGACATGTACAGTGCCTTCTCCTCCCCCTTCACACACTCCTCCATGAAGTCAAGACAGTGGGATGACTCCACGACCTGAGCCATGTCCTGACCCGTCGCCAAAAACATGGCGGCTACGATGTTCGCCGCGTGGGCGTTGTTTCCTCCAAGGGTTCCCGCCAAGCTGGAGCCGACGAGGTTCTTCACGGTGTTCAGCCGGACAATGTCGGCAATGGAGCACTTCAGAACAGAACGAAGAATCGATTCTGGAACGGTCACTTCACAAGACACCGACTTGCCACGGCCCAGCAGCCAGTTGGCGGCAGAGGGCTTCTTGTCGGTGCACCTTCACATCAGCCGCCCCCAAATGCCCCACATATTTCCGGACAACGATTCCACTTGGAGGGAAGGGAAATGAGCGCACAACGCCTCCGCCACCTTCTCGGAGCCCTTCGTCAGCATGTTCATTCCCATCGCATCGCCCGCGTTCGCCTTCAGTCGCATGTGCAGACGATTGCCCGACACAAAGCAGTGGATCGACTACCCGTGAGCTCTGCACAGAGTTTCAACTTCGAGCTTGCCGTGCTTCGTCGTCTTGCTGAAGGCATTCCGCACGATGTGGAAACCATCGGGAGACTCCACGAAGGACTTCACCTTGGCTGCCTGAGTGACGGACGCGCACTTGAACACGGGAGCACGCGTCATTCCGTCCTCCACCACCACAGCCGAAGTGCCGCCACTGGCCGTGATGGCTCTGGCGCCTCTATTCGTGCTAGCAATCAACGCTCCTTCCGTCGTCGCCATAGGGATGTAATGCGACTCGCCGTTCACAAGAATGGGACCCACGATGCCAATCGGAACGGGAACATAACCCACAACCGACTCACAGTTGTGGCCCTACGGATCAACCACCAAAACCTGGATTACGGCCACTCTCGAAAAGAATGGAGTCGAATCCCATCCATTCGCCGGAATCTCCTTGAACTGCTCTTCTGCAGACTCGCCGAATAGGAAGCGTCGCCGAAGGTGGAGTGCGCGAACGGGATCGGACAGGAGCGACTCCAATTTGTGTACGGACACTTCCTTCTTGTTCAGCTTCTCGAGGATAGTGTCGTTGGGAAGGGAATCGAGCGATTGGACTGTGGAGAAGGAGCGGAAAACGGAAGGGAACATGGATCCCACACGGGGGATGTGTCTCGCTATGCAGTGCTCAAGTGAAATCATCCACGCGGGCGCACACAAATCAACAATTATGAGTGATCGCTAGTTTGTGTTTCCGTAGAGAAGTATGAGCAGTGTGCTGGCAAGAACTGCTTCTTCTGTCGCAAGGAAGGCTTTTGTCTTTACGCGTTCCTTTAGTGCTCCTAGCATACGTTTGATAACGAAGGGAGTGGTTTCCCCGATGAACACGTACCCCAAGGGAATTATGGTTCCCGACTACGTGATTACTGGTGAAGAAAAGCCCATGGTCGGGAAGATCACCGTGGTGAACGATTATGTCATCGTTTCCTTTCCGCTTGATTCGTAGGAGATCCAGGGCATCCGCGACGCCGGTCGTATTGCGAAGAAGGTGTGTGAGTTTGCTGGCAGTCTCGTGAAACCCGGAGTCACTCTCGACTACATCGATAAGACTGTAGACACTTAGGAGCGGACTGAGAGATAGGCGCACGATTATGCGATGAGTCTGGGGTACTACCCGAGCTGTCTGGGCTTCTGCGGCTTTCCGAAGAGCATGTCCATCAGCGTGAACGAGGTAGTTTGCCACTCGATTCCGGACAGCACCGTTTTGGAGGACGGAGACATTGTGAAGATTGATCTTGTTATGTACGTGCGCGGTGCGTGTTCTTTCCAGTTGTTCATCGAATAGGCTGGCATGGCGATACGTGCCGCACCTTCCTGTGCGGAAATGTCGATGAAAAGGGAAGGAAGCTGGTGGAATCCACGAAGCGCGTCTTGGACGATGCTATCGCGATTTGCAAGCCGGGAGTGAACTACAGCGACATCGGCAACCTGATCGAATCGGAAGCCAGAGAGGACGGCTTCAACGTGGTTGCGGACTACGCGGGCCACGGCATTGGCAGGGACATGCACACATTGCCGTACATTCTTCATTTTGCTAACCAGTACGGCGGCAAGATGGTGCGAAGTGGGTGAGACGCGATAAGGTGAGGAGTAGACCAGGTGTTCACGATCGAGCCCATGCTGGTGGAGGGCAGTCCTGAAGTGTTCACGTGGAAGGACGGCTGGACGGTTGCCACGAAGGACAATGGGCGCTGCGCGCAGTTTGAGCACACGATTCTGATTCACGATGACGGTGCGGAGGTGCTGACATGGTGTGTTTGTTACAAAGAGGAAAGGAGTGATGATGGTGATGACGATGGTGATGGTGCTTTTTCTTCGGCTCCTTTTCTTCATTCTCTTCCCTTTCTTCGTGATCACTCGACGAGCAGCTCGCAATGGTTGGGAAGAGCAACATATTGTTTCTGTCCACATTCAGTTCGTCGATCACCTCCTTGTCACTCTTCGTAGCGAATTTCAGCGCCTTCTCCACTCTCCAATACTCTTTTTCATCCTTGTACTTGTCGGTGACCTTCTTTGGGTGCTTTCGTCTTCTTTACGGTTAAAATCACACGGTACGCTTACTCACTATCCAGCTTGTCGAGATTCTTCTTTATCGTCCAGCACTTCTCCATCTCCTACACATCACTGTCTCCCAGCGTCGTTCACCCATCGTTTATTGTGACTTTCGACTCTAGTACGTTAGTGCACTTCGTAGCCCTCACCTCCTCAATTGGCGATTCACGAAGCCTGTATCCGCTTTTGCAGGTGCATATCGATTCTACCCTTCATTACATACAACAGCCACTACTGTATAATAGGCTTCAGCGCCCATGGTTTCTGAGAGTGTTTTTCGCTTTCCCGCCTCGTTGAGGAGACTCTACTATGAATGCAAAGAATGACGCACACTTCAATAGCCCTTCTTCTCAAATCGTTGTTGCTCATGTGTTTTCACCGACTAAAAGAATGGGTGAATCGAAAGGAAGCAAAGGATAGCAGGAAGGAGGAAATGGAAAGAATGGAATGGGATGTGATGCTACTCTTTCCAGTGTGGTGTTTGTATTTATGACAAAGGTGAGCTGCATTTCCCGCACATTACGGGACGAAGACATGGGCATCTCCTGAAACTGAAGTGTAAGTGTGCCTATATTTTCTATCTCTTGTATTGGTGTTAGGCACACATCGAGGGAGTGAAATACACTCATGACCCTGCAAATGAACTACTTTGCTGGTTCACCTCCATAGGGGATGTTGTGCACAAACAAGGAGTGCAACAAGCAAAAGACGCGCTCTTTGTCATCCCCAGAATAGGGCGCTGCTCGTATTCTGGAATAACCGCGGGATTGGCCTAGAAGTGCTAGAAATCGTCCCCAAATCGGGAAGTCTTCAAATAGCGTTTATCAGTGTGTGCAGGAATTCATGTCACTCTGTCGTTTTGCGAGTGTGACACGAAAGAGCTCTTCGCTACTGGTAAACCGGGCGATGACGAATGCCCTCATGACTACCACGGTCTTGAAGCGGAACTTCTGGCCGAGGTGGAGACGCGACGATGATAAGGACAGTGGCAAGAATGGCGCAAAAAAGAAGGAGATGGACAAAAAGGCAGATGCGAAGGGAGACAAGAAGCTAGAAAATGGGGAAAAGGCGCAGACGAGTATGTTTAACGCGACTGGGGCAAAGGAAGACGCTCTTACTCGTTCTTCGGTGATTAGGAAGGATCTCGATATTTTGGGGAAGGTGCACTTTTCTTCATTGCAGTGACTTGTAGGTGCTGGCCGAAGAGGAGGGAGATGAGGGATTCACGCTGAAGCCGGGTCCTGCAATAAAGACCATCTTCGCATCGCGCGCTGCGAAGGTACCGGACGAAATGGTCATTCCTGCAATTCCCCTGCCTGTTCGTCCTCTTCTTCCGGGCTTCATTCAAACGCTGACCATATCGGACCGCGCGACGATCCAGAAGCTGAGGGAGACAGAGAGCTCCTCGAGCCCGATCGTTGGCGTGTTTCTGCGAAAGAAGCTGTCCTCCAACGACCTTGCCGACAATCCCGATGTGATTCGGAACCTGTCCGAAATCTGTTCTGTTGGAACGTGAGAGTGTGTCTGCGTCCTTACGCGTAGGTGCGCCGAGCTGCAGGACGTGCGTCTGATTGGCTCCAATGCCAGTATTGTGCTATTGGGTCGTTCTCGCATCCAAATCAAAGAATGCGTGCAAATGGGTCCTCCCACCATCATCAAAGCCTTCCGCATCCCGCCGCCGAAGAACGACCTTGATGACATTACCATGAATGCCTTCTCGAACGAGATCTTCAGTTACACTCAGTTAATCGCGAGCTCCAACCCCATCATTAACGAATACCTGACGATGTTCATGCAGCGACGCGAGCCCGACAACCCTCTGTACTTCGCAGACTTCGCAGGAGGGCTCACTCTGGAGAACCGCGAGCTGCAGCAAAAAGTGGGAGAGTTGGGGGATGATAAGCCATAGTTGTTGGAGTCGCAGTCGTACACAGAGCGGTTCGAGACGGCAGTGAAACTGTTCAACAAGGAGTTGATGACGATCCGAATCCAGCAGGAGCTGAAGAAGAAAGTGGAGTCGAACACGAAGGAGACGGAACGGAAATACGTGCTGAAGGAGCAGATGAAGGTGATTCAGCAACAGCTGGGCGGCGACAAGGACCCGAAGCAGGCGTACATCGAGAAGGTGAACAAGAAGGTGGAGGAGATGAAGAAGACGAAGGTGAGCGAGGCGGCGGTGACGGTGAGCGACGGGTGAGTGTGTGATGCGAAGGCGGTGGAGGAGGAGTTGCAGCGGTTGAGTTACACGGACATTCAGAGTGCAGAGTTCAGTATCATTCGGAACTACATCGACTGGGTGACGTGTCTGCCGTGGAACAAGCAGGGCACGGACCAGATGAACCTGGCGTACGCGGAGAAGGTGCTGAACGAGGACCACTACGGGCTGAAAGTGAGTGGCGTGAGATGAAGGGTGTGTTGTTGTGCGTTGTGGGGTTAGTGATTTCACAGCAGTGCTTTTGCGTCAATGTGTTTCACATGTATCACTGTTGTCACAGCAGTGTTGTCGCATCACTCATCACATCACATCACTTATCACTCATCACATCACTCATCACTCATCACTCATCACATCACTCATCACATCAC
>ERZ827156.3274-NODE-3274-length-14906-cov-3.131237_pt1 | contig 14906 bp, 10 predicted proteins | sample MGYA00519919_ERZ827156 | MGnify/ENA primary metagenome ERZ827156 (study PRJEB31778, sample SAMEA3449269) | human gut metagenome | biome: human gut; feature: human-associated habitat; material: faeces | place: United Kingdom | collected 2010/2012 ... | reverse complement strand
TACGGCCTACATATTCATTGTAGTCGATAGTGCTGATGAGAACCTGTGTATCGGCTTCCGGATCTCCCTCCGGTGCCGGGATATAATTCAGGATGGCATCAAAGAGAGGTTTCATATCAGTGCCTTCTTCAGCCATATCTGTTTTGGCGATACCTTCTTTGGCAGAGGCGAAGATGAATGGACAGTCTAACTGTTCTTCGTCTGCATCCAGATCGATAAATAACTCCAGAACTTCATCGACTACTTCTTCCGGTCTCGCTTCCGGACGGTCGATCTTGTTGATACATACAACAACAGGAAGAGACAGCTCCAGAGCTTTCTTCAATACGAACTTGGTCTGAGGCATAGCACCTTCAAAAGCATCTACTACCAGGACAACACCGTCCACCATTTTTAATACTCGTTCAACTTCACCGCCGAAATCTGCATGTCCCGGGGTGTCAATAATATTAATCTTTACATCATTATATGTGATGGCGGTATTTTTGGATAAAATTGTAATACCGCGTTCACGCTCAAGGTCGTTGGAGTCCATAACGCGTTCCTGGACCTCCTGATTGGCACGGAACACACCGCTTTGTTTTAACAATTCGTCCACCAGAGTGGTTTTACCGTGGTCTACATGGGCGATAATGGCAATGTTTCTGATATCTTCGCGTTTCGTTTTCATTGTATTCCTCCATCTGAAATGGTTTTTATAAAACCGCATTTAATAAGTAACTTTACAAACAAGTTTACATTATAGCATGAAGTATAATGACACGCAAGAAAAAAAGGAAAGTAATTGACTAGAAACCATCTATAAGGTAAACTTATCTTAGTTTGCTATATGAAAAAATGAATATGATGAAACAAAAACATGTTTCGGAATGGAGAGTTGAAAAGTGAAGGAACTATTTATTCTTTTTAAAGAACTGTTAGGAGACAAAGAAAAAGGTTTTTTTAGAAAGTGCGGCATTTTTATAAAGGCTTGCTACTACAATGAAACGGTGCGTTATTTGTTTATGGGAGTTTGTACCACGCTGGTCAATCTCATTTCTTACTGGCTGTTTATCCGCCTGTTCCGGGGGACGATGCCGGGACTGGGAAAAAATGCAGTGACCATCAGCAATGTGATCTCGATCATCATAGCAATCTTGTTTGCTTATGTGACTAACAAGCTGTTTGTTTTTGAGTCAAAGACCCATGGAGTGGCAGAATTGTTTTATGAATTCCTGCGTTTTGTAGGGGGCAGGATGCTGACAATGGTTATTGAAGTGGGCGGCGTGTATCTCATGTTTAACATAATGGGCTGGAATGAGATGGCTGCGAAACTTATCACGCAGGTATTGGTGGTGATCGGCAATTATTTTATCAGTAAGTTCCTTGTGTTTAAGGGGCAGCAGGCAGAGTGATTGACACATTCTTAACTAAAATTTTAACTAAAATATGTCGATATAAAAAGATAATGAGAAGTTTATAGTAAGAAAGGCTGGAGACAGGATGAAAGATAGAACAAAAAAGAAAAACAGATGGCTGCACAGAGGGATTGTGTTCTGTTTTGTGGCCGCATTGACCGTGGGGCTCGTGTTTGCATGGATGAACCGGTCTGAAGCAGCAGATGAACTGCATATTACATACAATGGTGCTGTGTTAGATCCGGCGGCCACCATTCCACTGAATACCAGTTCCATGCAGTTGATGGCAGAGACCACAGGAACGGCTTATGATGATGCCAGGTACAAGGTAGAGTGGTCCATTGAGGATACAGAGGCAAGAAACAATATTGCTTCCATCGAACAAAGTGCTACTAACAAGATGATCGCCATTGTAAGGGCGTTGTCACCAGGTACTGTTACCGTAACCGTAACCGTAAAGGATGCCATGAACGGAGATGCCGTACTTGGCAGTACCACCTGTAACATCAATGTAATGTTTGGTGTAGATACATCGAACAATGATACTATCTTTAAGAAAATGTTTGAGACCGATACGGATCGTTCTCTCGTTTTGTATGCGGATGATGCACCGGTCCAGATGGGACTGAACTTTGGTAAAGTAGAGGATGCCCAGTGGAGCGTTGCTAATGATGAGATTGTCCAGGTTGGCAAAAGCACAGGTATTGTTACACCGAGAGGTGCCGGCCATACGATTTTGACGGCTACTTATACACCGGACGGAGATACCAGTACGACCTATACGGCCAATCTGAATGTATATGTTATTCCGAAAGTGTCCCTGACCAACGGAAGTGGTTATACAAAATCACTGACTGACCTGAAGATCCCATCGGGAACAATTTTGTATACCGATACGAGATTTGACAATACAGTCCAGACCATCAGCAACAAGATTTCCTGGGTTATCAAGGCAGATAATGGAAATGGTAATACGACGGTACTTGCTGATTCTCTTGGAAAAACATCGGATGTGATTTCGGTAACACCAACCAATGCTTATAAAAATGAGTTGGCCGTATCCGGTGTGGCAGGTAACTATATTATTGAATTTTATACCAATGGTACATATAAAGGTGAAGGAGATGGGGAGCGTACCATAGCGTACAACCCGACAGTAGTATCTTTTACACTGACAGCCAATATTGGAGATAAGGAAGAAACACTGGGACCGGGAGATTCTTATGACCTGGCGGCTGCCTTTGGCATGAGCACAGAAGATTTTGTGAAATGTTTTAATGCCAATAACTGGACCAAGGATGGCGGTTCCATCTACAATTACGGAAGTTATGATGCAAATAAGGCAACCCTTACTATCAATCAGAGCGTATCAGAAGGTGTGCTGATTGATAAGGTAACTGTTCGTCCGTCACAAAAAGCTTATGTGGCATCTTTGATGGGACTGGATCCGGATGATCCGGATGTTTTGAACAGTATGCCCACAGAGTTTACTATTACGATCACACTGAAAGACCAGTTGATCTTAAATACGACGGCTATTACGATCTCCCAGGGAGCCACTTATCAGCTGAAAGCCAGTTATAACGGCACCTATGAGGCACCAATCAAATGGACTTCTTCAGATACGAACTATGTAACAGTAGATGATAATGGTCTTGTAAAGGGTATCAAGATCACAAGCGGCAACATTATCGTGGAGGCGTCGCTGACCAACAGTCAGGGCCGTACTATCACAGCAAGGTGTATTGTTGTGGTAGAGAAAAAACTGGATAAATTTACCTTGAATCCATCCAAGGATTTCAGCATGTATGTTGGTGAAACCACTACAGTTCGGGCAGAGATTACTCAGAATATCACCAATGCACCGCTGGAGTGGAAGTGTTCCAATGCCAATATCGGATACTTTACCGTAGATCCGGCCAGTGATGGAAAGAGTGCTGTTATTACAGCAAAGATAGCAGGTTATGCAGACTTGATCGTAACCAATACGGCTACAGGAGAAAGTAAAACTCTCCGTATTACCGTTGTATCCAATATTCAGACCATCAGTCTGAAGTACAGTGATCTTACGGTGCCGTTTTACAAACAGGGATACAATATGAAGGGGGATGTAGGTTCTACCGCCACTGCCACAGATCTTGTGTGGAGTTGTTCGGACTCATCTGTAGCCACAGTAGATAAGGATGGTTATATTACCTTTAAGACAGCAGGAACGGTTCTGATCACCGTCAGGCCGGATATTAACCCCAATGGAGTCATGGCCTCTTGTCTTTTGACCATTAGTGCATCGCCGACCAGTATTACGCTGAGTACCAATACGGTGAGTATGAATGTAGGTGATATACAGATCATAGATGTAGAATTTGCGCCGACCAATACAACCACCGTCTTTAACCAGATCACACCGACGGTGGATGGCATTGCTAATGTGACTTATGACGAGACAAGGCAGCAGTTTAAGGTCCAGGGTGTAAAACCGGGTAAGACGTATTTGAACATTGTTTCTGTAGAAGGTATTGTAACCGGAATCAATGTAGATGTTAAGAGACCAGCTACAAAGATTTCTCTGTCGCCGAAAAATATTGCACTTCGCACCGGAGATACGGCTACCGTAAAAGCAACCTTAACGCCGGCCGATACCACAGATACGATTCAGTGGACAACCATGGATGCCAGAGTGGCTACGGTAAATGAAAATGGAGTGATCACTGGTGTGAAGGCAGGAACCACATTTATCAAGGCTCAGACCTTTAACGGAACCATTGCCGGACCGATTGATATGATCCAGGTAACGGTGCAGGACGGTGTGAAGTCTGTCTCTCTTGATTCACAGGTAAAAACAGTAGAAGAAGGATCTTCTATCATCATCAAGCCGACCTTTAATCCGACGACGGCCTTTGATCAGTCCATGACATGGACAACCTCCAATGCCGGCATAGCAAAGGTAGAAAACTCAGGTGCATCCAATGCTAAAGTGACCGGTGTGAAAGTTGGAACCGTTTTGATCACAGGTAAGTCTACAGACGGAGGATTTACCGTATCCTGTCTGGTAACGGTAACACCGAAAAAGGTTGCCAACGATACAAAGGTAAAAGTGAAACCAAAAACAAAGTATCTTCAGTTGAAAAAGACCTTTTATATTAAAGCAACCGTAACCGGTTCTTCCAATAAAAAGGTAAAATGGAAGAGCAGTAAAAAATCTGTGGCAACAGTAAGTTCCAGCGGAAAAGTAAAAGGTAAAAAACTGGGAACTGCTTATATTACAGCTACAGCGAAAGACGGAAGTGGAGCGTATGCCCGCTGTAAAGTAAGAGTAGTCAGAAAAGTTAAGAAGTTAAAATTAAACAAATACACGGCAAAGGTATATGTAGGAAGTACACTGAAACTGAAATCCTATGTAACACCGAAGAATGCCTCAGTAAAAAAAGTAAAGTGGTCTTCATCGGATAAGACACTGGCAACGGTAAGTTCTTCAGGCCGGGTACTTGGTGTGGCGCCGGGAATTGTCAAGATCACAGCCAAGACAAAAGATGGTTCCAACAAAAAAGCAACCTGTATCCTGACAGTAAAAGAGCCGGTAGAAGCAACAGGAGTATCGGTAGAAAACGCGACTCTGACAGTTGCTAAGGGAAGAGCTGCTATGTCCGGCATTGCAGCAGAACCGGCAGGAGCAACTACAGGAATCAAGTATTATTCAGATAATCCTAGTGTGGCTACGGTAGACCGCCACGGTAAAATCCGGACCAAACAGGCCGGACAGGCAACTATCTATGGCGAGACGGCCAATGGAAAGATTGGTTACTGCGAAGTGCAGGTAGTAGATCTGAACCGCAAGGGAATGAACATCCGCCAGTATGATACAGAGCAGCTGTATGTAAATGACATCAGTACCGGAGTTACCTGGTATTCAAGGAACAGCAGCATTGCATCCATTACATCCAGTGGTCTGGTAACTGGAAGAAAGAAAGGAACCACTACGGTTTATGCCGTTGTCAATGGCGTGAAACTGGGATGCCGTGTAAAAGTCAGAAAAATAAAATAGGGGGGACAAATTGCTAGAAAATTTACATGTAAAAAACTTTGCCATCATTGATGAGATTGATGTGGATTTTGGCCCGCACCTGAATATCCTGACAGGAGAGACGGGTGCCGGTAAATCCATTCTGATCGGTTCGGTGAATATTGTTCTGGGGGCCAGAGTGTCACCGGAAATGATCGGAAGATATGGTGACAGTGCACTGGTAGAAGCGGTTTTTCATGTGGAAAGCCAGTCTGCCAGAGAAAAAATAAGGGACTGTGGCGTAGAACCGGAAGAAGGAGAGATTATTATTTCCAGGCGCATAACGGGAAGCCGCAGTGTGAACAAAATAAACGGCGTGACGGTGCCGGTAAGTACGATCCGGGCTATTTCAGAATATCTCATAGACATTCACGGACAGCATGAACATCAGTCTTTGTTGAATGAAAAAAGACACCGCCAGATTGTAGATGATTTTGGTGGAAAAGAACTTAGAGAGCAGAAAGAAAAAGTTCATGATTTGTACAAACAGTACCGACACACTCTACAGGAGTCCCAATCAGGAGAACTGTCTGCAGAAGAGCAGGCCAGACGGAAGGACTACCTTATGTATGAAATCCGGGAGATTGAAGAGGCATCCCTGACAGAGGAAGAGATGCTCACCATTGAAGATGATTTCAGGAAAATGTCTAATGGAGAACATATTGTGGATCAGCTGTCGGAGGCTTACAGACACTGTAAGGAAGAGGCGGCAGACGCTATTGGACGGGCGGTTCAGAATATGCAGAATGTGTCTGAGTATGAAAAAGAACTTGGTTCTTACACAGACGAACTGATGCAGATCGAGAGTATGCTCAGTGATTTTAACCGGGAAATCTCAGGATATATGTCGGATATTACATTCGACCCGGGAGAATTGATGCAGTTACAAAACCGGCTGGACCAGATCCGGAGCCTCCAGACAAAGTATGGTGAGTCCTATGAGGAAATTACGGAACATGGGGAAAAAGCCCGGGACGAACTGGAAAAACTGGAAGAATACGAGGCATACCGGAGCAGTCTTTTGGAGACATTAAAACAGCAGGAAGAAGAACTTCAAAAAGAAGCAGTCGGCCTGACGAAACTTCGAGAAAAAAGTGCCGCAGTTTTGCAGAAAAAAATTACTCAGGCACTCATGGATCTGAATTTTGCCCATGTAGACTTTGATGTTGAGATACGAAAGGCGGAGAGGATAACCGACCAGGGGGCAGATGAAGTGGAATTTATGATCGCCACCAATCCAGGAGAACCAAGAAAAAGCCTTCAAAAAGTGGCTTCCGGTGGTGAGTTGTCAAGAATCATGCTGGCCATCAAATCTGTGTTTGCAGACAAAGATGGAATCGAAAGTCTTATTTTTGATGAGATCGACACGGGAATCAGCGGAAGAACGGCTCAGAAAGTTTCGGAAAAAATGACAGCACTGGGTGCCAGCCATCAGATTCTCTGTATCACACATTTACCGCAGATAGCAGCCATGGCAGATGAGCATTTTGTCATTGAAAAAGTGGTAAAAAAAGACCGCTCTGTTACCGGGATCCGTCGGCTGACGGAGGTTGAGATCGAAGATGAACTTGCCAGGATCCTTGGCGGTGTGGAGATCACGGACGCAGTCAGAGCCAGTGCCAGAGAGATGCGGCAGATGGCGGCCGGACTTAAAAAGTATAAAAAATCATAAAAACACCATACTAAACAGGAGCTTAAATTAGTTAAGTTCCTGTTTTTTTAATGTCAATCAATGTGGGATGGTGAAAGAATGAAAAAGAGACTGCAAAAAATATTTGCCGGGCTGTTGGTACTGGATCTGTGTGTGCTGGGGATCGTGATCACGAAATATTATAAGGAATCTATACCGGAAGAACTTACCTGGCAGGGAGAAAGTCTGGAAGAAATGGAATTGCCGCCATTTTGTTCGGTGCAAACAAAACGTTCTGTAGTAGATGCCATGCAGACAAAGACTACCAGTACGAATGTGCCGGTGAAACTATTTAATCTTTTTACCATAAAGCATATAAAACTAAAATGGGGAACCGGTACTACAGTAGCACCGGTAGGGGAGCCCATTGGTATTTATGTAGAGACCAAGGGGCTGCTGGTCCTGGATGTGGCAAAGGTGGAGGGAAAGGACGGTTTGTCCTATGCTCCCGGCTATAACCGTTTTAAGACAGGGGATTATATCCTGCGGTGGAACGATGTGAAGATCAATACTATTGCAGCATTAAACCAGCAGATACAAAAAACAAAAGGGAAGAAGGTCCCGGTGACTATACGGCGGAACAAAGAGGAAATGAAAGTGGCGGTAACGCCGGTAATGGCAGAAGATGGCACATACAAGATCGGAACCTGGGTGCGGGAAGATACTCAGGGCATCGGAACCATGACTTATATAACGGAAAATGGCAGATTCGGAACGCTGGGACACGGTATTACCGACATGGACACCGGAACTTTGTTGAATTTAAAAGGCGGTGAAGTGTATCAGGGAGAGATCCTGGGGATAACGAAAGGGAAAAAAGGAGAGCCGGGAGAATTACAGGGATATATGAAGATGTCATCCGACCACATTCTGGGTATTGTGTCTAAAAATACGGAAAAAGGCGTGTTCGGCACTATCCAAGAGACTTGGCTAAAAAAATACAAAAACAAACAGATTCCTCTTGCTTACCGTCAGAATATAAAAAAAGGAAAAGCTTATGTAGGGATCAACCTTACAGGCGCATGGGAAAAATATGAGATAGAGATTGAAAAAATCCACATAAACAGCCATGATAACAAAGGAATGGAGATTTGCGTGACGGATAAAAGGCTTTTAAAACTGACTGGTGGGATCGTGCAGGGAATGAGTGGTGCGCCAATCCTCCAGAACGGGAAAATGGTAGGTGCCATCACCCATGTTTTTGTAGAAGATCCTACAAGAGGATATGGCATTTTTATTGAGGAAATGCAGGGTTAGAAAGTCTAACAAAAGTTCGTGTTTGAAAGGTGTTGACAAGCGGAAACGAAGATTTTATAATCGGAATCATGAGAGAAAAATTCATACTTAGGAGGTACTTGATCATGATGAAATGCTTAAAAAACATCAATTGGAAAAAGACAGGTTTGTTTGCAGCAGGAGTTGCATTTGGAACAGCCGGAATCAAAGTGTTATCCAGTAAGGATGCAAAAAAAGTATATGCTAACTGCACAGCAGCCGCATTGAGAGCAAAGGACTGTGTTATGAAGACGGTTTCTACCGTTCAGGAGAACGCAGGTGATGTTTTGGCAGACGCCAAAGCAATCAATGAAGAAAGAGAAGCTAAAGAGCAGGCGGCTGAGTTTGAAGATGCTGCCAGCGAAACAGAGGAATAATAAAAAACGACGGGCACCTGTTTTTCAGGTGCTTTTTGTCGTATTAATAAAAGCAAGGTGAGAAAAATGAAATTTACGATCAAGCATGAATTAAAAAATCGAATGAGAGTGCATCTGGCAGCGAAGAAGATGACCTTTGAGCAGGCAGATCTGTTTCAGTATTATCTTCAGGAGATGCCGGGAGTTGTGTTTGTAAAAGTGTATGAAAGAACAGCGGATGCTGTTATTGAATATAGAGGAAGCCGCCGGGAAATACTGACAGGCATCCAGCGGTTTTGTTATGAAAATGTAGAAGTACCCTCCGGATATCTGGAAAATTCCGGAAGAGCCGGCAATGCCATGTATCAGGAAAAACTGATACAGAAAATAGCCGTCCGGTATGTAGGACGGTGGCTTGTACCGTATCCGGTGTGGGTGGCCGTTATCGGCTTCAAGGCACTGAGGTACATAAAGAAGGGGCTTCATGTGCTGAGACAGGGGAAAATAGAGGTGCCGGTTCTGGATGCTACAGCCATCGGTGTTTCTCTTGTGAGAAGTGACTTTAATACAGCTGGTTCTATTATGTTTCTGTTGGGAATAGGCGAACTGCTGGAAGAATGGACGCACAAAAAGTCAGTGGATGATCTGGCCCGGAGCATGTCTTTAAATGTCACGAAGGTCTGGGAATGGAAGGACGGTAAAGAGGAAATGGTCAATGCCACAGAGATCCAGCCGGGCAGCCAGGTTGTAGTCCACATGGGCAATGTAATCCCGTTTGATGGCAAAATGACAGCCGGAGAGGCCATGGTGAACCAGGCATCCCTTACAGGAGAATCGGTGCCGGTAAGAAAAGAGACAGGCATGTTTGTATATGCCGGAACGGTAGTGGAAGAGGGGGAAATGACATTAGAGGTAACAGAAGTGGGTGCCTCCAGAAGATTCCAAAAGATCGTATCTATGATCGAGGAATCGGAAAAATTGAAATCCGGTTTGGAGTGTAAAGCAGAAAATCTGGCAAACAAACTGGTCCCTTACAGTTTTGCCGGTACGGTCCTTACTTACCTGCTCACAGGAAATGCTGCCAGAGCCTTGTCTGTTCTTATGGTAGACTATTCCTGTGCTCTGAAACTGGCGATGCCGATTTCTGTTTTGTCGGCTATCCGGGAGGCCAATCTCTACGGGGTAACGGTAAAAGGCGGTAAGTATCTGGAGGCAGTGGCCCAGGCAGACACCATCGTATTTGACAAAACAGGAACACTGACAAAAGCAAAACCTACGGTTGTAGATGTGGTCTCATTTAATGGTCAGAGTCCGGATGAACTGCTTCGCGTCGCAGCGTGTCTGGAAGAGCATTTTCCGCACTCCATGGCAAAAGCGGTTATGGAAGCGGCAGAAGCAAAGAAACTCAAACATGAAGAGATGCATACAAAGGTAGAGTATCTGGTAGCTCACGGAATCTCTACTACCATCAATGGAAGAAAGGCGATTATCGGAAGTTTCCATTTTGTATTTGAGGATGAAAAATGTATTGTGCCGGAAGAACAGAAGGAAAAGTTTACGAATCTTCCAAAGCAGTATTCAAGACTTTATATGGCGATCGATGGCAGGCTGGCTGCCGTGATCTGTATTGAAGATCCGCTGCGTCCGGAGGCAAAACAGGTGATAGATAAACTTCATGCCTGTGGCTTTGAAAAGATTGTTATGATGACAGGAGATGGAGAAAATACAGCGTCTGCTATTGCCAGAGAAGTCGGTGTGGATGAGTATTATTCTGAGGTGCTGCCGGAAGACAAGGCTCAGTATGTGGAAAAACAGAAAGAACAGGGAAGAAAAGTGATCATGATCGGTGATGGTATTAATGACTCGCCGGCATTGTCTGCAGCGGATGTAGGGATTGCCATCAGCGATGGTGCAGAGATTGCCAGGGAGATTGCAGATATTACCATTGGAGCAGAAAACCTGCAGCAGCTGATTACCCTGCGCACATTGAGTGAAAAACTGATGAAGCGCATTGGCAGCAATTATCGTTCCATTGTAGGATTTAATTCCATGTTGATCCTATTAGGTACGGCAGGGATCATCACACCGACCGCATCTGCACTTCTTCATAATTCTTCGACTCTTTTGATTGGATTAAGAAGTATGAATAATTTACTAGATTAAAAAGCTCTGTTCTGTTATAATAGAACTATAAAAATTGAGGGGGCTTTTACATGGAAGAACAGATTTTTACCAATGAGGTGATCTTAGACTGGCTGCACTATTATGCAAAGAATACAGCCCTGGATCTTGAGCATGTGAAGATTCTGGATATTACCAGAAAGAATAAAAATATTATTCCTACGGTTGAATCTCACAAAACTACGATGGTGTTTACTAATGCGGGCCAGGAAGATATTTTTTATCGTCTGTGGAATGCCGGACTGGGAGAGTGCGAGGTGTGGTACAACGAGGGATCACAGCCGGAGGGTGCTATTCTCAACAGCAAGGTAAAAGACATGATCGACCGTGGGATCAATGCATCAGCAGGTATGCTGATCTTGAATTCACAGGCGCGTAACACTACGAAGATAGGAATGAACAATGACATGTTCAAGCGTGGATCGATCCGTTATGTAGGAAGCGAGATCCGTGCTGTGATCCTGAACAAGATGATGGTAGACCAACAGGATGATCTGTGTATTATCAGCGGGGAGAGCATTGCCATTGAAGCAGCACTGCAGGCACCGGAGGGGTCCGTGATCGCAGTAGAATACAGTCAGGCGGACCGGGCTACCATGGAGGACAATGTAGAGCATTTTGGCTTGAGCAATATTTCTATTATTGATCATGTAGATGAAGAAAATATGAAAGATCTGCCTGTTCCATCCACAGTATTTATGGTGGCGTCTGCCAGCATGGATCAGGAACTGGCTTATCTGACCAGTATCAATCCTTCTATCCGGGTAATTCTTTATACCCTGGATTTTAAAGTAGCAGCAAGTGCTAAGGAGAAATTGGAGGAATTAGGGATCAAAGATGTGGACGTGATCCAGATCGCAGTATCCAGACTGGCAGGGGATAATAGTTTTAAACAACAGCCGGCACCATGGATCATTACCGGCAAAGGAGAGTAAGGTAGGAAAACATCAGCAAGGGGGCGATAGTATGGAACAGAAGGATATAGAAGTGATTCTGCAGTACAGACAGAGAGAGGTAGACATGGATGAGGTCTTTCACCGCATTAAGGAAGATTATGAAGCTCATGGACACAAGGAAGAAATCAAAAAACAGGAAGTGTATGTAAAACCAGAGGATTTTACAGCATATTATGTCATTAACGGGGATGCAGTAGGAAAAGTTCAGCTGTTTTGACAAAGCAGATATGAGGGGACCGCAGGTTCCGGCATTTACATGGGATGCCGGGAAATGCGGTCTTTTTTTGATTGTTCCCGTCGAAAAATTGAAAGCCAGAGTGAAAATAATATAAAATAAATGTAAAAAATACTTGAAATACACAAAATAATAACTTATAATGAATTTATAGTAAATTCACAAATATTTAATTCTTTGACGGAGGGACGAAAATGGAAAAGTTAAAAGTGCTTATTGCAGATGATAATCCGAGGATTTTGAAAATGCTGGGGGATATTTTGATGGATGATAATGGAATCGAAGTGGTAGGAACGGCAGAAGATGGCGTAGAGACAATGGGGATGATCGAAGAGACAAAACCGGATGTGCTTTTACTGGACCTGATCATGCCAAAGCTGGATGGATTGGGAGTGCTGGAGAAACTTCACAAAGGTTCTGGCATCGGTAAAGTACCGGAAGTCATTGTTATATCATCCATTGCTCAGGAGCGCATTACTGAGACGGCCATGAGTCTGGGAGCACTGTATTACATATTAAAACCGTTTGATAAGGATACTATTTTATCACAGGTGAAGAAATTAAAACCGGGGATCCGTTTTCGTAAACTGACTCAGGGAAATGAATCGGTGGCCGGACAGAGAGCCCGTTATAATCTGGAGACAGATGTGACAAATATTATCCACGAAATCGGCGTGCCTGCCCATATAAAAGGATATCAATATCTGCGGGATGCCATTATGATGTCTGTAGATGATAGTGAAATGCTCAATTCCATTACAAAAATTTTATATCCCTCCATTGCCAAACAGCATGGCACGACACCCAGCCGTGTGGAGCGGGCCATCCGTCATGCCATTGAGGTGGCATGGAGCCGCGGAAAAGTGGATACCATTGATGAATTATTTGGTTACACCGTACACAATGGCAAGGGAAAGCCAACCAATTCAGAATTTGTGGCACTGATTGCAGATAAAATAAGACTGGAGCAGAAAAAATGCTAAATTTTTCTTTTCAGTTTTTGCGGATTAGTGTATAATAAAAAGTAATCATAGATTACTTATCGAAAGGGGAGAAGAACATGAAAAAAGTGTTATTTGCTGCTTCCGAATGTGTACCGTTTATTAAGACAGGAGGACTTGCCGATGTAGTGGGTTCCCTGCCTAAATATTTCAATAAAGACGAGTTTGATGTCAGGGTTATGATTCCTAAATATACCGCAATTCCGGAAGAATATAAAAATCAGATGCAGTATCTGACTCATTTTTATCTGGAACTGGCGTGGCGCAAGCAGTATGTCGGAGTGTTTCAGATGGAGTACGACGGTGTGATCTTTTATTTTCTGGACAATGAATTTTATTTCAGTGGTGATAAACCTTATGGGGAGATTTATCAGGATATTGAAAAGTTCGCTTTCTTTGATAAAGCCGTGCTGTCTACACTGCCGCTGATCGGTTTCAGACCGGATATCATTCACTGTCATGACTGGCAGACGGGACTGATCCCGGTATATCTGAAGGATTCTTTCCAGCAGGGAGAGTTTTACCGTGGTATCAAGACGATTATGACAATCCATAATCTGAAGTTCCAGGGAGTCTGGGACAAAAAGACCGTTATGGATACCGCAGGACTGGATGCTTACTATTTTACCTCTGACAAGCTGGAGGCATATGGTGATGCCAATTATTTGAAAGGTGGTCTTGTATACGCAGATCAGATCACTACCGTAAGTGACACCTATGCGGAAGAGATCAAGACCCCGTTTTACGGAGAAAAACTGGATGGCCTTATTAACGCCAGGGCAAACTGCCTGACAGGAATTGTAAACGGACTGGATTACAATGAATACAATCCGGCCACAGATCCGTTTGTGGAGTATCATTATGATGCCAGAACATTCCGCAAAGAAAAGATCAAGAATAAGAGGGCACTCCAGAGAGAACTGGGACTGGCTCAGGATGATAAAAAATTTATGATCGGTATTGTGTCAAGACTGACAGATCAAAAGGGGTTTGACTTAATTGATTATGTTATTGAAGAAATTTGTACAGAGGATACACAGTTAGTTGTATTGGGAACCGGTGAGGAAAAATATGAGCATTTGTTCCGGCACTTTGCCTGGAAATATCCGGACCGTGTATCAGCCAACATTTATTATTCAAATGAGAGGTCTCACAAGATTTATGCATCCTGCGATGCGTTTTTGATGCCGTCCCTGTTTGAGCCATGCGGTCTCAGCCAGTTAATGAGTCTGCGCTATGGAACGGTGCCGATCGTAAGAGAGACAGGAGGACTTAAAGACACGGTGCAGCCATTCAACGAGTATGAAAGTACCGGTACAGGATTCTCCTTTGCTAATTACAATGCCCATGAAATGCTTGGCACGATCCGGTATGCCAAAGATGTATTCCAGAACCGAAAGAGAGAATGGAATAAGATCATTGACAGAGGAATGGCCATGGATTTCTCATGGAACAATTCAGCCCTGAAATATCAGGATCTGTATTGGCGTATGTAATTCTTAACCCAATTTCACAAGTCCTAATAAATAGTATAATTTAGTGCGAATACAGGCTGCAAAGCGCGTATTCGCACTGTTTTTTGCAGAAAAAATCTAAAAAGTGTACATGCAAATTTTTTTTAGTAATCACTTGCTTTACAACTATTTTATATGATAAACTTTATATTATTATAATATTTAACACCAAAGAAAGGAATAAAGATGAAAAAACTTCAAAAAGCATTTGAAACTTCAGTTAATATATGCTTTGTCAGCG
>ERZ827156.3273-NODE-3273-length-14907-cov-5.010100_pt1 | contig 14907 bp, 17 predicted proteins | sample MGYA00519919_ERZ827156 | MGnify/ENA primary metagenome ERZ827156 (study PRJEB31778, sample SAMEA3449269) | human gut metagenome | biome: human gut; feature: human-associated habitat; material: faeces | place: United Kingdom | collected 2010/2012 ... | reverse complement strand
CTTCTCACACCCTCATTCCACACTCACGTGACAGCGGCTGTGGAGAGATGACACCGGCATGTTCTTTAGGAGGTACGACGCTTCGAAGGGCGGGAAGTGCGTCGCCAGGTCAGCGGCGGGGTACCAGGCAGCGCTCGTGCGCGGGATGAAGCGGGAGAGAATGTCCTATTCTTCAGGAGTGGCGAAAATCGGCACGTTTTCTGGAGCCACCAATCCGATGAAATAGAGTGTGGAGACCATGGAGAACTATGCTTCAGCCCCACAATCGGGACATACCACGTCATTATACCCCTTTTGAATCGAGGCCCCGTACTCCTGCACGATCTTCAGCACCGTCTTGTAGCACTCCACCGCCACGGCAATCGATCCTGCCGCATCGCGCGTGGTTTGACCGAACTGGAGGACGTGGAGCAGAGGGCTGTAGTACAGGTACAGGAGACGCTTCTCGTTCCCTGCGGGGAGGTCCTCCTCGCTGTCAGCCTCGAGACGGAGGAGGAAGGAGGCGGTGGAGGCGTCGAAGGCATCGGGCATGGGCGTGGCGTACAGGAGAGGGTGGATGATGAGAGAAGTCTGCTCGACCAGCAGGTGCACGATGCTGTCGATCATCAGGTTGTTCTGGTAGTGGGCGCACACGCGCGTCAGACTCACCAGATGGTGAAGCACATTTCCCGCCAACTCAGAGTCCACGCCTGATTGCAGCACGCACTTGGCAGCCTGCAGGAGAGTCGGCGACAGGGCGGTGAGCAGCTCCTTTCGCACTCTATCCATCATGCGATGACCGAAATCGTACAGTTTTCTGTTACGACTATTCAACACAAGGTAGGTGTCACTGAGATGATAATACTTGTTCATCATCACCATGTCGTTCCATTTCTCCTTCGTCACGATGTTGTCATTCTTCGGCTACACCTGACTTCCTCTCCTCTTTCTCACGTCGTCCACCACCATCAACTGCTCTTGCTTGATGCTGTGATAAATGCCCTCCAATAACTCCTTCTTCAGCGGGCGCGTCTGCTCCTTGTTGTACAGTGTGTTGTACTTCACGAAGTCGCCCAGCGTCATCTTCGTCTCCTCCTTCAGGTTGTTGTTGTGCAGGTCTGTGTTCAGCATCACGATCGCGAACGACAGACAATACACCACGTCCGCGTTGATCAGGTCCTCCTTGCCCAGGCACGACTGGCACACATACTTCGCGAACGCCTTCGCTTCATCCTCTTCTCCTCATCTCACCTCCACGATGCGGTCGATCTGCTGGGACTCGCCGGGCAGGCGGAAACTCTCCAGGAACATGCGCAGCGCGCCGAGAATGTCGGTGTGCGAGAAGTCGAAGGACTTCACGTACTCCTGCAGCACTTGGATGTTGAAGTCCTTCTTCTTGCCCAGGTACTCGCCGATCTGCTTCTTGTCCAGCAGCGCTGAGGAGCGAAGGAAGCGGGCCACCTCAAACGGGGTCGGCGTGGGGGACATGAGACCTACAATTGGGAGAGGGCCGATACTATGTACCACAATTCGACAGGAATTGGAACGTGGTTTTCTCCTCATTGTTGAACATGGTAACCGCCTTCAGGAACTGGTGTGATTTCTGCATGAGATGCGACGACGGCAGCTTCTCACTCGTGTCAACCTCCTGCTCCAGAAGGAAGAAGAGCAGCTGAACGAGGAGCTGCGTGTTGTTGAGCGGCAGGGGCCGCACTTGGAGGGAAATGTGCTGCGAGGCCAGGCGCACGAGGAGTTGCTGGTGGTGGGGGTAGGAGACGGTGAAGTAAAACTGCAGCTTCTCGAAGAGCTATTGGTCAGTCCGCGAAGCCACAACAACGATGGAGAAGAGAATGGACATGACGTTCAGAGAGTAGGGGTCGCAGTCGTAGTTCCGGAAGTACTCCTCCACCGCCCCGTCACGAGAGAGCAGCTCGTACAGCGTTTCCAGCAGACTGCGTTCCATCACGAAGCGATCGATGGAGCGATAGGCCGAAATACTGCCCAAAAAGTGGAATACCACCTTCTCGAAGAACAGCTCCAGCTCCTTCTTGAAGTGCGCTTGCAAGTGCTCCGCGACGATGACAAAAATCGCCATGATATCGTTGAAGATAAGTGCGTTGACTTGCTCGTGGAAGAGGAGAAGAGTCAGGTTGCACAGCACCGAGCCGCTCATGATTTCGAAAAATTGGGGGTAGTGGGATAGCGTAGCATGATAGTGGGTGATGATGAGACGAAGAACCGACACGGTGAAGTGAGTGGAACACAATTCCTCTTGGGAGGGAATTCCGTCCTTGTTGATCTGCGGATGAGGCGGCGAAGGAGAGCTCACCGGCAGGGAATCGGAGAGAAGGTGAAGGGTGTGGAGAACGAAGAGAAGGGCGTTCTAGTCGTGAAGGGCGCGAGCGAAAGCGACTTGTGTGGCGTCCGCGTCGGCGAAGGCGGGCGCGTCGGGTGCGAGCGTGAGAAGGAAACGCGCGTCCTTCTCCGTCTCCTCCGTCGTCACCTCCTCCTTCTCCGCCTCAGGCGTGTCTGCTTCTTCCGCCTTCTTCTCCTCCTCAGTCACTTGCTCAGTTGCCTCAGCCTTCTTCTCCACCTCCTCAGTCACTTGCTCAGTTGCCTCAGCCTTCTTCTCCACCTCAGTCACTTGCTCAGTTGCCTCAGCCTTCTCTGCCTCTTCAGCCTTCTCTTCTTCAGGTACGGGCGTGTCGGTGTGAAGATAGCGTTGCACGCTCACGTTCTGCGCGTCCTCGTCCTGGCTGGCCAGCGGCGCGTCCTCCTCCTCCGCCGGCTTCGGACTCTCCACGGAAGGGGAGGACTCGTGCTTCTCCTCGGAGACCGAAGGAGGAGCGGAATCATGCGTGTGCTGGGAAAGGAAGTCCATGATGGAAATGACGATTTGCTGCATCGTTTGGTTCGCCAAATAGCGCAGACCCTCGGAATGGGAAGCCTATCCTCAACAGCGCGCTGCGATCCTACCTGAGAGTACAAACAGTGCGTTGAATAGATGATGTTCCATATATCCGTATCGTAGAGACAGAGCCAACAGTCCGTCTGGAAGAAACGCTGGAAGAGAAGAAGAACGCGATGGAGAATGGATTCCTCCTCCAAAATGTCGTATTCCGAGCAGTTCACATCGAAGAGACACTCCACAAAGTCACAAAGAGACGGAGCGAGGGTCGTGTAATCGGAAGAGGTGGAGTACGCAGAAAGCAGCTTTAAAACGGAATCGAGGAGTAGTCGTAACACTCCCGATCGCATAGAGGGAAAACGAATCACATGTGTGTAAATCTCGAAGATGCGAGCAACGGTTGCTGCTGAAGACACTAGAGATTACTGAAGCTCCAAAAACCTACAGGCATTACTCTTCGATAAGCCCGTATAGAGAATGTCCAGTTGCTCGATCCACTCTCTCTCATCACCCTTCTCAATCTATTTCTCACTGGATGTACACCCTGTCCTACCACCGAAGTCAGTGTTTCGGGCCATGCCAGCTGAAGCGCAGAAAACATACGCTTCAGCTCTGAGAGCACAGTGAAACACTGCATTTCAGAAGAACTCATCACTCCAATGAAGTTGCTGCAGAAAGGGGATAATGAAGAACACAAATCTGTAACAAACAGCGCATCCATAATACAACAGTTACTGCTACAAGAAAAACTAAGCGCTGGCCGCTTCATCTTCCTTCGGCGTCTCCACAGGGGTTACCTCCGCAGGGGTCTCTTCCTCGTACTCCTCTTCATATTCCTCCTCCTCTCTTCTTCGGTGACGGCAGGCGCAGCATCTCTTCGCCGCCTCCTCCTCCTCGCGACGAATGCGCTCTTCCTCCTCCTGCTGCTGGCGTTCGAGTTCCCTCTGGACTCTCTCTTCCTCCTCCTTCCTCTTCCTCTCCTCCTCTTCCTTCTGTTTCCGCTCCTCCTCCTCTCTCTTCAATCTTTCTTCCTCCTCCTTTCTCAATCTCTCCTCCTCTTCCTTCTTCAGTCTCTCCTCTTCTTCCTTACGAAGTCTCTCTTCCTCCTCCTTCTTCAGTCTCTCTTCTTCTTCCTTTCTCAATCTCTCCTCCTCTTCCTTTCTCAGTCTCTCCTCTTCCTCCAGTCTCAATCTTTCTTCTTCCTCCTTTCTCAGTCTCTCCTCCTCTTCCTTTCTCAATCTCTCCTCTTCCTCTCTTCTCAGTCTCTCTTCTTCCTCCTTCTTAATTCTCTCCTCCAGCTCGCGCAACGATCTCTCCTCTTCTTCCTCCTTCGCCAGCAGCGCCTCCAAGTCCTTCAGCTTCTTCTCCGACGCCGCAATTGCCTCCTCCGCCTTCGCTCCATCGCCCTCGCTCGCCTCCACCTCCTCCTTCTTCTTCCGCAGCGCCTCCAGCAGCTCGCGCGCCTTCTCCACCTCCGCCTTCGCCTGCTCCACCTCCGAGTGGATGTCCGCCGCCGTGATGGACGGCTTCGGGCGGATCTCCTCCGACGAGTCCGACGAGGAGTCCGAATCGATGTCGAGCTTCATGGAGTTCAGGTCCGTGCACAGGATCGAGATGGTGCGGTCGTACACTTGGTTGAACTCCGCCACCGTGTCCTCCACGTCCTTGTTCAGCAACTCCAGGTGCAGGCGCTTGCGCTCCTCCTCCTCTCTCTTCCGTCGCTCCTCCTCCTCGCGCTGTCTCTCCTCTTCTTCACGCTTCCGTCTCTCTTCCTCCTCCTTCTGGCGAATCGCCTCCAACTCCTCCTCCGTCAGCTTGATCTCATCCTCCTCGCTCACAGCCTCCATCTCGTCCGCACGAGGGGTGTACGCTACACGTCAGACAGCGGCATGACTCCCACCATTATCGACGTAGGTCTGGAGGTCCTCAGACACATTGTGCAGACCCTTCGGCATACCCAGCTTGGCGAAGGCGCACAGAGTGGCCGTAATCTGCTTCAGATCGCCCTTTTCGAAGTTGCTATAGTTGCAGACATCGGAGCGGCGCATGCCCAGCTCCACGCACACGTTGGCGAAGGTTCCAATGTTGTCTCTCGCCTGGAAGCTCATCGGCGCTATTCGTAACCAGCACTGTCAAAAACAAACCAGCATTCCGATGCCACTTCTTGAGGCTCTTCAGATTTGGAAGATACTGCTCGCAGATGGACAGAAGGATCTATCAATGATCGGTCTCGGACTGCACTTACCACACCGCTGATAAGAGAATGACACAGATCAGGGTCCACTTCCTGTCCATACATCTCGCTCAGCCACTTGGCCAGCTCATTTTGAATAAACTACTGCTGAGAAGCATCCCGACTTGCCTACATCGAGCTCTTTCGCATTAAAGCTCAGGCGTCTTGCCGAAAACGATGCCGTATCGGACACGTTGGAAATGACAAGTCTCCTTCCGGTAGACGTCTTAATAGGCATGGATTTATCACTCATCTCGTTTGAATCAAAATATGAATGAAAAGGAGTCGAGAATGGCAGCCAATCAGATTGCGCCAAATCCACTGGAACAATACTGGTCATGTCCGTTGGTTTTGTTCTTCCTATCCACGCGGGGTGCACCCTTCTATGCGCCTCCTTCAGATCCGTGGACCCTTTTGGAAAACCCTGGAAGGGGATGCTCAGGACCAAGCTTCTTCCCACACCAAAAACACTCAGCGTGCAGAAGCCACTAAAAACGAATGCAACAAACAGATTCACAACCAGGATAACAGAATTACAGTTCCTCCTCACCCGAAGCCTCGACAGCGACACGGTTCTTCTCCACGAACTCCTTGAGCGCCTCAAGGGTTCTGTCGCCCTCGTAATCGACCTCGCTCTTGCCATCACCGCCAGCCTTGAAGAACTTCAGCGTAGGGAAGCCGCGGATGTTGATTCCCTCCACCTCGTTGGCGGTGGCGTCGATCTTGGCAATCAGCACCTCCTTGTCATCCTTGTAGGCCTTGGCCAGCTCCTCGTAGATGGGGTGCAGGGCCTTGCAGTGACCGCACCAGGGGGCGTAGAAGAGAACGAACACGTTCTTCTTGGGGCTGTAGACAATCTCGTCGAAGGTCTTGCCGACCAGCTTCTACGCGTCACCACTACCCGCTTCGCCCACGTAGACGACCTCGGTCTGGACCTCGGGCACGTCCTCGGACTTCAGGAAGGGCGTGAGCTTTCCCTCGAAGAAGTCGTTCAGGAAGCCGGTGATGGCCTCCTCGGTGAACTCGCGGTCGAACATGTACTTCAGCATGTTGTCGTCGGAGAAATCGGCCATGGACAGCGCGGGCACCATGTCGGAGGTGAGGCCGAAGTAGTCCAGCAGACGCGCGTTCTCGGACGGAATGTGCACGATGAACAGCTTGCCCATGAAGGCAGCCGCCACCTTCTCCAGGATGGGCTTCAGCTCGCCGGGGTTCTTCTCGGGGGCGAAGAACATCAGCTGGTACTTGATGCCGTGCTCGGGCGAGAACAGCTTGCGGGAGTACTGCTGGGAGAAGGGCACGATCAGAGGCAGCTGATTCAGGATCACCCACTTGTTCAGGTCCTTCATCTCACCCGTGAAGGCGATCGAGTAGCCCAGGGTCTTGTACATCACGATGGCGGGCATCTCCACCTTCATCTCCTTGGCGATGGCCTCGTCGGTAATGTAGATGGCGGTCACGTCGTCCAGAGCAGCCATCACGTTGTACCACTGCTTGTACTGCTCGCACTCGGTGTCCTTGAAGTAGCCCACGATGGCCACCTCCACGGCGTCGATGGCGGTCTCCAGATCGTCCTTGGTGGTGTAGGTCACGGCAACGGGACCCGACTTCTTCTTCATGTAGTTCACGATGTCATTCTTAGAACGGCCAGAGTCGTAGTCCACGGCGTTGCCGTTCTTGAAGAACTTCAGAGTGGGGTAGCCACGGATAGCGAATCTCTGGCTCAGCTTGGGATTGGCAGTGGCATCCACTTCAGCGAGATACAGAGGAGGGTTCAGGGTTCTCAGTTCCTTGGCGGCAGCAGTGTACTCGGGAGCGAGCTTCTTGCAGTGACCGCACCACTAGACATGATTGACAACCAGGATCCTTTTACGGGAGCAAAGAACTTCACGAGAAGGCTCTCGTGCTGGCTGATCGCCTCATCAAAGTTGTCGTCGTTCAGGACGAGCACTCCGTCGTTCTCCGTAATCTCGGAGAAGGCGAGAGCGAAGATGAAAAGAATAGCAGCAAATCTCATCTACGTCTGAGTAGCAGCGGAAATCCAACTACAACGTTCACAATAAAGTGTTTCTGAGAAATGGGTTCTCAAAATGGGGATGTTCAGTGGTCCATCCTCTTCAAGGAAAGTGTCACATTCTGGAAGAAGTCATGGAATATGGAACAAACCACGCGAAGCATAACAATATGAAACAGATACTACATCAACTGACTTAGTGCTTGAAAGCAGCCTCCGTCCAATCCTTGTAATCACACATACCGTTCTCGTCCGCAGGCATACTCTCCTTCAGGTAAGGATAGCTCTTGCACTCCTTGAAGTACTTGTCCACGTCCTGATCTCTGATCTTGTCGCTGCCCTTCGCCAGGTACTTCCACGAGTTCTGGATGTCCTCCTTGTTGTTCTTCGTCGCCTTCAGCTCCAGCAGGAACTTCTTGAAGTCCGGCAGGCCCAGGCGCAGACCGGGCGTCACCTCGTAGCCCATCGCCTGCAGCTTCGCCATGATGTCGTTCAGCGACATGTTGATGCCCATGGCCTGCAGCGCCTCGCGCAGCTGGTCCACCGTCAGGCCCTGCCCGTCCTGGTTCAGCGCGTTGTACACCTTCTCCAGCAACGCCTCCTCCTCGGGCGACAGCGACTCGTTCTTCTTGCGCTCCTCGTCGTCCTTCAGCTTCGCCTCCTTGCGGTCCAGGTACTTGCCGTACTCCGCCCAGATCGAGTTGATCGGGCCGAACGAGTCCGTGTCCGTCCCGATCTTGCGGCACTCCTCCTCCTTCTCCTTCATCACGCGGTAGCACTCCGGCGGGCGGTTGTACTCGCGCTTCTTCTTCTCGATCTCCGCCAGCTGGTCCTTCGGCGGCAGCTCCTTCTTCGCGCGCAGGTCGTTCGTGTTGTCCTCAACGTACTGCTGCACGTCGTTCGCCAGGTCGTCGTACGCCTTCAGCGCCTCGTTGCACTCCGCCGTATGGCGGTTGATCGCGTCCAACTCGTCCTCGCGGCCCTTCAGCTGGCGCTCCAGGTTGTCGATGCGGTCCTGAATCGGCTTCACCGGGTGGCGCTTCACCTCCTCGTCCTTGTTATCCGCCAGCAGCTGTGCCTGCTTCTCCTTCAGCTGCTTCACGCGCGACTTCACCCTCTCCAGCTCCTCGCGCGCCTCCGTCGTGCTCGCGTCCGCCTCCGCCGTGCCGAACGGGTCGTCGCCGTTCGTCTTGCCCAGCAGCAGCTCCACGTGGTCCAGGTGCTCGTCGATCTTGTCCGCCTCCTTCACCATGTCCTTCTCCAGGCGCTCCAGCTCCTGCTGCTTCTCCAGGTTCTTCTCCAGCTTCTCGCGGTACTCCTTCTTCTTGTCGTCCCACTCCTCCTTCGTGCGCTCCACCTCCTCCACCATGTCCATCGCCTCCGTGTACTCGCTGCAGTCCTTCGGGAACTGCTCCAGCAGCTCGTGCAGCTCTCTCATCTCCTTCGCCGTGTCCTCGTCCTCGTCCTCCAGGTCCTCCAGCCTACGCCTCACCCTGTCTCCCTTCTCTCACTCGTTCAGCTTCTGCATCGCCTCCGCCACCGAGTTGCCCAGGTCGTGCTCGTCCGCCTTCTCCATATTGTTCTTCAGGCGGTCGTTCAGGCGCTGGCACTTGCGGTCCAGTTGGTTCATCAGCGTCTCGATCATCAGGAAGTACTTGAACTTCTTCAGCAGGCGGTTCTCGTACTCGTCCTCCGCCTCCTCCAGGTCACGGTACTTCTGCGACAGCTCGTTGGGGCCCAGGCCCTCGGGCGGGATGTACAGCGGGCGGTTCTCGCTGCGCTCGCTCTCGTGGATGTCCATCAGCATGCTCTCCAGGTCCGTCTTCTTCGCCTTGATCTCCATCTTCTCGCCCTTCTTGTACTCGTCCAGCTCCTTGATCAGCTTGCGGCACTCCTTCGAGCTACGCCTCACGCCCTCTCCCTTCTCTCACTTCATCGCCTCCGTCTTCTTGAAGTACTCCATCTTCTCATCCATGTGCTTGCTGTACGCCTTCGCCTCCTTCTCGTACTTCAGGATCAGCGAGCCCGTCTTCATCGCCAGCCGCGCCACCTTGTCGATCGCCTGCACGTGGCGCTTCGACTCGTCGTCGCTCGCCACCGTGTTGAAGATCGTCGACACGTACGTCAGCACCGAGTTGTCATCGATCTCGTCGTTGTGGAAGTCCTCGGGGTCCAGCAGCTTCGGCACGTGCAGCTCCTTCTCCATCGCGTCGTAGGAGGAGGCATGCAGGTCGTCCTGGCCCATGCCCAGCGTGTCGTTCCACTTGTAGTCCTGGCAGAGGGCCGCGGCCAGAGCGGCGAACGCCTTGCCGTCTCTCCAGCTCTCCTTGAAGTCGGAGACGTGCTGACCAAAGCTGTGGGTGACGACTCACAAGAAAACGAACGGTTCAATCTGACGATTCACCCAGAGGAGAAGACCGTGCTGGCCCTTCAGACCGTCTACCTCAATGTTCTCGACCTGGACGATCAGAATGATCTGGAAGACCAGAGCCAGAGTCAGCTTGTGGACTCCGTTGAAAATATCCATGGGACCAAGATTCACCATCTTCGCCTTCTTCTTGTAGAGCAGGTAATCGAAGCAAGGCTTCAGGTTCTCGCTGGCCTGGAAGGCGAATTTGGGGTTCTTGTTCACGCGCCTAAAACGATTAGCGGATAGGGCGAATTGCTCACGCAACAATGGGCTCCTTGAAAAGCACCTGAAGCAAAGTGACAAGATTGATTCCATTTCTGAAATCCATATAGATATCATCGATGTGCACTCCCACGGGGGCCAGCTGCTGATTCACCCACTTGGTGAACGTCTTCTTTTGCACTTGAATCCAAGCGGCTTCTTCAACTACAAGATTAGCGCACAAACGGCACGAAGATCCTACCAGGAACAGTATCAGACATAGGTTAACAAAGAAATAATGAGAAACTATGATAATCCCACTGGAAACTAACCGTCCAATAGTTCAGTAATTGCTTGTTCATCAACGTTTCCATTACCAAATCGTTGACAACCCAAAGAAAGAGAGATATCGCACTGATACATAAAGAAATGGGGTGTAGTTGTGGAAGAGAGGAGATTGGGGGAAAAGGAAACGACAGAAGGAGATGATGAACACATTGAAGAATGAGATACGTGTATGAAACAATATAACTATGAAGGTAGAGTGGACTGGACGTGGAAATGAGAACAACGGGAAATGGCAGTGCGGATGTTCCTATACCACTACAGAACGATTACAGAGAAGACTATTGAGAGATAACATATGGGAGAAGAGAAAGGAGAAGCACGTGAACGAATCGGCGGAAAAACGGGGGACAAAACCAACAAACAGGAAAGACACTAGGGTACAAAGCAGGATTCAACTATAGCAGCGCTTCAACATCATCACTCTCATCCACTATCGGGCTCTTGTCTTCCAGAATATCCGTCATTCGAGACTGCGGAATACCCGTCACGATACGGAGTGTATTCACGACCAGATTCGACGATGGCTTCAATGCCGTCTCCTTGCCATCTGGAGAGAGGTCCACCACAGAGAACACATCACATCTTCCCCTAGAACGTCAGGCGTGAATTGAAGCCAAACCAATGCACTCCGGATACGTGGAAGAACTCCAGCAGGCTCGAGAACACAGAACGATAAAAGGGGTTGTAAAACTTGAAGTTCTCGTCTCTACCCATCATTCCAAGAATCATCATGTACTTCAGATAGTTAATACGGTTGTAGTGATCGCCCTCGTACTGTGTCAAATTCGACAGGATGTTATCCATAAAACGCTTACAGAAGACGATCGAGAGCACCGTATCCACAGACTACGAGATGAACCACCATAAGAATCATTACAACACATAAAATGCAGTACACGTATAAAAAGAAGGCAGGATCGTACATGTTAAGAGAAGGGAAGTGAAAGTAGCGAACAACGCTGAAGCACGTGATATAGTTTTGAAGAATCCAGAAGAGTAAAAAGAAGAAATAGTAGACCTGGTTGTCATAGCCAATGCAGTTGTTCAGGAGATACGAGTGATGATCGTAGCGAATAATGCAACGGTAGCACTGCGCACAGTGATGCGTTCTCAGCGGTCTGCGGCTACAACACTCCGAGCATACCGCTCCAGACAATTGCTTATGTCGCTGTTCCTCGCTCAGCAAATTCTGACATTCTTCGCTCTCCATATTCCGTTTCAAATAGCCCGGATTGCAAAGGCTTGACAAAACCATAAACAAGAAGCGCATGGCAATGCACATCTGCAGCGCGGCAATCAGGTTCGTGCTTGGAGTGATTACGATAAAGAAGATATCCGCTATAGCTCACCAACGAAGAAAGAACCGTACTGACAATGGATATGAATACCGACACGCCAATCATACTGCGGAAGAGAAACTGGATCACGGAGGGAGCATTGATAAGGAGTGTCTGCATCACAACATGATAAACCCTCAATATCTACACAATGAGCATGAGACAATGTGAATACCCTATCAACGAGTGTAGTGATAAAATGCATAGAGTTGAGAAGGGAAGGGAAGGGGAATGTGCAAAATGGAAGACAGAGAAACAAACACCCGCAACTACAAAGGACACTCACTGAACTCCATTTCACGACGACACGGACGATACACCACAAATCGTCCCTCTGCAAAACTCCCAGGATTCACCACTTCACACCCACTGTACTCCAACACTACCTCTCTCCCGCCACTGCTCACCACCAACTACACTCAATACACACTCACAACCATCACCACGTCCGGCAGAGGAAACAGACGAAGATAACCCTCCAACGCTGCACTTCGAGGAGCCACTTGCCGACTCACCGGCAGCAGATGACCTTGTCGCACCACCGTCTTCACCATCTACACTCACACACACTCAACACACTTACACATGCATATGGGTCCTCTGTCGACACGCTGTTTATCGTATTCTTCGCCAAACGATCCACCAACGCGTCGCGGAACACACACACCTCCTGACTCAGCACACGGATCCTACGCCTCACGCCACCAACACACACACACCGACACGGGTTGCTCCCAAACACCAAGTGATCCTCGTACCCCTTGAACACGCTTCGCAATCCACCACTCAATGCGCGCGGAATCTCTCATTCACACAACCACACACTCTTACACCACTTCGAGGATACACTCCATTCCAACCCACATCACGCTCACCAGCAATCACGATGAACTTGCCCTCGCGCACCAGACGCGGATACAAACCAATCACACTACCCAGACGCGAGAACAGATCGCGCACACCATCCATGCTCACACTGTACGACGGAGACATGAACTCGCCCATCAACACGAAACACGGTGCTGGACTCAACTTCGAGTACGCCTCAAACACCTTCGATAGACGAGCTAACACTCTCTCGTCGTCCAAATACACCTCACTCAACATCACCACCATCATCTCGTTTACACGCTCCTCGCGCAACAACAATGATTCCTTCTTACACTCAATCACACCATACACACTCACCTCACTTCCTCGCATCACACCCAAGTACTCCACCTCTCGAAGCATCTTCATACTCACTTCACGCTTCTCACTCGGAGGATGACTCACACTCTATTCATCATCACCAAACATCACCACACACCATCACATGGAACACACTCCCTCGCATCACACCCACCAACAACACGATCATTCCCTCACAGAAATAACCACTCTGGAACTCCTATCATTCATTCACACACCCACACCTACACTTTCACTCAGATCCAACACCACACGACCTTCACCATCCTCCAACACGAACTCATTCCCATTCGATGGGTTACGACACAACACGCCCAACAGGTTCACCAACGAGTCATCCTCCTTCCCCAACAATCCATCGATTCCCAACAACTACACATCACATCCAATCCATCACACCACTTCACCACTCGATGACAAGAATTGTTTGTTCCGATTCACACGATTCTTCACCATCAACAAACTATTCCTCATTCATATCACAACAACCACACTTCTCATAACCACTCTCTAACACACTCTCACACTCATACAGGAAATTACAATCATTCTTTCGTCTAACCATCAATAGCATCATACAACATCTCACATACTGTATTGACGACTCGAACTCTCGTAATGAACACTTCCACTTCCAAATGCATCGTATACTTCTATTAATCCGATATCATGCTCATTTCCATTCCCATTCATTCCATTCAATGCTTCAACCACTTCTTCCACACCCAACACACTTCCTTTCCATATTAACACCATTCCCTATTCCTTACCTTTCTTACATACTTTTCGTATACTCTCTAGCAGCATATTCAATGCCTCTAACCCTTCTTCCTTACTACATATTATTTCATCCTTCCTTTATCATTACCTATTCAACCATTCTATCACCATCTTCAGAGCATCTTTGCGTAACGAATAACCAAACACACGACACTTTTGAATCACCTACTCGCTCACGCTCTATCCACACGCATTCATACCAATCGATCCATCACACACTCTATCACACTGCTTGGTTCACTTCAACAAACACACACTACACTAGGATACAACACTCAATCCAACTTCGACGGCATCACGGTGTGAGTCAACAACGACTGCACGATTCCAGACATCGTGATCACACCACCCACGATCGAACACAGAGTCGTGTAGAATTGCAACAAACCCGTCCGATACTCCTCCTTCCTCATCCGAATCGGAGTGATTTGGTACTTGAAGTACACGCCAGGAGAAGTGCGCCCGAACAGACCCGGACCCTCCACCAACTGACGGTACTCCGTCACACTGTATTCGTAACGAAGTCGACTCGATCCATGAAGCGGAACCTCTTCCACAGGAATCAACTTCAGGAAGTATGTCACATGGTTGAAGCCTACACTTAATCACACACAATACCATCACTCGCATTCATGTTCTTCTCGTAACCATCCAATGTGTTCACGTCGCCTCGCTCCTTACTTCCAAACCACAAACTGTTCACTTTGTGCGAACAATTGAACTGCGCCAAGTCTTCCTTACCATACAAATGGTTATGCTATACTCAAACACACACACTCTCTCTTACACCCCCAAAACCATACTGCTGATTCGATAACGCCACATGGAAGTTGCCCTCACCCTATGCATCAACAACACAAACATAAACACTTACAGGAAACAGGGAAAACGAACTCAACAAACGACAACCCTTTCCAGATTCTATAGCTATCTTCTCACTCTTCACATTTATCGGATTCTGTGTACGAGTATTCTCGAAGTGTAAAGCAACCACTACACACTCAAACGACCAACACACATTCCACTTCCACAATCCATCTCCAGGAACGATATATCCAATTCAGAGTCAATCACATTCCCCATTTGAGACTCCACCTTCAAAGTCGTCACCGTCTTCGTCCTCATAAACGAATACAGTTGCAATGACGTCAGCACCAGGATTATCAATCCACTCACGATCGAAACTACCACTTCAACAAACACAAACGAACTTCACTCAAACCACCCACACTCGTCTTCGTTTGGAGTCCATCGATTGCCTTTCGATAGAAATCGTATTTCTTGATTCCTGTTGCCATCCACGCTTTCCCAATGGCTTCCATCACTCGATGACCAAAATACTCCCCATTTTGGATGATGGATGAGATGGATTGTTTGGAGTGTGTGAATGAATGGGTGATGATGATGGGATGTGAATGGGAGAGTGTGTGTATGTGTTTGTGTTAGAGAGTGAGTGTGTTGTATTTGATGTGGATAATGGAATGTAGAGTGTGAAGGGAGTGTATG
>ERZ827156.3265-NODE-3265-length-14953-cov-4.127131_pt1 | contig 14953 bp, 13 predicted proteins | sample MGYA00519919_ERZ827156 | MGnify/ENA primary metagenome ERZ827156 (study PRJEB31778, sample SAMEA3449269) | human gut metagenome | biome: human gut; feature: human-associated habitat; material: faeces | place: United Kingdom | collected 2010/2012 ... | reverse complement strand
GTAGCAAAACCACAATTGGAGTGAGGCATTATGAAAGAACAGCCCGAAGCACGTGCCGTGATTCTCGGCGAGTATATCGTCCGCCAGAAAGCCACTGTCCGTGCCGCAGCAGAATGGTTCGGCGTTTCCAAAAGCACCGTACATAAGGACGTTGCAGAGCGTTTAAAATATGTGGATCCCCAATTATATAAACGGGTGAAAACGGTTTTAGAGATCAACAAGGCCCAGCGGCATATCCGCGGCGGCTTGGCTACCAAGCAGAAATACTCGGCGGAACGCCTGACCGCCAGGAAATAGCCGCGGGGAGGCTCTCCACAGAAAAAGGCTTTCCGGGACTCCAAAGGAGTCTTTGGGGTCTTTTTAGCTTTTTATTAGGCTCCTATAAGCAGAACCCGTCGTTTCCGGCTCAGCCGACTTCGATTTACGGCCGCCGTTTTTCTGCGCCCGGAGCCGCGCCTGAACAGGGCCCTCGCCTCCCGGTTCTGCGGCGCCGGCGGCTGCGGTGGTTTTTTTACGCGCCGGAGCCTTTTGGGTGGCGGAAGCAGAACGGCAGCATTCCCAGAAAAACCAGAAACGTCAGGGCCTCCGCGCAAGGCACGGCCAGCCACACGCCGGTAAGGCCGAACAGCTGAGAGAGGATAAACACCGCCGGAATCACCGCCGCGGCGCCTCTTAAAGCAGAGAGGAGAAAGGCCGGGCCTCCCTTAGACAGGGATGCCAGATAGGAGGAGGCCAGGATATTAACGCCCATCATGGGAAACGCGAGAAAATAAAGGGGCAGGCCCTGGCTGGCCAGGTGCTGGGCCAGCAGCTTTGCCTGGGTGGCCTTGCCGCTGCCATCCAGCCCCTCTATCACATACAGCTTGTGTTCCATATTCTGTCCTCCTCATTCCCTTTTATTGCGGGTACGGTAAATGAGATAAACCACCACCGCCGCGATGAGCACCACACCCGTCGCCGCAAAAAGCCCCATGCTCTCGGCCGCCCGGTCCTGCATCAGCCGCAAAAAGCTGGCCGCCGCCAGCACCAGTGCCGCCAGGCACAGCACAAAAGCCGGCATCCGTTTATCCATGGGCTTCTTCCCTCATTCTGGCGTATTTTTCCCGCATTTCAGCGGCTTTTCCGCAGGTCATTTTGCCCTCCGGGCAGCCGCCCCGCACACAGCCCGGCCCCGCGTTTTTGAAAAGATGCGGCGCCACGGAAAGGCACAGCCGCAGCATCTGGTCGGCCACCTCTCTTATCTCCCACTGGGCGCGCTGGCAGCACCGCAGCTCAAAGAAATTCATCAGGCTGCGGGCGTTCATGGTCACTATCATCTTGGTATCGCAGGCATTGGGCAGCACAAACCGCGCGTCCTCTATGGCGGTTTTCTCCGCCCGGCTGGCAGCCGCCTTGGGGCTCAGGCCCTCGGCCAGCAGCTCCTTTTCCCGTCGGGCCTTCAGCAGCTCGGCTATTTTCTGGTAGTGGGCAATGCTCTCCTGCATCGCCAGCTCAAATTCCGCCTTCGCCTCCGGCACTTCGGCGATCTGCGGCGGCACCACCACCTCAAAGTCATTCTCCCGCACATACCGCTGGCTCTGCACGCTGAAGGACGCAATGCGGTGCCGGGTGATCTGTGCCAGCAGGGCACGGCTCACGCCCTCAATGCCGAAGGTAAAAACCGCGTGCTCTATGGGGCTCTGGTGGCCCAGGCCCGCCAGCATCTCCACAAATTCCCCGGCCTTTTCGGGGGTCAGCTTTTCCTGTACCTGGGCTATGGTGGCCGGGCTGTAGCACAGCCGCGCGGCCGAAGCGATGGTCATTTCCGGATCCGGAGTATGGGTGATAAGGGTGACCTTTGGCATAGTATTTCCTCCTTGCAGGGAATTATCGTTTTTCCAGCCGGGCAAAGGTGGCCATCAGCCGCTTGGCGCCGACTTTATCGAAATGGATGGTGAGAAGATGATCGCCTCCCATCGGCTCTATCTTGAGGATGGAACCCTCCCCGAAGGTCTTGTGATAGACTCGGTCGCCGGTTTTCAGGGTAAAGGGCTCGGCGGCAGGGACGGCGGGCCGGGGCCTGGGAGCCGCCGGGGCCGGGGCGGGGCTGCTGCCCAGCTTATTGGGCCGGTAGACGGTGGTCTGCCGGGCACCGTAACCGGAGCCATAACCGGTCCGTTCGCCATAGCCGCTGTGATAGCTGCCAAAGCGCTCGGTCTCATCCTCGGTCTTCATCAGCTCTCCGGGGATCTCCCCCACAAAGCGGGAGGGACGGTTTCGGGTGGTTCGGCCGAAGAGCATCCGCTGGGCGGCCCCGGTGAGGTAAAGCTCCCGTTTGGCTCTGGTGATGCCGACATAAGCCAGGCGGCGTTCCTCCTCCAGCTCGGTCGGCTCGTAGATGGCCTGCTGGCCGGGGAAAATACCCTCCTCCAGGCCGGTGATGAAAACATAGGGGAATTCCAGGCCCTTGGCAGAATGGAGGGTCATCAGCACGACCTTGTCATCGTCCTCCGAGAGATTATCCAGATCGGTGTAAAGGGCGATCTCCTCCAAAAAGCCGGAAAGGCTGGGCTCCTCGGTCTCCTCCATGTACTTCAGGATGGTGGTCTTGAGCTCGCCGATGTTCTCCAGTCGGCCGCGGCTTTCCATATCGTTTTTGGCCTCCAGAGCTCTTACATAGCCGCTTTGGTCCAGCACCTGCTCCAGCGTTTCGATGAGGGGGACCTCATCCACCGATTCGGCAATACCGTCCATCATGGCGGTAAACTCCATCAAGGCACGGGATTTACCGGAAAGAGGGGCATATTCCTCGGCCGTTTGCAGGGTGCGGTACAGCGATTGTCCCAGGCTTTCCGCCACCTGCTGGGCGGTATTCATGGTGGCCTCGCCAATACCCCGTTTGGGCTCGTTGATGATGCGGCGGAGCCGCAGACTGTCATTGGGGTTATTCAGCACCGCCAGATAGGCCAGAATATCCTTGACCTCCTTGCGGTCGAAGAACTTGAGGCCGCCGATGATGCGGTAAGGGATCCCCTGCCGGATGAACATCTGCTCCAAGGTGCTGGAAAGGGCGTTCATCCGGTACAGGATGGCATGGTCACTGTATTTGGCGCCTTTTTCGTGGTTTTTGCGGATGGTGGAGGCGATGAAGTGGGCCTCCCGCTGCTCATCGGCCGCCTTGTGGTACAGCACCTTCTCTCCCCTGCTGTTTTGGGTCCACAGGGTCTTGCCCTTGCGCTGGCTGTTGCGGCTGATGACGGCATTGGCAGCATCCAGAATGGTGCCGGTGCTGCGGTAGTTCTGTTCCAGGCGGATGACCTTGGTTTGGCCGAACTGCTGCTCAAACGAGAGGATGTTTTCGATGGTGGCGCCCCGGAACTTGTAGATGCTCTGGTCGTCATCGCCGACCACACAAAGATTTCCATGGGCGGCGGCCAGCAGGCTGACCAGCAAATACTGGGCATGGTTGGTATCCTGGTACTCATCCACCATGATGTACCGGTAGCGGCGCTGGTACTTTTGCAGCACCTCCGGGAACTGCTGGAACAGCTTGACCGTCAGCAGGATGATGTCATCAAAATCCAGGGCGTTGGCGTCTTTCAGCATCTGCTGGTAGCGGCCGTAAATCCGGGCTGTCACCTGCAGGGCAAAGTTATCTCCCGCCGACTGGCGCAGCCCTTCCGGGGTGAGCATTTTATCCTTGGCGCGGCTGATATTGCCCAGCAGGGCCTTGGGCGCAAAGTTTTTATCGCTGATGTGGAGCTCTGCCATGGCGTCTTTGATGACCCGGACGGAATCATCGGTATCGTAGATGGTGAAATTTCTGTTGTAGCCCAGGGTCTCTATCTCCGCGCGAAGGATGCGGGAGCAGGCCGCGTGAAAGGTGGCGGCGTGCACATCCTCGCCACGGGTGCCCAGCATGCCCGCCAGGCGCGCGCGTAGCTCGCCCGCGGCTTTATTGGTGAAGGTGATGGCCAGAATATTCCAGGGGGCGGGGACATCGTGGGCGATGAGCTGCCCGGCCCGCTCCATGTAGCTGCCATCGGCGGCGGCCAGCTCCAGGATGCGCCAATCCTCCTCGCTGAGGGGGGGCATATCATCCTGCCGGACGGAGGCGAGGCCGAACTGGAGCAGGCAGGCGATGCGGTGGATGAGGACGGTGGTTTTTCCGCTGCCGGCCCCGGCCAAAATGAGAACCGGGCCTTCCACGGCCAAGACGGCCTGCCGCTGCATGGGATTGAGGTGGGAAAAGCGCCGCTGCAGGATGGCGCGCTTTAGCTGCTGGTAGGTTTGGTTATCGTGCTGGGGCATGGTGGTCTCCTTTTATCGTCTCGAAAATTTTTCGCAAATCTCCAAAATAGTCCAAAATAGATTGTACCACAAAAGGGCGGCGGAAGAAAGTGCCGGGAGAGATTTTTTGCGGCGAAAAGCTCTCCCCACTAATACGGCAAAATGGGCCTTTCTTTGCAGGTGAGAGGTTAATATTTCACTTTTTTTCACGAAAAATTTACGATTATGGGGAAATATGGGCGTGTTTTACCTAAATGCTGGGGTATCTTTACAGTAAAATGGCAGGAAAAAGGAGCCCCCGAAGGGGCTCCCGAAAGAGGGGGACACGCGTTATTTTTTGCGGGAAAGGATGGACATGCCAAGGGCAGCGACAGCCATGAGAGCGGCCGCGGCGGCGACCATATCATTGGCGCCGGTGGCGGGGTTCTTCTGGTCATCGGTCTTGGGGGTCTCCTCGGTGGAGGGGACGATGATGGTGATGGTGCCGTCGGTGGGAGGGGTGGGGGGAGTAGGAGGAAGTTCCTGCTTTTCACCCTTGGTCCAAACTGTTGTACCATCGACAGAAACGGTACCCAGCAATTCATATCCCTCGTAGAAGCGGCAGCCATAAAGAGCCGATCCTGTTTTGCTGTCTACCGCAATATTCTCCGTAGTATTGTTTCCTGTGAAACCGAGGTTCCAAGCGCCACCTTCTTGAGCATGTTTATAATCACACAAACGAACAGCGGGTTTCGGAGCAGCCGCAGAACCAGTCCCAATAAACTGACAATTATTAATTTTTACCTCTAAAACGCCGTCCAGTGTGTTTTGACGGTATGCATCAATAAAGCCATAAGGAGATTTGAATGTGCATCCATCAAAGGAGAAAGATGTACCGGTATAGCACTTCACATTAAAGCAATTTGTATAAGAGGACTCAAACAAGCAGCCTTTGAAAGTAACCGCACCATTTCCGAACATACTAATAACATTTGTAATCTTGCAGTCCTCAAAGCTCATAGAGGCCGGACGAATAAATCCACGGTAATAATCATTGGAATCATCCTTAGCATACTTATCATGAAGAGTTACAGATTTAAATGTAATCTTACCAGCACCATCAAAACTATAACAACCAACACCACCAGCATCGGAATAACCGGCCTTGTACTCATTTCCGTAATTAAGTGTTGTTTTGTCCTGACCAGCGCCAACGAAAGTCAAGTTTCTACCATCTTTTACAGAAATTTTTTCGAGGTCGAATGTACCCTCACCAAGCGTAATGGTATCGCCATCCGCTGCAGCATTCACTGCTGCAATCAAATCATCATCAGTAGTAATTCCTGCCGCTAAGGCGGTGGTGGGCAGCATGACGGCCAGCATGAGAAGTGCCAGCACCAGGCTTAAAATCTTTTTCATTAGAATAAACCTCTCTTCTTTTTATTTTTCCCGCAGGTGGGGTTGTGTTTGCTGGCGCAAACACAAAATATCCACATGTGGATATGATTGGTATAAACAGGTTACCACTTTTGGGCAGGGTGTGTCAACTATTTGGGAGAATTTTGGAGGAACACACAAAATGGAAGAGTTTAATTTAGCAAAAAATGCTCAGATTTTTGCCATCGCAGAAGGGCTTATACAATGGCATTAAACAGGACGGCTACTGCAAGCTGCACCAGCATATAGACAGCGAGGACTGCAACGCCCTTTGTAAAAAGGAATTTCTTGTCGATCTCCTCCCTGCCGAGAATATAGGCCGCCGCCACAGAACCGGATGGGAAAAGAAATGCGACCGAGGCACAGGTGCTGATGACCGTAAGGGTTACCGTTGGGTCAATCTTTATCCCCTGTTCCATCATTCCACAAACAATTGGGACAATAATCGGTGTCATTCCCATGGTAAGCACATTACCGTTTACCACCTGTGTAACAACGGTGATGAATAGTACACAGATCAGCAGCAGCATAATGGTGCTTTGCCCGCCGAAGATAGGGGCAAACACAGAAACAAGCCAGCTATTGATGCCAAGGGAGGCATCCGTGCATGCCCTTCCCAGCATTGTCATTGCACCAATAAGCGCAACCATGGGCCATATAGATGCATCCCGGAGGAGCGCCGGAGCATTCATAATGGGCTTGCCGTTTTTGCTGATTATATTAAACACCGCAAGCGGAACAGCCCAAATCAGGCTGGTATCCAACGATTTGATGAATGTATAGCCCGGAAAGCTCTTTGGCAGCAGATAGATAAGAAACAGGTAAGCCATACAGAATACAAATGATCCTATTCCGATCTTCATCTCAAAGCTGAAGGTATCTGGGGTTTTATTGAACTGCTCTATCTGGTCCGATTTAATATCCTTTAATCTGCTGATATCGACTTTGAAGAGGTACTTCATGCAAAGAACAAGCACTGCAAACAGGCTTACCCATGTGACGATCTGAATCACCATATAGAGCCATCTGTTGAATTGATAGCCGTATGGCTCCAGCATGGAATCAAAGAAGCCGACAACAACCAGGATAAGCCCCTGAAACGGGATCAGATATTTCCCATAGGAGGAGGTGTACATATACAGCAGGCCGAACTTCATGAACTGGTCATCCTTCTTGTAGCCGCACACCTTCGCAATACTTTCGAAAAGCCCGAATGCCAGCAGGAAAAAGGCTGCACCATTGACCACTGTCGAGACTAAAAAGCCGGCCAGCATAAGCATAAACATAAAGATGCCCGGTCTTCCCCTTGTGATTTTAAGCGAAAGAAGCTTCTTTGCGAAAACATCCATGGCACCGGTCTGCCTTAAATACACGCAAAGCGCCCCGGCAAAAATAAGCTGAAAGGTCACTCCGGAGCCGATCCAGCCGCTGATCAATTCGCTTGCCTTGTAATAGCCATGCAGGACGAATGCCAAAAGCGCAAGCAGTGAACTGGAGAACAGGTCACAGCCCACACATGTCATAAAAATAAGGCCGATAAATACACCGAGAATCTTTATCCCCATCTGTGACATACCGCCAAAGGTGGGACAAACCAAACCGAAAAAGTACATAAACGCAATACCGATCAGGGTTTTAATGTATATTGCACCCTTCCCTTTCGTCACAGTACCCATATATTCCTCCATTCTCCTACCGCACAGCTGATGGCTGCATATGTGTCTGCTGCGATGACTTGCTCCATGATATATGCGGCCAGGGAAACACCGCTAATCGCAGCCATATCATGCGTCATACCCCCAGGCGCTTGCAGCACTGCAAGAGCATATTACAGTCATCGCCTCATTGTTATTTCACCGCTTTTCCGCCAAACTGTTGAATCATGTAGTCGGAAAAGGTATTCAATACCTTTGAATTGCTTTCCCGGCGAAATACTAAAAAAGTCTTTACGATAATTGTGTTCCTTTCTAATGGGATGCGCACCAAGCCCGGGATCGCACCATCCGTGACCGGGACGATTCTGAGGGCTATGCCGTAATTATTGACAATAAGCATATGTGCCGTTTTCATATCGTTCCCGATGACCATGATCTTATCGCTTGCCTTGGGATAAAAGCCCCTGGAGATACACGCCCGAACCAGTGGGTCGGAGGTATCCGTATAGAAATCGGAGGTACTGCCGGTCTGCTTTGAGTTCATAATGAAGGTTTCATCTTTAAGTTGATCAATGGAAACCTCCTTGAGCTTGGAAAGCGGATTATCCTCACTCATCTCCACTACCACTTCACACAGATTGGAAAGCTCGATAACACTGAATGCCGGGTCGTGATAAAACGGTATGATCTGTATGGGATCGCTTTCAAGCATCATATACGGGAAAATGGCCGCATCAAGACTTTTATTCTGCATGGCGGTCACTGCCTCGGAATAACCGACATTCCATACCTTGATAACACATTGCGGATATTCATACTGAAATTTTACAAGAAAATCCGGGCTGATATGGCTTTTTACCGAAAAGCCCAAATGGATCTCCTGACGGCCGGCGTCCTTTTCCTGCTTAAGCTCGTCCAAAAGCGCATTGTATTCCTCCACGATGCCGGCAGCATGCTTAACAAAAATTTCTCCCTCATGCGTCAGCCTGATGGAGTCCTTTTTGGTTGCCCTGTGGATGAGCTTTATCCCAAGCTCTTTTTCCACCGATATAATCTGCTTTGATAGAGACGACTGGGTAGAAAAAACATTCTCTGCCGCTTCGCCGAAGCTTTTGGATTTTGAAAGTGCCAAAACCGCCTTGATGTATTCCAGCTTCATATAAACCATACCTTTCCGGCAGCGCCTTACTCTTACTTTATTGGCCGATAATGCATTCCCCGGGAAGATGCTGCATCCGATTAATGCCGTTTTGCCCCACAGCATATCCCTTTTTAACCGCAGCCGTCCGGCTGCTGGGATCATCACCTTACGGCAAAGATTGAAAAATAAGATCTTTATTCCACAGGTGAAAGGGGAGCCCCCCATAAAATAAAAGTATTATATAAGCATTGTTTGCAAATGTAAAGACAGTAAAGAAGCACAGCGGAAATCAAGGAATCGCTAACGGCATCCCTTTGACGCCCGCTGTGCGACTCTACTGCTTTTCAGGGTCGTCTTTTGCCTACGGGGTTTTGTAATATAAAGCCGGTTTTTACTGCACCGTTTATCGGGGCAGATATACTCCCTGCTTCTTCAGCATCTGTTGGACTTTCTTCACATCAACATTGCGGAAAGTGGTATTTGACTGCAACGCCAAGGCTGCAGCAGCACCAGCGGCTTCACCCAGTGCGACACAGTGGGGGATCAGATTGGCATGATCGTTTGCATCATGTGCCGAGGAGAAGCAGCGGCCGGCAGCCAGCAGATCCTCTACATCATCGGCAGGAAGCATAACGCCGTACGGGAGCTCAATGGGAGATTTATACTTCATCCGTCTGTGTGCGGGAATGATGGCAATGGTATCCTCGTGCTCGATTGTTTGTGCAATATCATCCATCGTAAGACGGTAGGTACCGTTCAGGCGACGGCTGCCGCGTGTACCAAGCTGCGGGGCGGTATCGTGCAGGAATGCATTTTTAAAGCCGGGAACATTCTCACGAATCCATTCGATGCCCTCATTCAGGCTGCGTCTAATGAGCATTTCAGTATCGGTAAGATCCTGAACATTGCAGCAATCCTTTCCCTCCACGAAATTATTGACCCACATAATATCCTTCATGGGGGTGACGAAGGGGGAAATGCGATATCCGAACAGCTTTTTATATTCGGCCAGCTTATCACGATAATGGCTGTTGGGATCATACTTCCAATTGCGGAATTCTTCAGAATCAACATTGCCGAGCCTGAATACAACGGAAACATTATAGCTGCGGTCATCGCCGCTGTATTCCTTCTCATAGGCACAGCCTGCGGATGCAAAGATATCACCGTCACCGGTACAGTCGATCACCTTGCCGGCCAAAATCGCCTTGCGGCCCTCCTTGGACTGGAAGGTCACGCCGATTACTCGATTGCCCTCCATAAGCGCCTCGCTGCCCCAGGCATGGCAGTATACGGTTACACCGGCATCCTCTACCATGTTGACCATGGCGATCTTCAGCATTTCCGGATCAACATATGCGCCATACCAGATCCATCCATCGCATACAAAACCGTAATACTTTCTCCATTTATCGATCAGCGCAGGGTCCGTGCTGCCGATATCCTTGCGGTCAGGACCGATCAGGCCATTGGGCATCTTCTCCAAACGATCCAGCCACTCCTGCTGTATGCCTGCAATCATCTGCTGCTTTCCCTCGCTGAGATGCGGGATAAAAAGCACCTGCCCGCCGGTAGCCATACCGCCAAGATGACCATAGCGCTCCAGCAGGACTACCTTACCTGCACCATTACGGGCGGCGGAAACCGCCGCAGCCGTTCCGGCGGGGCCGGCACCGACAACCAATACATCGCAGTGGTCAAATACCTCGATTTCTTTTGCCTGCTCGTGGATATATTCTTTCATTGTATCAAATTCCTTATCTTATAGAGTTGTTTTCGTTGCGGGCTCTCTCCCGGATGGAAGCGTTCCGTTTGGAAATGCGCCGGCAGAGAGCTCCGCGTTTTTAACCGGGCTGTATTCCTATGATAGGTAAACGGTCATCAATCAACAGTAAGGCCCTTTTCCTTGCGCAGCGCGATCAGCTTTTCCTCGGTGACATTAAACATGGAAAGGGCGATCATGCCGATTGCGAGAGACGCACAGGGAACTGCAGACAGAAGCACACGAATGCCCTGCACTGCTTCCGTTGTCACGGCAGCCTTATCAAACCCGACTGTTGCAAGGCCGAAGCCGAGCAGCGCACCGGCGATGGTCTTTGCGATGCCGATGGTCACCGTGTACAGGGAGCTCATAAACGGACGGACGTCCTTACCGTTTACGATAGCGGTATAGTCAATAACATTGGTGTAGAGCGGCAGCTCGATGGTGTAGCAAACATTACGGCCGATCATTGCCACGCAGAGAAGGATGGTGAATATAAGAGGATTCTTGCCGATAAAATATGCCGAACCGAGGGCAGCCGCATAGATAATAAGGCCGGAATACATGCCGCCCTTGATGCCGAGACGCTTGGCAATGATGGGACCGATGAAGGAGCCGACGAACTGCATCAGGGTGGACAGTGCCATGTATGTAGCCATCATGGTCTTATCGCCGATAACAAACCCGTAATAATAAGCCACAAGGCTCATCACCAGGGCATAGGGGATACCGTGAGAGAAGGAAACGATCAGCCATGCAATGGTTTGCTTGTTGCAGACGGATTTGATCATCGTCCAGAAGGAGACGCCGTCTTTTTTGCTTTCCTTTACAGTTTCAACAGCAGTTCCGTCCTTGGCTGCCGGGTCGGATTTCCCGGTGGAAGGATCCACGGATTTTGCAATCTTGGCAAGATTGAAGAAGGATGCCGTAAGAGCAATTACAATAAGCACCATGAAGCCGGTATAGCCAGCTGCTTCGTTATTGAAGAGCTTGCCGATAAAGGCAATGGCTGCAACGGCAACAAAGCCGAAGAATACTTTTCCGATGGAATTGATCTGGCTGCGTGCGCCGGCAAGGCCGGTACGCTCCGTCGGGTCGGGGGCAAGGGGGATCATCAGACCGGTATAAGCCGCAAAAGCAAAGTTATAAAGGAAGGTATCCAAAACGCAAATGACAAATACCAGCGGGAACTTGATGCCTTCCGGAAGATTACCCCAATTGACAAAGGTGAGAATCTGGAATATTCCCGCTAACGGCATCATGATATAAATCCATGAGCGATAGCGTCCCCAGGGCAGACGAACTTTCTGCATGATAACACCGATTACAAAGGAACCCCAAAGTCCGATGAGACCCTTGACCGTGTTCATCGTGCCCAGCTGAACATTGGTGAGCCCGACAAATGTGGTAAGGAAGAAGGACAGGTATGTCCCCGTCATGTTTGTTTTCAAGGAGGAAATACCATTTACGAGACCATACGAAATAGATTTTTTAGTGTATAACGCTTTTTTCTTTTTTTCCAAACTAATCACTCCTCACACTGATCATTTTGTCAGATATCTGCATCTAAACTATAAAACAATTGGTTATTATAATGCAATTCAAATTTGAATTGCACTTATTCCTTTATGGAATAAGGAGATCGCCGGAGAAGTAATCTGCAGGAAAAGATGCAAAAGCCGCCCCCGTTTCCGGGAGCGGCTTGAAGGGTTTCAGGTTAGAACAGTGCGGAATTTAGTCCAGCGTGATGACCTTGACGGGGCACTTTTCGGCGCAGGCGCCGCAATTGGTGCACTTTTCGGGATCGATGGAGGCGAGGAAATCGGTGACGGTGATGGCGCCGGTGGGGCAAACCTTGGTGCACATCATGCAGCCGATGCAGCCGGCGGAGCAGACCTTGCGGACGACAGCGCCCTTATCATGGCTGGAGCAACGCACGGTGACATGATTTTTGACCGGGACCATGCCGATGAGCAGGTGCGGGCAGGCTTTGGCGCAGGCGCCGCAGCCGGTGCACAGGCTTTCATCCACATGGGCAACGCCATCCACGATGGAGAGCGCACCGAATTTGCAGACCTTGACGCAATCGCCATAGCCCAGGCAGCCGTAGCCGCAGGCTTTTTTGCCGCGGTGCAGGACAGCGCAGGCCGCACAGGTGGCGGGGCCGTGGTAATCCTCGGCTTCGCCGCACTTTTCGCAGGTGCCGCTGCAGCGGACGGTGGCTTTGACGGGCTCGGTGTTTTCCGCCGCGACGCCCAGGTATTCGCTGATCTGAGCGGAGACGGAAGCGCCGCCGGGGATGCAGAGATTGGGCTTGGCGCTGCCATTGGCAACAGCTTTGGCGTAGTCATCACAGCCGGCATAGCCGCAGGCGCCGCAATTGGCGCCGGGCAGGAAGCCGCGGATATCCTCCACACGGGTATCGATGGGGACCGAGAGGAAATGGGAGGCCACTACCAGCAGGATGGCGCAGATCAAGCCGATAGCGCCGACAATAATAATACCAGTCATAGTTATCTCCCCTCCTTACTTCAGCAGACCATCTACCACACCGGAGAAGCCCATGAAGGACATAGATACGATGGAGGCAGCGATCAGAGTGATGGGCAGGCCCTGGAACGATTCGGGGATATCCATGTTCTCCATGCGGCCGCGAACGCCTGCGAAGAGGACCATTGCCAGCAGGAAGCCGAGACCGGCGCCCAGCGCATTGACCATGGACTGGCCGAAATTGTACTTCTCATCGATATTGAGCACCGCTACACCGAGCACGGCGCAGTTGGTGGTGATGAGGGGCAGATAGATGCCGAGGGCTTCATACAGCGGAGGCAGGAACTTCTTGAGGGCCATTTCCACCAGCTGTACCAGCGCGGCGATGACCAGGATGAATACGATGGTCTGCATATAGCCCAGGTCGTATTGATCCAGCAGATAGGTCTGGATGGGCCAGGTGGCGGCGGTGGCCAGTACCATAACAAAGGTAACGGCGACGCTCATGCCGACGGCGGAATCCAGCTTTTTGGAAACGCCGAGGAACGGGCAGATACCCAGAGTCTTGGAGAGGACGAAGTTCTGCGTCAAAATAGCAGAAAGCAGAATGACGATCATTTCTTTCATGCTTCACAGCCTCCTTCCTTATTCTCTGCCGAGGGGCAGCCACCGGCGCAACCGGCGCAGGCGCCGCAGGCAGCGCAATCGAGTTTCTTCTTGGGCTTATGCTTGGCGAACTTATTCATGATGGCGATGAGCACGCCATAGACGAGGAAGCCGCCGGGGGTGAGCTTCATGATCGCGATGGGATCGAACAGATTGGCGGTGAGGGTGATGCCGCACCAGGTACCGCTGCCGAGGATCTCACGCACGGTGGCCATGCAGAACAGAGCGAGGGTGAAGCCCAGGCCCATGCCCAAACCATCGAGGGCGGAATCGATGACATTATTCTTGCTGGCAAACATCTCGGCCCGGCCGAGGATGATGCAGTTTACCACGATAAGCGGCAGGAAGATGCCGAGGCTCTGATAGAGGCTCTGCACATAGGCCTGAAGCAGCAGCTGCACCACCGAAACGAAGCCGGCGATGACGACGATGAAGCAGGGAATGCGGACCTTATTGGGGATGATATTGCGCAGGAGAGAAATAACGATATTGGAGCCCAGCAGTACAAAGGTGGCCGCCAGACCCATGCCCAGCGCATTGAGGACCGAGGTGGAGGTAGCGATGGTGGGGCAGGTGCCCAGCACCAGAACCAGAACGGGGTTCTCCTTGATGATACCATTGGTGAAGGTTTTCAGCTTGTTACTCATTTGGTTCCTCACGCTCCTTTCACAGTCTCAAAGGCGGCAAAGGCCAGCTTAACAGCTTCCTTGTAGCCATTGGAGGTATAAGTTGCCTTAGATACCATGGGCAGCTCGCTATCGGGGGTTTCGGCGGTGACGCCGATCCACTTCTTGCTGTAAGAGCTCTTGGCGAGCTTGGAACCGTCAATTCCCTCGTACTCATTGGGGGTCTCGGTGTGCTGATACAGCTTGGAGGCGATGATGGCGCCGTTATTATCAATGGCAACGAGGATATGCAGATCGCCGCTGAAGCCGGCCGCGTGAACATTGAAGGCATAGCCCAGCTCGGACTGATAGGCGCTGTCGGTGCCTTCGGGTGCGGTCTCCAGCTCGGTGTAGCCCTCGCCCAGCATTTCGGCGATGAGCTCGGCCTCGGGATAGACCTTTTCCTCGGTGGGCGCTTCGATGGCGATGCCCGCCAGCTCACCATAAGCGACAAAGGCATTGCCGACTGCGGCATTGAAGCCCTTGGAGGAGAAGGTGGCGCCGGAGAGGAACTCGATGCCCTCAAGGTTATAATCCTTGCCGAGATACTGCTCCTGGAAGTGGGCTTCCTTTTCGATGCGGTCGCCAATACCGGGGGTCTCGCCGTGCTCCATGACCTGGGTACCGGTGATGGCGCCATCGGAGGAGATACCGACCATGACGGTGATCATGCCCGCGAAGCCCTTACCCTGAGCCTGGAATACATAGCCAGCGCCGTTGCCGGCCTTGTAGGCATTGAGAACATTTTCGGCGGAGACGGTGACTTCCTCGAAGTCGGTGCCATCGGGCAAAACGGCGGAAAGGGCCGCATTGGCCTCGGCGGCCTTAGCCGCGTCAATGACGGGCTTGGTGAGGCCGTAGGTGCCCACCAGCGCCGCAGAAACGATGA
>ERZ827156.3262-NODE-3262-length-14966-cov-3.411441_pt1 | contig 14966 bp, 6 predicted proteins | sample MGYA00519919_ERZ827156 | MGnify/ENA primary metagenome ERZ827156 (study PRJEB31778, sample SAMEA3449269) | human gut metagenome | biome: human gut; feature: human-associated habitat; material: faeces | place: United Kingdom | collected 2010/2012 ... | reverse complement strand
AGAGAAGAAACCAGATTTAATTTTATTAGATGTAATGATACCAAAATTAGATGGAATATCAGTCTGCAAAAAAATTAGATATGCTTTAAACATTTCAAATATACCAATTTTAATGATTTCTGCAAAAGATAGCGAATCAGACAAAATAGTTGGATTAGAAATGGGAGCAGATGACTATATAACAAAACCATTTAGTCCATCTGAGCTGGTTGCGAGGGTTGATGCTTTATATAGAAGAGTGGCGCTTAATCTTATGCGTACAGAAAATAATTTTAAAGAAGAAATAAGGTTTGGAGAATTTGTGTTGAACCTTAGGAACAGGGTTTTAAAGAAAAGGGGCAAGACAATCGAACTTACGCAAGTAGAATTTCAAATAATGGAATATTTCTTTTCGAATCCCGGCGAGGTTCTTAGTAGACTGAAAATTTTACATCACGTTTGGGGAGAAAACTATGAAGGCGAAGAAAAAATTGTTGATGTTAATATAAGAAGACTACGCATGAAAATAGAAGATGACCCGTCTGTACCACAAAATATTGTTACGGTTTGGGGAATGGGATACAAATGGGAAAACTGAAAAACAATTGAAATGGTGTGTAAAATTAATGAATGTAAAGGGAATAACTAAACGATGGGTTTTTAATAGTTTATGCTTGGTAATTGTTGTTTTAACGGTACTTGTGATAAGCTTTGCATTAATTATGAGAGGCTATTTTTACAGTGGTATACAACAAACTATAAGCGGTCGTTCGAATGAACTTGCCAATATATTTAGCGGCTATTCTTGGCAGTCGCCGAGCGGATTTAATAAAACTGTTCGTTCTTATGTTGAAGAATTTCCGGATGAAGAATTAATGGAATTAATGGTTTTTAATGATAAGGATGAAATTTTAATTACCTCCACAGGCTTTCCACCTGAAATTAATAACGATATGCCGGATTATGAATTGGCGAAGTCTTCGTCAGACAACTACGGTTTTTGGACAGGTAAAAATAGTTCAGGGGAAAAGGTAATGGCGGTAACAAGGGTGCTTTACGGACAATATGGAAGATGTCTTGGAGCGGTTAGATATGTTGTATCTCTTGAAGACGCCGACTCCAGAATATTTTACAGTGTTATATTTTTAGCTGGTGTAAGCTTACTTATTATATTGTTTGTGATATTGTCGGGATTAAGCTTTGTCAAATCGATAGTAAATCCCGTTACGGAAATCGCAGGAATAGCGAAAACCATAGCAAGGGGAAATTTTAAAGCAAAGATTGAAAAGAAATATGATGATGAAATAGGCGAGCTTTGTGACACTATAAATTACATGGCTCAAGAATTAGACGCCTCAGAAAAATTAAAAAATGATTTTATATCGTCTGTCTCTCACGAGCTTAGAACACCCCTCACGGCTATAAAAGGTTGGGCTGAAACAATGCAGGATGGAAACGATATAGACAAAGACGTGATGAAAAGAGGACTCGATATAATAGTTCACGAAACAGAAAGACTTTCAGGAATAGTTGAGGAACTGTTAGACTTTTCTCGCTTACAGAGTGGCAGAATGATAATAACGATGGATAAAATAGATATTTTAGCAGAAATAGGCGAAGCTGTCTATATGTTTAAAGACAGAGCCGCATCAGAGGGTAAGACCTTGATGTATAATGAGCCTAGAATTCTTTCTCCGATTTTGGGGGACAAAAACAGGTTAAGACAGGTTTTTGTAAATTTGATAGACAATGCCCTTAAATACACTTCAAGTGGAGGTGGGGTAAGCGTTAGTGTGAGCGAGAAAGACGAAAATATATGTATAAATATAACAGATAACGGATGTGGAATACCGGCTGAACATCTGGGTAAGGTGAGAGAAAAGTTTTATAAAGCCAACTCAACGCAGAGAGGTTCGGGAATAGGCTTGGCGATAGTCGACGAAATAGTTTCTTTACATAACGGGAAAATGGAAATAATAAGCGAAGAAAATTTCGGAACAACCGTAATGTTGTCGTTCCCTGTGTTTAAGCAGGAGCAGCCTGTGAATAATGAAAAATGATAAAGTGAGGATTGCTAATATGAACTTATGGGATGCTTACATCGCAGGAAAAGAATTATACGAAAGTCGGGTACAAAAAGAATATGAGCAGTCAGAACTAAGTTATATGTTTGAAGAGTGCTTTGGCTGCGATAAACATTTATTAATTTTAAATAAAGAAAAACCGGCGCCGGAGGAAGGCGTAAAAAAATTATTTTCAATGATAGAACGTCGAGCAAGTGGTGAGCCTATCCAGTATATTTTAGGTAAGTGGTATTTTATGGGTCTCCAGTTTAAAGTCGGGAAGGGTGTTTTGATACCAAGAGATGACACCGAAGTGTTGGTTAGAGAGAGTATTAATTATTTAAGAAATGTTGATAACGCTAAAATTATTGATTTGTGCAGCGGAAGTGGAGCTATTGCGGTGTGTATGGGTCAAAATTTGAAAAACGCCGAAATAACTGCGGTGGAGCTATCTGATGAGGCTTACGGCTATTTGACTGAGAACATAGAGAATAATGGTTCGAAGGTAAAGGCTGTTAAAGACGACGTTGCTGTTGCTTGTGAAAGATTTGAAAATAATTATTTTGATGCCGTGTTGTCTAACCCGCCGTATATACCGTCGAAAGATATAAATTATTTGCAAGCTGAGGTACAAAAAGAGCCACGTATGGCTTTGGACGGCGGAGAAGATGGCTTGTACTTTTATAGAATTATATGTGAAAAATGGAGTAAAAAAATTAAAAGTGGAGGAATTTTAGCGGTAGAAATAGGTATTGGACAGGGCAAAGATGTTAAGCAAATTTTTGAACATAACGGTTTTAAAAATATTACAATTTATAAAGATATAAATAATATTGATAGGGTAGTAGTTGGGGAAAAAATTTAATAGAAAAAATAAATATAATTATTTGAACTCGGAGTTAGCTTTTGTTAATTCCGAGTTTTTGTGTTAAAAATAAAAATTCGTAAAATTTGATTAAAATATATATTATAAATATATAACATTAGTATATTGAGTGTTAAAAGAACAATAAATTATAAATTCAAGACAAAATATATTGAAAAAACAAATAATAAATGTTATACTTGTAACAATAGGGAACTAGTATTGTTTTAGGAGGAAGGAAAATGAAAATAAGAACGGATTTAAATAAAAATATAAATAATAAAAATGGAAAATTACTATTCAAAACGCTAAACTTATTTTTAGCGATGTTGTTTGTGGTTTATAGTTTACCGATAATTAGCCCGGTAAGTATTGGTGAGGCTAACGCTGATGAAGGTACTGGTCTTACTATAACATTCACCCAAGTGGATAATATGAAGTTTTATGAATATAACGACGAATTAGCACCTGGAGTCATAAATTCAAACCAAGAGCTTGGAGAAAAGGTAGATAGTATAACGCAAGGGGCTAACTTTACATTTTTTGCTTCTTTTGACCCGAAGGTTTATATGGAAGATGGAATAAAAATAGAAAGTTCTTTGAGTGAACTATCTCAAAGTGCTATTACAAAAGTAGACTTGAAAGATGGCGATGGTAACAAAATAGAAGAAAAGACAGGTTATATTTGTAAAATAACGCATCTGAATGTTAGCACTACTATAACAGTGTCGAACTTCAGCAAAAGGACTTATACTGTTAAACTTCCGAAAAAAATTGAGGGAATTGATACACTTGAGTATGACTTAAGCTACGGAGATGATAAATGGATATCGTATGGAAGTGTTGCAGGGAAAACAGATATTACAACGTATTATGGAACGAAAATAAGGTTTTCATTAAGGCTAAAATCAGAGGGTTATGGAAAAATGGACAGTAGTAAAATAAAATTGAATAAAATAGATGCTAATGGAAACAATACAGAATATACTTTTACTGGTTCTAACGGTTCTAATTCATCATATTTGTCTAAAGAGGTTGAAATAGATCAGGATTGTGGGTTTGAAATTACAGGAATTGAAAAAGACCAATATACAATAAGTTTTGTAGATAGCTACACAAACGGCACAGATGACATAAATACAAATATAGGAGAAATGACTTTAGATGCAGTTACATTTACTTCTGGTGGCGACCTAAAAGAACTCAATAAAGATGAAAACGAAATAAAAATAGCTGAAGGAACTACAACTTCCCAACAGAAAATTTATAAAATGTATTATAAAGAAAACAGTGATGGTGAATATAAAGAAATCACTCCGGATTACGGTACATATTTAAAGTTTAAGCTAACTCCTAATAAAGGATATGATGAATCTAAGCCTCAGCTAAAAGCCATAGTTGGTGAAAAAACGTTTAATGTTATAAAGGACGGCGAATATTGGAGCTTTAGGGTTACAAATAACACAGAGCTAACACTGCAAGATGTGGTAAAAAATCAGTATAAAGTTTCCATTCCTTCAAAGGCAGGTTTAAAGTATGAATATAAAATAGGAGATAATACTTCAACATATTCACCAGTAAACAGTGGGTATATTTTAGCGGATTATGGAGATAACATTTACCTAAAGATTACAATTGAAACCGGTTCAGGGTTAGATATATCAACGTTGGGTGTAAACCCCGAAAAATATACAGATGCTACTCCAAATGATGCAGTTGGGTATAAAGTATATCAAATAACTGGAATAAGCAGTGATATTGATACGCAGGTGAATATTCAAAAAATCCAATACAACGTATATTTAGGAGTTGGCGACGATGTTACTAACGAGGGCAGTTCATACAATATTTTAGACTCTATTAAATTTTACAACATTTATGGAGAGCAGTTAAAACCACCGGAAGGAAATGAAACTGATAAAAGTAAAATCGCATCAACAAGTGTTTCGCACGGCTCTAATTTACAATTTACAATTGACGTTGACCATAAATACAGCCAATCATCAAAATCAAGTATGAAAGTTTATTACGTAAAAGACAACGTAGAAGTATTGTTAACTCCTACTGATGGGGTTTACACCGTTCAAGGAGTTACGGGAACAAAATCTGGTGATTCTTGGGAAGCAGGTAAAATAGTAGTTAAAGGTTTGCAGCTAAATAGATACAACCTAACATTTAAAAACGAGAAGGACAAGTTCCAATTTGTTGATAACAAAGGTGGAGCATTGGAAAAGGTTACAGTAAAGTATGGCGATACATACACATTTGGTGTTGAAGGAAAAACAGGCTATTCTGTTGAAGGTTCTTCTGTAACAGCTAACGGAGTAGATTTAAGAAAGAATAACGGAAAATACAAAATAGGAAATATTTCTGAAGATTATACTATAGAGTTAACCAATATAGCCAAAGCTAAATATAAGATAGAATTTCCTCAAGACCAAAAAGGCGTAACATTTGTTAATGGCAGTGGAATTCAAGTAAATATGGTTAATGTTGAGTACCAAGGGTCTTATGAATTTGACTTAAAGTTTGAAAGCAGCTATAGTAAGAGTAAAGATAGAGTAAAAGTTTACGCTGTTCCGCTAAGTGAGTACAAAGAAGACGGAGAACCTAAGGCAGAATATCAAATCAATAAAAAGTATAACGAAAAATATACGATTTCTAATGTTTCTGAAGGAATGAAAGTAGTTGTAACAGGAGTAGAAATAAATAAATATAGTGTTGTCCTACCGGCTATCGATGGAATAGGCTATACTGTGTATTATAATGAATCTGAAGGTAAGACGAATCCAAGCTTTTTAGAGGGCTTTGATGAAAACACTTTGACCTTTGGTCAAAGCGGTAAATTCAATATAGCTTACGGCGAGGAATTTTATTTTAAAATTAATGCCGACAAAGGTTATGATATATCTGAAGTAACCGTGGTTAATGCCAAGATGGTAAGTGGAGGCTATGTTATAGAAGGAATAGTTCAAGACACTAATGTAGAAATTTTAGGTCTAAAAGCGAAAAAGTATAACGTTACATTTAAGGATACAGGCGTAACGTTTTATAAAGCAAATTCGATTGATGCGATAACTTCGGAAGAAATTACGCATGAAAGCGGAACTCTTAATTTTACTGTATCTGTAAACAGAGGCTGGAACATTACAGAAAACCAAACTTTAACAGTTAATGTTAAAAAAGCTTCTGGGGAAGGGACGGCTCAAGCCACATTAGAAGGACCTTCGGCGGCAAATGTCTATACGCTAAAGGAAGTTACAGAAGACGTAATTATTACTGTGGATAATGTTGAAGTTTCTAAATTACAAGTAACTTTACCAAACGAAATTGAAGGAATAGAATTCTATGACGGAGAAGGAAGTCCATTTAAAGAGGGCGAGGCAGATACTAATACGCCTAAAGTTAATTATGGTTCTGACTTGACTTTTGAAGTTAGAGCGAAGTATGGATATGACGTGTCAGACATAACAGTTACTGCAGGGGATAATTATGTAGACGTTATATATACAGGTTCAAATTCAAGTATATACACGGTAAGAGAAATAAAAACAAACTTAGAAGTAAAGGTTTCAAACGTGAAAAAAAGGAACTACAGCGTTACACTTAAAGGCGAAAATCTAACTTTCTACAATGAAACAGGGACCACGCCTTTAAGCGGAGGACAAGAGGTTGAATACAAAGGTTCGCTAAAATTTAAGATAAACGCTAATACGGGATACAACATAAAAAATGGGGTAAAATTCTATTTACTAAATGATGACGGGACAAAAAATGAACAAGAATTGCAACCTCCAAGTGATGATACAAAAGATGAATTAAACGTATCAAATCCAAACGGGAACGGAGTTTATACGATAAACAATGTAACTAAGCGTACGGTTATTATGGTTGAAGGCGCCGTAAAAAATGAATATAGCATAACTTTCCCATCAAACGAAATGAACGATAAGGTCATTTTTAAAAGCGGAAATACAAGTGAAGCTGTAACTGAAATTGAAGCGGAATATTTATCTGAAAGAGAGCTATATATAGAGCCCAAGGAAGGCTATAATATTGATTCAATTGATGTTAGCTTGAAACCCGTAGGAAATGCATCTATCAAAAAGGTTGCAGAAGGATATTACGTTATATACGACATAACAGATAACGTAGTCGTGAACGTAAGCGGAGTTGAGCTTAATGAATATAATGTAACACTCAAAAGTGATGGGGTAGATTTTTATACCGAAAGCGGAACGCAAATATCTAACTTTAAAATAAAGTATGGTCAAAGTGATAAATTCGTAATCCAAGCTAAAAAAGGATATAATTTAAATTCATATGAAATAAAAGTAATAGGTATTGACTCAGAAGAGACTAAACTTGAGAAGGAAAAAGAAGGATATACTTATATATTATCCGGGGTAAAGAGAGATATAACAATTTCCGTTGAAAATGTTAGTAAAGATATATATGATGTAAAATTTCCAACGAATGTTACAGGTATAACATTTAAAGACATAAATTATTTTGATATTAATTCAAATCCTTTAGAGAATGAAAGTAAAGTATCCAATGGAGGCTGGTTTGAATTTAAAATTGAGGCTTTAGAAGGGTATAGTATAGATAGTATAATAGTTAAGGCAAATTCCGACATAATAGAACTTAAAGATGGAAAATATACAGTAAGTGACGTGAGAAGAAACATAACAATAAGTGTTGAGGGAGTAAAGCCAAAACAGTTATCTGTAAAGCTGAATTATGCAGACGGAGTAATTTACACAGATGAATACAACAATGAATTATCAACTTTAACTGATATAAAAGTGGCGTATAATGGAAAATTTAAGTTTAAAGTAAAGCTTGTCGATGCATACAATCAAAGTAAAATGGTTGTTAGGGCAGATAAATCTAAGCTTGAAAGCGACAGAGGAGTTTATACTTTATCCGAAATAAAGGAAGACACTAATATAACAGTAACCGGAGTTGAAGTTAACACATATAATTTAACACTTACTCAAGGGGAAGGTTATCACTACTTGGACAGATTTGGACAAGAAAAATTATCTGAAAATCAAAGAGTAAAACATGGCGAAAGTTTTAACTTTATGGTAGAAGCGAACGAAGGTTATGATATTTCGAACCTTATAGTAACGGCGGCTAATGGAAACAGCGATGAGCGTGTAGTTTTAAGTCCGGTTGACGGGGTTTACTCCGTAACGGAGATGACAGAGGATTATACGATTGTTGTGGAAAATATAGTCAAGGCAACTTATAAACTTGAAATTACAGCAACGGAAGGGGTGTCTGTTTTAGACACATCTAAAAATCAGATAAAAGGTCAAATTTCCGTAAAACACGGCGATAGTGTGTCGTTTATGCTTTCGCTGGGAGAATCTTATAATTCCTCACACCCTGTGGTAACTATTAAGGGCGGAAACAAAACTATAGAACCAGTTAACGGAATTTATACAGTAAGCGACATACGTGGAGATACTATAGTAGAAGTTTCAGGAATTACTAAAAATACTTACACAATAACCTTACAGAAAGCTGAAGGTGTGGTGTATAAAAACTCGAGGAATAAGGTTATAGAAGGTAATGTTGAAGTGGAGTGGAATGACACATTTATATTTAAAGTAACATTAATGGATGCATATGATGCTTCTAAACCTTTGGTAATGGTGGATGATAAGCTAACATTAAGCGAAAATGGCGGAGTTTATGAGCTAACCAATATAACAGGCAATAGAACGATAAGCGTAAAAAATGTTAAGCAAAATCCCGAAGAGGCGGTTATAGGTATGATTATAAGCTTGCCGGAACATATAGAAAATATGGGAGATGCCCAAGCTGTGGTGTCTGCGAGCAGAGCATTTCTAGCACTTTCAGAGGATGAACAAAAACTTGTAACTAACTTTAATGACTTTCAAAATGCTCAGGAGGAAGCTGCTAAGATTTTGCACACATCAAATGGAATAGAAGTTAGCGACATAGATTGGTATATACAAGTAATTGTAACTCCGCTGAGCTCAGATGAAGCTTCTATTCAGAGGTTATCGGATAAGGTAGACAGAAAATCAATTTTATCACTTTACGAAATAACGCTTTGGGATACTTTGAGAAATGAAAAATATGTACTTCCAAGCGATGTGTCGGTAACTGTGGTTGTACCCGTTCCGGACTTAACTGGATATAAAAATGAAGTTATAGTACATGAAAAATCAAGTGGGAATATAGAATATTTAGATGTTCTTATAAACAATGGCTATGCTCAATTTGAAACGTCTTCGTTCAGTGTGTTTGGTGTTGCGGCTAAAAAGGTGCCAAACTACGTTGAAAAGCCATCAGACATAACAATTTCGGTTTCGAGTATTGCAGATGATAACACAATTAAGCAAGTTTTGGCTGATGACGATGTAATATCATCTATATCGTCGAATGTGGTAAAAAGCAACAGCAGTTCTAATCCTACTATGAACATCGCAAACATTGAAGATTTAAATGAAGAAAATGTGTTTGCAAAGTCTTATAATTGGGCAGTTGAACATGAATTTATTGTTAGTGTAGTTATGATACTGTTATTTTCTAGTTGGATTGCAATAATTGTAATAAAAAGCAAGAAAAAAGAAAAATAATTATAAAAACCACTTGACAAAAATAAAATTTTAGTGTAATATACTAAATACGGGATAATAAAAATTATTTTTTAAAAGGAGTGTTGAAAATGGCAATAGACATGAAAGTGTGGAATAAAAAGATTGATGATGCATTTAAAGCTAAGCAAATCACAAAAGAAGACAAGTTTGAATTACGCAAAAAATTTGTTGGGGAGCACAAAAATTTAACAGAAGAAGAGGCAGAAAACTTCTTTAAAAGCAAAGTGGGAAGTTTTGGGGGATCAGGAGTTTATAATTCTGGGAAATGGACAGATGCTGTTAGAAGAGAATTTTTCCCACAAATAGGACCGCAATATCAAAGACTTTTAGATAAAATAAAATCACAAAAAATCAAGACTCAGCAAGAATTTGAAAAAGAGATGGAAATTGAAAGAAAAGATTTAAAATCTCAGCTTCAAAATCTTCAAGAATTGAAGAAAAAAATTCATCAAACCTTAAATGACAGCGTTAAAGGTTTATCTGATGTTGCAGCTAAGGATGAAAAGCTAGATGAAATTGAAAAAGGAATAGACAGTTTTGCTTTATACGACATTGTAAGAGCGCGCGGCGAAGGAAAATCAGAAGCTCAGATATTAAGCGAAATAAATGATGTTTACACAAAAACTATAGATATTGCCGTTTCATGCATTGAAAATGAATTTAAGTTTTATAAAATGGTAAACTCTACTATCTCTTCCTTAAGAAATACTAAACGTCAAACTTTTATTGAAGTGGCAAAAGAAATAGAAAATGTGTTAAACACACAAGGACCTTCTAAAGCTTATGACTTTATGATGAGAAAATCCAAGGGAGTGGATAATAGCATAAAAGAAGCGAAATCTGAAGTTAAAATCTTGAAACAAGAACGCGAAGTTATAACTATGTCTAAATTAGAACTTGAAAAATTCAAAAAAGCAGTTGAAGGAAACCCTGAAAATAACAACTATAAATATTTCAGAGTTTGGATTACAAAAGGAAAGAACGCTTATAAGATAGAGATGGAAAACTTCTTAAATGATATTGACAACAGCAAACGAAAATTTGCAATAGAAAAGTGCGGAAAAGATACAACATGGGTTATGTTTGCAGATCAAAAAGATTATAGAGATTGCTGCGCGAATGTACAAAATGAGGAATTTTATTCAGCTAAAGATGAGTTTATGCAAAATGCTGAGGAATTATTATCTGATGCAAATAAGAATTCTAAGATGTTCCTTACAGCTGTCAAATCTCTTATGGATAAACAAATTAGGTTCCAAAATAGTATTGAGAAAAAGGTATCTTCTATGATGGCTTCCAACAGTGAAGTATCTGTAAAAAATGGAGATTTAGTAAAATTACCTAATTTTAAAGATTCAAACAGTAATGTTGTAACAGAAAAGATTGATGTGAAGAAACTTATTAATTTAGCAAATAGTAATCTAGCAGCCGGAAAAGGCGATGGAAGAAATTTATTTACTTCTTCAAGCTCTAACACAATAACGGTATGAAGCTAAACAAGATAAATTATTAAGGTATGGATAAATATTTATCCATACCTTTTTTCGATAAATTACAATTGTAAATAAAATAACAATGTGATAAAATCTAAAAAAACTGATAAAAAGGTAGGTTTATTGCAATGAATATTGAAGAAATGTATAAACTTTGGGTTGAGAAAGCATATGAAAATAAAGACTTATCAGAAGAATTGAAAAAAATCGAAAATGACGAAAAAGAAAAATATGAGAGATTCTATAAAAATTTAGAGTTCGGGACGGCAGGTTTGAGAGGTATTATGGCAGCTGGGACTAACAGAATGAATATTTACACTGTTAGAAGAGCAACAAAAGGTTTAGCTGACTATTTAAACAGTAAATATAAAAACGGAGCTGTTGCAGTATCGTATGACTCGAGGAATAATTCTGAAATATTTGCAATAGAAACAGCTAAGGTATTAGCATCTAATGGTATTAAAGTGTATATTTCCCACGAATTACAGCCAACTCCGGTTTTATCGTTTTGTGTTAGAGAATTAAAATGTCAGGCAGGGGTAATGATTACAGCGAGCCACAATCCTGCTGAATATAACGGCTATAAATGTTACAGTGAAGATGGCTGTCAAATGACAGACACCGAGGCAAACGAAGTTTATGGCTACATTGAAAAGGTAGATATGTTTGGAGATACATACGACGAAACTTTTGAAGAATTACTAAATAGCGGAAAAATATCTTTTATAGAAGATTGTGTTTATGATAAATATGTGGATTGTGTTTTGAGCCAAAGACTTAATTTAGATGTGTTTAAAAATTGCGATTTAAATGTGACCTACACTCCATTAAACGGAGCAGGAAATAAATTAGTAAAAAAAGTTTTAAATATAGCTGGAGTTAAAAAACTTAGCGTTGTTAAAGAACAAGAAAATCCTGATGGAGATTTTCCAACTTGTAGGTACCCAAATCCTGAAATGAGTGAAGCTTTAAAGCTAGCTATTGACTTGGCTAAAAAGGAAAATTCGGATGTTTTAATTTCAACTGACCCTGATAGTGACAGAATAGGAGTTGGTGTAAGACATGGGGATGAATACAAAATTTTAAGCGGCAATGAAATAGGAATATTATTGCTAAACTACATACTTGAGTCAAGAAAAGCAAAAGGTGACATTCCTAAAAATGGAATAGTTGTAAAAACGATTGTGAGCAGCCCGATGATAGATGTTATAGCCGAAGGATACGGCTGTAGGACAATAAATGTTTTAACAGGGTTTAAGTATATAGGAAAAGAGATACTTAAACTTGAAAATACTAACGATGTTAAAAGATATTTGTTTGGGTTTGAGGAAAGCCATGGCTACCTTGTTGGGACGTATGTTAGGGATAAAGACGGCGTTGTGGCTAATATGTTGTTCTGCGAGATGGCTGCTTATTATAAAAATAAAAATAAAAATCTTGTTGATGTGTTAAATGAATTGTATGAAAAGTATGGATTTTATTACAATGAAAACTTGAGTTTCCAATTTGAAGGCTCTTCCGGAATAGCTAAAATGCAGAGTATAATGGACGGTCTAAGGAATAGTCAGCCGAAAACAATCGGTGGTCTTGAGGTCTTGAAGATAGAGGATTACTTAAATTCAAAAATTTTAAATGTAAAATCGGGAGAAGAAGAGAAATTAAATTTACCCAAATCAAATGTGCTCAAATACAGGCTTGAAAATGACAACATTTTAATTATAAGACCATCTGGAACGGAGCCTAAGATAAAGGTATATATTCAAACTAACGGAAAATCCTTACAAGAAGCTAAAAAAATATATACAGCTATACAAAAAGATGCAAGTAAATTTTTAAATGTTTGAGTTTAAAATAGTTATTTACAAAATTATTAAATAATGGTATAATAAATTCCGTACCCCCTTTCTCAGAATAAGGGTAATCAATATTTGCGTTTAAAACCTGGCGCTTTTATTTCTTATTCTTAGATTGTTGCGCTTTCGCATTTGGGTAAAATATTGAAAGGTGAGTGTAATTAATGTTAAAGGAAGAAAAAACTTCAATAATCAATGAGTATGCTAAGCATGAGGGTGACACTGGTTCTCCGGAAGTTCAAATAGCTATTCTCACAAACAGAATAAACCATTTGAGCGGTCACTTGAAAATTCATAAGAAAGACCATCATTCTCGCAGAGGTCTATATAAAATGATAGGTCAAAGAAGAAGTTTACTTAACTATCTTATGAAACGTGACGTTGAAAGATATCGTTCAATTATATCAAGATTAGGAATACGTAAGTAATTATATTTTTAAGCGGGTAACTTAAAGGTTGCCTGCTTGTTCATATTATAGAGGGTGGGCAAAATTTTAGCAGTTAAATAATAGTTCAAAGGTTTAAAAAGACTTAATTTGAAGTATTATTTTATTGCTAAATTGAAATTGCCCTGATGAATTTGGAGGTAAATAAATGTTTAAAAATCATAGAATTTTTGAAACGGAGTTAGCCGGAAGAAAATTAACGGTGGATATAGGAAAAATTGCACAATTAGCGAATGGTTCATGCTTTATAAGATATGGCGATACAGTTATTAATGTTGCTGTAACGGCGTCTGAAAAGCCGAGAGAGGGAGTAGACTTTTTCCCATTATCGGTAGATTTCGAAGAAAGATTATATGCTGTTGGGAAAATACCTGGTTCGTTTTCTAAGAGAGAAGGACGTCCAACCGATAAAGCAATCTTGGCTTCAAGGGTGATAGACAGACCTATAAGACCGCTATTTCCGAAAAATATGCGAAATGACGTGTCAGTAGTTTGTATGGTGATGTCTGTTGACCAAGACTGCTCTCCGGAAATCACTGCGATGATAGGAACTTCAATAGCTCTTAGCATATCAGATATACCGTGGAACGGACCAATTTCAGGGGTATCTGTTGGTTATGTGAATGGAAAAATAGTGATAAATCCAAGCGAAAAAGAACGTAAAAATTCTAAACTGTCGCTAACCGTGGCGTCGACCGACAGTCGAATAGCTATGATAGAAGCCGGGGCAGACAGAATAAGTGACGATGTAATGTATGAAGCCATAATGGCTGGGCATAAGGCAAACCAGCAGGTGATAGAATTTATCAAAAAAATTCAGAAAGAAGTTGGAAAGCAAAAATTTGAATATGAGGCTAAAGAGCCAACTCAAGAGATGTATGAAGAGATAAAAAATTATGTGATTGAAGACGTAAAGAAGGCTCTTGATACAGATGATAAAATTACTAGAGATGAAATGTTAAAGCCTGTATATGCCAAAGCTCACGAAAAATTTGATGAAAAATATGAAGATGAAATTAGTCTTATAGATGAGTGTATGTATAAAATACAAAAATACGTTGTGAGAAGGTGGCTTATAGACGAACAAAAAAGAGTTGACGGTCGAAAGATGGACGAATTAAGACCGCTAGCGGCAGAAGCGGGGATTTTACCAAGGGTACATGGCTCAGGAATGTTTACGAGGGGTCAAACTCAGGTTATAACCGTAGCAACGCTCGGACCTGTTAGTGATGAGCAGATTCTTGACGGTATAGACAATGAAGAATACAAACGTTATATGCATCATTATAATTTCCCGCCGTATTCTGTTGGTGAGGCAAGACCAAGCAGAGGTCCGGGCAGGCGTGAAATTGGGCATGGCGCACTTGCTGAAAGAGCTCTTTTGCCTGTCATTCCTTATGCAATTAGATTGGTTTCTGAAGTTGTGTCTTCAAACGGGTCAACGTCACAAGCTTCGGTTTGTGGTTCAACGCTTGCGCTTATGGATGCCGGTGTGCCGATAAAAGAGGCTGTTGCCGGAATATCATGCGGATTGATAACCGAGGGCGACAGATGGATGACTATGGTTGACATTCAAGGTCTTGAAGACTTCTTTGGAGACATGGACTTTAAAGTAGCAGGAACTCA
>ERZ827156.3261-NODE-3261-length-14967-cov-36.897800_pt1 | contig 14967 bp, 9 predicted proteins | sample MGYA00519919_ERZ827156 | MGnify/ENA primary metagenome ERZ827156 (study PRJEB31778, sample SAMEA3449269) | human gut metagenome | biome: human gut; feature: human-associated habitat; material: faeces | place: United Kingdom | collected 2010/2012 ... | reverse complement strand
CCTCTGGACTCCGCAAGGGGCAATTGCCCCTTGACCCCTTCGCGCGATTGAGTTGAGTTCACTCTCATACTTCTTCCGCGTGTTGCTCTTTTATTTTGTATGAACCTAAGGAGGTTTACCATGCTAACCCTCGGCTGCCATCTCTCCGCCAGTGCGGGCTATCTCCACATGGGGCAGGAAGCCATTTCCATCGGCGCAAACACCTTTCAATTCTTCACCCGCAACCCCCGCGGCGGCACCGCCAAGCCCCTCGACCTCTCAGACGTCGCCGCTTACCTCGACTTCGCCAGCGCTCACGGCATCGGGCAAATCGTCGCCCACGCGCCCTATACCCTCAACGGCTGCTCGGCTGACCCCGCCATCCGCGATTTCGCCCGCCGCACCATGCTCGACGACCTCCAGCGCCTTGACCACCTGCCGGGCAATCTGTACAACTTCCACCCCGGCAGCCACGTCAAGCAGGGCGTGGAAGTGGCGACCGAGCAGATTTGTGACATGCTCAACGCGATTTTGTGGCAGGATATGAAAACGACCGTCCTGCTGGAAACGATGGCGGGCAAGGGCTCGGAAGTCGGGCGGACGTTCGAGGAGCTGCGCGCGATTATCGACCGCACGGAGCTGAATGACAAGCTCGGCGTGTGTCTGGACACCTGCCACGTCAGCGATGCGGGATACGACATCGTGAATCATTTGGAGGATGTGCTGGCGGATTTCGACCGCGTAATCGGGCTGAATCGGCTCAAAGCCATCCACCTCAACGACAGCAAGAACCCCTGCGGCGCACACAAAGACCGCCACGAGCAGATTGGCAAGGGGTACATCGGGCTGGAGGCGCTGATGCGCGTGGTCAATCATCCGTCGCTCAAGCACCTGCCGTTCGAGCTGGAGACCCCGAACGACCTCGCGGGCTACGCGGCGGAAATCAAGCAGATTCGGGAGTTGGCAGAATGATGCGGGTGAGTGCGGGCATTGTGCGCTATCCGGACGGGCGAATCCTCATCTGCCGCCGGGGCGAAGGGCGCAAAAACGCGCATTTGTGGGAGTTTCCGGGCGGCAAGCAGGAGGCGGGCGAATCACCGGAAGACGCATTGCGCCGGGAATTGCTGGAAGAATTGTCGCTGCCGATTGCGGATATTTCGACGCTGTGCCGCCGGGAAGCGCAGGGCATCACGTTCGACTTTCTGACTGCGACGGCAACGCGCGCGCCGGTGCTGACCGAGCACGAGGACTACGCGCTTGTGCATCCGGCGGAGATGACGAAATACGTTTTCTGCCCGGCGGATGAAGTCGTGGCGCGTCAAATAGCGTTCGCGAACGTCCGCGCGTGCCTGTGGGACTTCGACGGCACGCTGATGGACACCTATCCCCTGCTGACGGAGGTGTTCGTGCGCATCGCGGCGGAAAACGGGGTGCAGCTGACGGCGGAAAACGCGCTTTCGCTGCTGAAAGGCACGCTGCGGGATGCTTGCGCGGCGCTGTCGGCGCTGACCGATATTTCTGTGGATGAGCTGCTGAAGGAATGCCGCGCGGCTGAAGCGGAACGCTTGCTGGATGCCCCGAAGCTGCTTTGCGGCATACCGGAATTGCTGCTTGCGCTCAACGAGCGGGGCGTTCAGCACTACGTTGTGACGCACCGTGACCTGCGCTGCCGTGACATGCTGGCGCAGTGCGGGGTGCTGCCGCTGATTTCGGGCTTCATCACCCGCGAGGACGGCTATCCGCGCAAGCCCGCGCCGGAGATGGTGCAGGGATGCCTGCAGCGGTACGCCTTGGCGGCGGATGATTGCGTCATGCTCGGCGACCGTCCGCTGGACACCCGCGCAGGCAAAGCGGCGGGAGTTCGCGGCATCCTGCTGGACGCGGACGGGCGCTTTGCGGGCGAAAAGTCGTGCGAGGCGCGGGCGGAAAATGTCGCGGAAATCGCGGAAATGCTGCTTCCTGACTGGCGCTTGTAAACGCGTGCGCCCTTGTCCCGCACATCAAGCGCAACAGAATCTACCTATTATTTTGCGATACCACCCGATTACGATTGGAGGAATCATCATGCGGAAAATGCTCTGCCTGCTGCTGATGCTGGCAATGCTCACGCCGTGCTTGCCAGCCCTTGCGGAGGATACGGACGCGCTGGATGTCATTTTGCTCTCCAGCGCATCCATCGAGCCGCTGCAGGAGACGCTGCGCCCCGGCAAGGCGGTCACGCTGCGGTTCACATCGCCTGTGGACGGCACGGCCACGCTGCTGCTGCGCGACTCGGAGACGCTTGAAACCGTGCTGCCAGTCGCCAAGGATTACCCCGTCACGGCGGGCGAAAACCAGATGCTGTGGAACGGCACATACGAGGGCGTTTTCGCGCCGGAAGGAATCTACCGGCTTGTGGCGCAGTTCTCCGACGGGTCAGAAGCAGACACCGCCATTCTGGTGGGGCAGATTGCGCCCTTCCTGACCTCCATTTCCGCGCTGGAGAGCACCGAGGACGGCGAAGTGCACCTTTCCTTCTACGCAAGCGAAAACGGCCGCCTGACGCTGGGGCTGTGGGGCGCAAGCTGGTCGCTGCTGGAGAACATTGACATTTCCGCCGGCACGAACGAAGTGACGGTGGACGCAACCGCCCTTTCGCCGGACACCGTCGCAATCAGCCTGACGCTGACGGACAACACCGGCTACTGCTCGAACGAGGAGCATGTGGCAGTGAATCCGGCATCCTTCGGCATCCTGCCGACGGCGACCCCGACTGCCGAGCCATCCCCCACGCCGACGGCATCCCCCACGCCGACGCCGTCCCCCACGCCGACGCCGTCCCCCACGCCGACGGCAGTTCCGACGCCATCCCCCACGCCATCGCCCTCGCCCACACCCTCGCCCACGCCGACCCCGAACATCACCTTCACGCCGTCCTACGGCAGCCCGTATGAATTCCCGTCCGACGCGCCCGCGTCCTACTGGAACACGCCGATGGACTACACGGACGAAGCGGCTGTCTGGGCGATGCTGACCGCGCCGATGACGGTGGTCAAGGGCGACGGCCGCACGCAGGTGCGCATCCGCAAAGAGCCGGACAGCAAGAGCGCCGCCATCGGCATCCTGACCCGCGCGACGCAGGGCATCCGCGTGATTGAGACGCTGGACAACGGCTGGTCGCTGATTGAGTGCTACTCCTCCTCCTTCGCGGACAACACGGTGAAGGCGTGGAACCTGCTGGTGCAGGGCTACGTCGAAACGAACACCCTGACGACCGTGGAGTGGGACAGCAACGACAAGTACGGCTTAGTGGTGGACAAGCTGACGCAGCGCCTGTACATCTACGAGGACGGGCACCTGATTTCGACGCTGCTTGTCTCCACGGGACTTGCAAACGCGAAGCAGCCGTTTAACGAGACGCGCTCCGGCGAGTACATCATCGGCAGCTTCACGGGCGAATTCACCAGCGGCAACCTCTACTGCGGCATGGGGCTGCGCTACAACGACGGCGACCTGCTCCACGAAGTGCCGCACACCAAGCGCGCCGACGGCTCAAAGTCATACGCCTACAACGAACCCAAGCTCGGCACGCGCGCCAGCCACGGCTGCATCCGCGTTCAGCGCCTGCGCAACACGGAGGGGCTGAACATGAAGTGGCTGTGGGACAACCGGAAGCATCTGGGGCGCCTGGTCATCTGGGAGGACTGGCAGGGGCGGCAGATTCCGATTCCGGACGACGACACCGTGCTGTACTACAACCCCAACGGCGGCTCGTACTACCACCGCGCCGACACCTGCTACTCTGTGACGAAGGACAACGTGACGTTTGAATCCTTCACCTATGCGCAGCTGGACGAAGAACCGTACAGCAAGCTGGATTTCTGCCCGTACTGCGCGCCCGCGATGCGCAAGGCGGACATTGAAGCCATCAACGCCCAGTACGTCTTCGGCGGCGACCACGACCCGATTCTCACCGCCGCGCGTCAGCCCTATTTCGACTATATCGCCAGTCTCGATCCGCCGGAAGCGACCGAGACCCCGGCGCCATGAGGTAACGCATGAACATCGTCGATTACGTCATCATCGGCATCATTGGCATTTCCGTGCTGTTCGGGCTGTATCGCGGCTTCATTGCCAGCGTGCTGAACATGGGGTGCGGGCTGATGTCGTTCCTCGCGTCCTTCTGGGTCAGCCCGAAGCTCGCCGCCGCCGTGCAGTCCAACCAGTCTTTTCTCAACATGCTGCTGCACTACACGGATGCGTCCAGCCGCATCGGCGACCTTGAAACCGCCATCACGAACGTCGCGACGCTCACCAGCCAGAGCATCAACGGCATTCTGGAGAAGGTGAACCTGCCCGCGCCGCTGGACACGCTGCTGCGCGTGAATCTGGAGAACAATGTGTACGCCTCGTCGGGGCTGTCTACCGTCTCCGATTACGTCAGCCAGACGATTTTGCAGGCAAGCATCAACATCATCTGCTTTCTCGTCAGCTTTTTGGTGCTGTACATTGTCCTCGCCATCGTGCTGAACCTGCTCAAGGCGGTGTTCCGCTTTCCCGTCCTCAAGCAGCTCAACGGCTTGGCGGGCGGCGCGTTCGGCTTCCTCCGCGGATTGCTCGTCTGCCTCGTGCTCTTCACGCTCGTTCCCCTCGTGCAGACGGTCATCCCGCTGGACATGGTGAACGACCTGATTGCCCAGTCAACCCTCGCGCCGATTTTCTCCAACGGCAACCTGATTCTCGCCATCATGAACGGCAAGTTGTAAAATTTTTTGCGGAAGAAGGAAACGAAACGGCGTTGACGAACGTCTAATTACATGGGGGAGGCGCAAGGGGCGTTGCCCCTTGACCCCTTTTCGCGATTGCATTGGTCACACTTCCATGCTCCTTCCGCGTGTTGATTGGTGGGACGCAAGGGGGTGTTGCCACTTGACCCCTTTTCGCGATTGCGTTGGGCACTTTTTCATACTTCTTCCGCGTGTTTATCCACAGGATACCCACACGTTCCCCTGCTTCCCTACTTGCGGCAAAAAGCAATCAACATCGGAAAAAAACCCCTTGCAACCCTAACGACAAGCCTTCAAGGAGGTGCAACAACCTTGAAACCCACCCAGCGCATCGGCGCAATGCTTCTCATCAGCAGTATGCTGCTGACGGGCGTTTCCGTGGCGGAAGAGCCGTCGAATCCTCCCGCAGCGACGGAAGCCTTGGTGACTGCCGCTCCGACGGAAGCGCCGACCGCGACACCCGCTCCCGAAAATCCGACGGATGTGCCGACCGCGACACCTGCTCCCGAAAATCCGACGGATGCGCCGACCGCGACCCCTGCTCCCGAAAATCCGACGGAAGCACCGACCGCGACCCCCGACCCCGAAAATCCGACGGAAGCGCCGACCGCGACACCCGACCCCGAAAATCCGACGGACGAGCCGACCGCGACACCCGCTCCCGAAAATCCGACGGAAGCGCCGACCGCGACGCCTGACCCCGAAAATCCGACGGATGAGCCGACTGCGACCCCCGACCCCGAAAATCCGACGGATGAGCCGACCGCGACGCCCGACCCCGAAAATCCGACGGATGAGCCGACCGCGACACCTGACCCCGAAAATCCGACGGATGAGCCGACGGAAACCCCCGAAATTCCGGCGTGCGACGTGGAAGGGTGCGCGCACATTTCGCAGGACGAAAACGGGCTGGATTACCCGTTGTGCCGTTACGGGCGGTACCTGCTGGACGAAGAGGACGCTTACAGCGTGGCGACGCTCTCCAACGATTTGCGCATTGTTGACCTCAACCGCGCCGACGTGACGTTCTACCGCAGCGGTCAGTACGCGCTGATTGGCGACCGCAAGGGCGCGGCGGTGCGCGTGGTAAAGAACCGCGCGGCAATTCTGGAACTGCGCGGCGCGTCCATCGACACGCTGACGGTGGAAGCAAACGCTGTCGTTTACATCCGCGCGGCGGACAATTCGCTGGCATCTATCAAAAAACTGGAAGTTGCATCCGGCGCGGCGGTGATTTTCTCCGAGGGCGGCGCAATTTCGATCGGAACGGTCAACAGCAAGGGCGACATTTCCGTCGAAGGCACGAACCTCTTTGCCGATTTGACGGAAATGAACGGCCGCGCGCGCTATGCGTTCTCCGCGTCCGGCGTGCAGAGCGTCCTCGTTGAGGGCGAAAGGTACGCATGGTCTGTCACGCCCGATGCCGACGGCAAGCTGTATCTGTGGCTGAAGCGTCCGGGCGAGGGAATGCAGTGGACGGCGACCGTCACGGAAGGCACGATGACCCTCCGCCAGACCGCCAAGGCCCCCAGCGGCGACGCGGGCAGCATCACCCCCGGCGAGCGCAACACGCTCAAATCCGGCACGGTGTACACGCTGTCCGGCGACATTGCCGAGGGTACGGTGCTGGAAATTATGGAAAGCGGCGTGACGGTCATTCTCGACGGCACGACGAGCGCGGGTACGCTGATTGAGGCGGGCGCGCCGTATGACCTGATTGTGCGCGGCGACACGATTCTGGACGGCCGCGGGCAGATGCCGCTGATGGGCAGCGCGCCGAAAATCACGGTGGATGGGCTGCTGAGCGTGCAGGGGCAGCTGCCGAACGGAACGCAGGTGCTCTCCGGCGTGGTGATTTGCTCCGACGCGCCCGACGGCTACACGGCGTGGGCCATTTCCGTCCCACTGGCGCGCCAGAAGGTGACGCTGGACGGCACGGCGATGCCCCTGCTGATGACCCCCGCGGGCGAGCTGCTCCTCCCCGCCCTTGCGGATGACGCAACCTACTCCATCAGCGCCGACGCGGACACCATCGTGATTGAAACCGTTCACGCGCAGGTGCTGACGTTCAACCTGTCCGAAAATGCGCCGAATGCCGACGCGGGCGACGCAAGCCGCTTCATCGTCAACGGGCAGAACGGGTATCTGGACGGCGCGATTCACTCCTCCGGCGCGGCGGCGAGCGCAACCCTGCGCAACGTGCAGCTGAACAGCGCTTCGAGCGTCCTCCGCGTCGAAAACGGCGCACTCTCCGCGACGCTGACGGGCAGCTGCGCACTGCTGAGCGACGGCGCGCCGATTGCACTTGACAACGCGCAGGTGTCCCTGAATGTCGAAAGCGGACGGCTCGTGCTGCGGAATCAGAACGACCTGACCGGCATCACCCTGCGCGGCAACGTGCGTGTGGAGCCGGAAAGCGACGCGCCGCACACCGTCGTCACCATCCGCGACGCGCAGGGCAACCCCGTGCCGAACAAGGCGCTGACCGTCGTCATCGGCGGCAGCCAGTACCGCTACACAACGCACTTTGACGGAACGCTGCAGCTCTGGGGCTTCGGCGACCTGACCGGGCAGGACATTGCCGCCACCGACGGCGAAACGGTGTACTCCGCCGTCATCGCCGGAAAGTCGAGCAGCGCCGTGACCGGGCTGGAAATCAGCGACATTGCCGCCACCGACAACGAGGACGGCACGCTGACCATCACCTTTAAGACCACAGGCGCAAAGAGCGCGGGCGTGCAGGTGTACGCGGGCGAAGCGCCTGCCTCCATGCCCGACACCTACCGCGCCGACGCCAAGCAGTACGCTGCGGACGGCAATACCGTCACCATCAGCGGACTGAACACCGGCGACGTGGTCATCTACCGCGTGTACGCATCGGCGGAAGAGAACGTCACGCTGACGGAAAGCAACGCGGACGGCTTCTCCTTCAGCGAGGAGTGCTTCCACGTCCACCGCGTCAAGTGGGTGCCGAGCCGCACCGCGAACACCACCTACAACGCCATGACCTACCGCCCGCGCATGACCTTGCCCGAAACGGCGAGCATCACCTACTCCGGCAACAACCTTGTCGGCGGGCTGCCCTTCTACGTCGGCAGCTACGTCATGCACGTCAAAATCCCCGAAGGCGACCCGATCTATCTGCCGGGGACGGTGGATGTCGCCTTCAGCATCCAGAAAATCGCGCTGACCATCTGCCCCGACGCGAATCAGCAGAAGAACGAGGGCGAGGCTGACCCGGCGCGGTTCACGTTCACGTCGATTGGGCTGCTGGATGGCGACGTGGTCAGCGGCATCCTGAAGCGCGAACCCGGCGAGGAAGCGGGCAATTACAGCTTCGTGCTGACCGGGCTTTCCGCGGCGGATTACTACACGCTGCGCCTGATGGACGACGCGCCGCAGTTCACCATTCTGCCGACCGAGCCGTCTTGGTGGGGCGGCGGCGGCGAACGCCTGAACCCGGTGCAGCAGGTGATTGAGCGCTCCGACGGGCGGAAGATGTTCGTGACCATTACGACGCAGGAACAGCTGGTACTCTCTTACAGCGAGCTGGGCAGCGTCGTGCGCAACACGGCGGACGACCAGCCGCGCCCCTTCACCCCCTCGCTGACGTGGAACAAAAAGACGGACGAGGTGCTGCTGCGCATCAGCGCGGAAGCCGAGCTGAACAAGGACGCTGGCTACGTCACCGACTCCTACGGCAACCCGGTGTACGGCGCGCGCACGCTGCGCTTCGGCTACATGAGCCTGCGCTACATGAACAACGCCGGCATTGACGCCATCAGCTTCTCCAACAAGAAAGCCGCGGTCATCCTGCGCCTGGCGGACTTCCTCTCCGCGGACATGGAGAAGGCGATTAAGCAGGCGGGCGGCAACCTGACGACGACGCTCTTCCGCGTGACGATTGAGCCGGTGGATCTGCCGGACGGCGCGGTCACGGGCGGCTGGAACATCCGCACGGAAATGGTGATTGACCGCAAGCCCACGGATATCAGCAGTCTTTTGCCGAACGCGCAGGTCGCCGTGGACATGGAGGTTGTCGCAAAGCTGCTGACGAACCTCGACCGCTACGACGAAAAGACGTTTGACAAGCACTTCACCCTCCGCCGCGGCGCGCAGACGCAGGAAAGCGTATTCATCGCGCCGTATCAGGACGACGAGCTTGAGAAAGTCGCCTACCCGAGCGTGCTCTTCGCAAGCCGCTATCTGCTCATGCCGCTGACGGAAAGCGGCGTGGTGGACGTGGTGATGGTGCCGATTGAGGAAGACGCGACGGATGGTTCTGCCGGGTAACGGATTCCAGACACAGCAAAGCCCGCACGGGGGGATGAACCTCGTGCGGGCGATTTTTGTGGGGGGGTATTGCTTTTCCCACCTTGGGCAGCTTGTTCTGTGTATAATGGTTTTAGTTGCTGCGTTCATCGCCTCTGCGGAGGCGACTATGTTACTTTCTGGCGCGCCAGAAAGTAACCAAAGAACGCCCAGAGGGGGCTGAAAAGGGAAAGAGCGGGGATTTCAGCCCCCTCTGGACTCCCCCCGCCGTAAAAGTTTCTTGAGGGAAAGAGCAGCTGTTGGCTGCCTAACAGGTCACACCTGCATGATGGCATAGGGGTGACAAACTCATATAACAGCGCCCTCCCCCTTCACGCACTGCGAAGAGGGAGGGCGCATTCATTTCCGGGAATCCCCTTACTCCTTCCCGCCGCCGACCGCGACGCCAGCAATGATGAACTTGCTGAGGAAGAGGTAGACGATGATGACGGGGAGAATCGAGAGGGCAATCATCATATAGACCTGCCCCATGTCGAACTTCAGGAAGTCGGCGCTGCGGAGCTGAGCAATCAAAATCGGCAGCGTCTTTTTGTTCGCGGAGTTCAGAATCAGGGCGGGGGTGAAGTAGTTGTTCCACGCGCCGACGAAGGTGAAAATCGCCTGAACCGCCAAAGCGGGCTTAATCATCGGCAGAACGATGCGGTTGAACGTGCCGAACTCGCTGCTGCCGTCGATGCGGGCGGCTTCGATGACTTCCAGCGGCAGGCTCGCCTGCATGTACTGGTACATGAAGTAGAACACCGCGGGGCTGGCGATAGACGGCAGAAACAGCGGCAGGAGCGAATCCTTCAAGTTCATCTTGCCCATCAGCTGCACGAAGCCCAGCGCGGAAACCTGCGTCGGCATCGTCATAATCAGCAGGATGAAGGTAAGGGCGAGCGCGCGCCCCTTGAAGCGGTACGCGTGAATGCCGAACGCCGTCAGCGCGGAGAAGTAGCACGCAAAAATCGCCGTCATGGCGGAAACGATGAGCGAATTGCGCATACCGGAGATAATCGGGATGTTCGCGTTGTTTATCACCTGCATGAAGTTGTTGCACAGCGACGTCCACGAACCCGGCAGGAACGAGAAGCCCTTCTGGATATCCGCGTGCGGGCGGGTTGCGTTGATGATGAGGACGTAGAAGAAGAACAGGCACAGCGCGCAGAGCAGAATCAGCACCGCATACGCCACGATGCGCCGCGCGGTCAGCGCCGCATGGGCGCCGGTCTGCTGGTCTTTTGTCTTGGGCTGCACTTTCATCGTTGCCTGACTCATGCCGCTTTGCCTCCCTTCACAGCCTTCGCCGCTTTCACGGGCTTGGGCTTGCGTTCATCATCGCCGCGCGTCGTGCGCATGATGACCACGCACAGCACCGCGCAGATAACAAACATGATGGCGGACACCGCGCCCGCACGGCCGTAGTTCTTCGACGTGCCGATGAAGTTGTTCAGATACATGACGACGGTCATGGAGGAGCGAACCGGGTCGCCCTTGCCGTTGGTCAAAATCTGCGGAACGTCGAACATCTGCAGGCCGCCAATGAGAGACGTGACGAGCGTGTAGACGAGGATGGGGCGAATCAGCGGCAGGGTAATCTTCCAGAACGTCTGATTCGGGGTCGCGCCGTCAATCTGCGCCGCCTCGAACATGGAGGGCCTGATGCCCATCATCGCCGCCATCAGGATGATGGTGGTGTTGCCGAACCACATCAGGAAGTTCATCAGCGCGACGAGCGAACGCGTGCCCCAGATGTTCGCAAGGAAGCGGATGGGTTCGCCGCCGAGTGCCTGAATCATGTTGTTGACCGGGCCCTGATCAGCGAAGAGGGCGAAGAACAGCATGGCGAACGCGGACGCCATAATCAGGTTGGGCATGTAGATGACGGTCTTGAAGAAGCCTTGGCACTTCAGCTTCAGGCGGTTATCGGTGAACCACGCCGCCAGCAGAAGCGAGAAGACAATCTGCGGGATGAAGCCCATCAGCCACATGATGATGGTGTTGCCGAAGTATCTGGGCAAATCCTTGGAGAAAACGTACAAGTAGTTCGTCCAGCCGACGAATTTCGGGCCAACCTGAATCAGACCGCCCTGCTTGAAGAAATACTCAAAGAAGCTGTAATAAATCGTCGAGACGAGCGGATAGAGCTGGAACAGCGCAAACACGATGAAGAACGGCGCGATGAACACATAGCCCCATTTGGCATAGCTGACGGAGCGGACTTTCTTTTTTGCTCCCTGCATCCGGAATCACCAATCCTTCCTACGTTCGTTTGCCCCAATGATGACCTCTGGCATCCGGCGGGCGTGGGGATTTCGCTGCCAGAGGTCACCATTGGAACAGAATGCAATTTTCTTCGTAAAGCAAGCAGGGACGGGCGCAATGCCCGCCCCTGCCGCTTGGTTTGTGGTGCGAATTACTCCGCGTCCGGCCACTGGAAGTTCACCAGTTCCGGATACTTTTCAGAGATGATGCTCTCGAACTGCGCCTTGGCTTCGTCGATGGTGGCGTTGCCGTCGAAGTAGTTCTTGAACGCGCCCTGGAAGGATTCGTTCAGACCCTGGTCATAAGCAGAGATGTTGCTCATGTCGATCTTCGGAGCCGCTTCCGCGAACAGCGCGATGTGGTTCTGGCAGCCGAGGAAGGCAGAGGAGTAGTTCTGCGCCAGCTCGTTCATAGCCGCCACGTTGTTGGTGTAGTCCTGCGTGTCCTCGGTAATCTTCTTGGCGATCGCCGCGTCGCAGGTCAGCTTCTGCATAACGTCCTTGATGGTCGCCACGTTGTCGGTGCCGGCAGCCGCGCAAATCCAGGTGCCGCCCCAGTAGTAAGCCTGCGGGCCCTGGCAGACCGCGTAGTCGCCATAAGCGCCGTTGCCGACTTCTTCCTTGCCGCCGTTGGCGACGGAAGTTTCCAGAGAGTTGCCCAGCAGGGTGAAGTTGATGCCCCAAGTGGAGTAGAAGAAGCCGAAGACCTTGCCGGTCGGGCCCTGATCAGCCGCCCAAGTCGCGTCCCACAGGGAGGACTTGTGGTTGTAGCCCTTGTCGGTGTACAGCTTGGTCTGGTCAACCCACTTCATCAGGTTCGCGTCAACGACCACGGTTTCGCCGTCGTCAGCAACCCACGGAGCGGACACGTTGTTGGAGAAGGTGCGGTACGCATCGTCATAGCCGGAGAGCATGTAGTAGCCCTTCGCAGCCGCCTGCTCAGCGACAGCGTTGAACTTGTCCCAGTCAGCCAGCGCTTCCTGCACTGCATCGGGATCGTCGGTGCCCAGCACGTCCTTGGCGATGGAACGGCGATACGCGAACAGGCCGGGGGTCGCCTGCCAGGTGACAGCCTTCAGCTTGCCATCAGCGGAGGTGGCGATTTCCTGCGTGTACTTGTACTGACCAGCCAGATCTTCGTCCGTCAGGCCGATGTCCGCCTTCACGTCCAGCGTGTAGGGGGAATCGACGTACTTCAAAGCGTAGTCAGCTTCGATCAGGAAGATGTCGATCTTGTCGTCAGCCGCGGCGGATTCCTGCGCGCGCAGGGCTTCGTCCAGCTTGTTCTGGTAGTTGTTGCCCTCGTTGGGGTTGATCGTCCACTTAACGATGGTGCCATCGTTCAGGGTGGTGGTGGACTTATCCTCAGCAATTTCCTTCACTTCGGGATAGTAGGCGTTGAAGCGGCTCTGGAATTCATCGTTCCAGCACCAGATGTTCAGCACCTTGCCCTCGGCGGTTTCCGCCGATGCCAGCGTGGCCGGAACGACCATCATCAGGCACAGAAGCAGAGCGACGAGCTTTTTCATAGGATTTTCCTCCTCTTTAATGGGCGGGTTGTGCCCGCTATATTTCCAGCGGCTTCCCTGCCGCGGGAATACGATGTGGGGTGATTTTTTCCGCCTCCTCTTGCGGAAAAAATCAGCTGTTGGCGGCGTCTGTCTTCACCGGGCAGATGCCCATGGATTCACCCTCCAGCAGTTTAACCGGAATTGTTGCGGTTTCGCTGCCAGCGGTGCGCGGGTTCTCGATGCGGTCAATCAGGAATTCCGCCGCCTGTGCGCCGATGCGCTTGGTATCCTGCTCGATGGTGGTCAGCCGCGGCTGAAGCATCTGCGTCAGGCGGATGCCGTCGTATCCAGCCAGGGACAAATCCTCCGGCACGCGCAAATTCAGCTGTTTTGCTGCCTGCAGCGCGCCCAGGGTCGAGTGGTCGTCCGGCAGCAGGATGCACGTCGGCGGGTCAGGGCGTTCCATCAGGTTCAGCACCGCCTGCATACTCGTGGCGGGGTTGTCGTAGAGCGCCTCGACGACGAAGTCCGGGTTCACATTCAGCCCGTGCTCCTGCATCGCGCGGTAGAAGCCGATGATGCGGTTCTCCGTGACGGAGGATTTTTCGCCGTGGACATACGCGATTTTGCGGTGTCCCTTCTGATAAGCGGCATCCACCAGCAGCTTGAGTCCGCCGATGTTGTCCGACAGCACGCATGAGCGGTTGTTGAAGCTGTGGTCGATGGTGACGACGGGCAAATTGCTGTCCACCAGCTCAATGACCTCCGGCGCGTAGAAATCAGCGCAGACGACGCACACGCCGTCCACATTGCGGTATCGGCAGTGCTCCAGATAGGTCATGCCCGCCCACCCGATGTGGTGGTTGATGAAGGTGATGTCGTAGCCGTGCTTTTCTGCTTCCACCTTGAAGCTGTCCAGCACAGCAGAAAAATATTCGTGGGTCAGGCCGCTCTGCCGTTCGTCCACAAATAAAACGCCCAGATTGTAGGTGCGGTTGGTCTTGAGGGAACGGGCGGCGGCGTTGGGCAGGTAGCCCATGCGGTGCGCAGCGGCCCGCACCCGCTCCCGGGTGGCGGCCGAGATGTCCGGCTGGTTGTTCAGCGCCTTGCTGACCGTTGCCACCGATACGCCGCATTCCTTTGCCAGATCTTTCAGGGACGGCATCACTTTGCTGCCTCCTTCAGGAAATATTGTGCGGGGATGTTCTCTGTCAATTGCTTAATCGTTTTCGTACTCTTACTATATGCCAATCGTCCGAAAAAAGCAACAGATTTTCGCTTGTTTTTCGTCATTTCGTCTGTTTTTACACTTTTAGCGTCGCATTTTTAGGTATTTTAACCATTGTATTTTTCTTCTTTTGTTTTTCTGCCGATGTGCCTTTCCATGGATTTCTTCATTTCTTGTATATTTATGCTATAAACTCATTTTCTATTTTGTGCAATTTTTCAAAAATCCTTGTTTTTCAACGTTTTCTAAAGTATTTTAGTTTTTCTTTTATTTACTTAATCGTTTTCGTTTATTTTCGTTGTTTTGCTTTCACTTAAACACGAAAATGCCCCTCTGCAAACACCTGGTGTTCACAGAAGGGCATTTTCTTATTCGTAAATCACATATTCTTTTCCATCCCGGATCATAACCGGAATCACATCAAGCGGTGCCGGAACCGTCACGGTCTGACCACCCTCATAAACCTGTTTTGTATTGGCATCGGTCCAGGAAGCGCCCTTCGGCAGATAAATCGTCCGTGTCGTGGCTCCTGCCTCCATCACCGGAGCAACCAAAAGGTCCGGTCCAAACATATAGGCATCTTCTGTCTCCCAGCAGGTCTTATCCTCCGGGAAATCATAAAACAGCGGACGCATCACCGGAGCACCGGTCTCACTTGCCGTCTTCATGCACTCTCTGATGTAAGGACGCAGTCTCTCGCGGATAAACAGATATTTGGAAAGAATCTTGTAATTGTCCTCTCCAAAGCTCCAGACCTCATTGTCCTGTCCGCTTGTGAGCTGTCTTACACCGTTGCGGAACTCCTGCTCCCTTTCGTACCACGGGGAACGCTCTCCATGCATACGGAACACCGGACAGAAAGCGCCCCAGGCAAACCAGCGTACCAAAAGCTCCTGGAAGTTTTTATC